>Ga0255133_1000405_pt1 | contig 12668 bp, 9 predicted proteins | sample Law_Law_RepB_8d_FD_188553 | JGI IMG/M metagenome (GOLD analysis project Ga0255133, IMG submission 188553) | Freshwater microbial communities from St. Lawrence River, New York, United States - Law_Law_RepB_8d | ecosystem: Environmental > Aquatic > Freshwater > River | place: USA: New York... | reverse complement strand
GTTCCATCGCAATACGGTACTCAGCCATTGAGATCGTTTTCCAGCCCGATTGGGCCTTCGCGTCTTTGGAGATGGAAAATGGATAATCGCATGTCATCCTGTTTCGCCTGGAACAAAGTGGGAAGCCCCGTGCTCGGGTTCGGCGGGGTTTCTATGCTCTTCACGCCAGAACTGATGTGCGCCTTTCCGTGGGAGTTTAGGACTCCATGGTCGAACATCATTTGGTCTGCCGACTTTTGGTGAACGACCAACCAGATTTGATTGAATTTTAACGGGATCATGCCATGGCAAAGGTGACAATAACCGGGGTTGTGGTGCGAATCAGTTACCAGCGCGGTTGGTGGGGCCCGTACCGTCACATTGGTTTCCTTTCTGACACCGACAAGAACCAGGGGTGCTGGTTCTCGGATAACGGTGTTGGATTGATCGAATTCGGCAACCGTGGCACAATCATCGGCTACACATCGGAACGGCACGAATACAACCGGTTGATCCGTCCGAAATTCGAGGAAGACACGACGCCACTTCCAGCCATTTTCCGATCAACTGAAGGTTTAGCTTTAATCAAAGCAGCCCACAAGGATCCTGAAAACCCCATCAGAAGAATGATTATTGCTGACTGGCTGTCGGACCAAGGCGATCCGGTGAACCTGGCCCTTGCTGAGGCCATCCGTTCCAGCCTGGCATCAGGAGGTTTCAAATTGATGCCATGGGAAGGAAGGGCCAAAGCAGCACCATTCACAGGTGCCTGGCAGGGCTGGCTGATTGGTCGAAACCCGACCAGTAAGGATGGGAAAGCAAGCAAATGGCTGGAATACCAAGCCTATCGCGAGGCGTATCTGAAGGATAAGAAAAAACGCAGGTAATTTGGCCATATTTCATTTGTTTTAAAACGTATATTTCGGTAGTATAACTATATGCCAATGCATAGTCGCAAGGCTCTCGGAAAAGAGGTAGGAAAGCCCCAACGGGGCAGGAGCGAAAATGATTCATTTCGGAAAGTGGACGTACGAGCCCAATACGAAAACGATTAGCCATTCTGAGTCGGACTGGGAGCGATCCCTCAGGAACTTCACCCATTTCTCAGATGTAGACGAGGTTATCACGGCAGTCGCCGATAGGCAGCAAGACCTATTTGATAGCGACCTGCCCAGACTCATGAACCGTTTGTTCCGCTGCCACGGCTGCGACCCTGACCATCCCATCGACCTGCAGCAACTGTTGGAACGGAACACCCAGCGCCTGCTGGCCAAGACCAAGCCTGCCGTGGCCACCCCACCACCGAAGAAGCCCAAGCCAGTCAGGCGTTGAGCCAGCAACCCATCCCACCTGGATCGGACGCCTTGCCAGCGTCCGATTTTGTTTTGCTGGTGAGTGATGCAGGGATCAGCTCCAACCGGACTTTTTGACTTCTTGACCTTTTTGCTCCCACCATCTCGGGGCCAAACAGATTCTAGCCAGCAGTTTGAAGCGACTTTTTGACCTTTTGACCTTTTTGCAGGGGGTGTCTCGGTGGCACGGGAGCGAGGGTATGATCCAAGCCATTGGCCAATGGTAGCCAAGTGTTAAGCCAAGACTTTAATGTTTAATTTTATTAAAATATATATTATTTAATAATATTATATATTTATTTGAACCATTGCCTTTTATTAGCCTACCCCATCCTTGGTCACGCCGTTGAGAGGGTGGGTGTAAAAAGCGCAAAAAGGACAAGAAGTTGGCTTTGGTCCATTGAGACCCCGAGACCCCCCATGCAAAAAGTGGAATTAGTCAAAAGGTTGGTGGGTTGGCTTGGATGGCTTCAGGGCTGGGTTTAGTCAGGTTTAGGTAGGGCCTTTTACCGTGGGTTTGAACTGAAAGAGGGTTGGCTGGGGTTGGTGTTGGGCTAGGGGCCAAGTAGTAAGCCAAAGGAAGTCTTGGTGCCATCGCTTATTCTTGCCAACGTTGGCCCAGTTTGGTTATGGGAGTTGATTCGATGCAACTACCACCCCTAATCTCACCGAGGTCGCTCTGCAAATGTGCGCATAAATACGGACGTTATCTGTGGTCCTAAGGGGTGACTTCAATTCAAGCTGTATCTGGGACATGGAGCATCCCGAACACTTGGACCACAGCGGGAGATCAGTGCCAAAACCATTAGTGAGGATGTTACAACGGTCGTGAGACAGGTCATGAGCTTTCCATAATCAAGGCATCAGTTCCAAAGCGACGACCGATACGTCGTCGCTAAAACCTGTCTCGTTACACCACTCCTGCAAAACCGTCATCAAATTGTTTACGCTACGATCAATCGGTTCAACGTGCTGGCATTCGACAAGCGCGACCATTCTTTCAACTCCAAATGGCTCCTTGGTCGGCTCGCCGGCATCTAAAACACCATCGGTATAGAGATAGAGCCTGTCGCCAGGCCGTAATTGCACAACGCGTTCCTCATATTCTGCTTCCTCTAGGTAACCAACAGGGAATCCGCTCGATTCGAGAATTGCGGTGACCTTGTTATTACGAGTCAAGATTGGTTGTGTGTGACCAGCAGATGCGTAACAAAATTCGTGCGTGCTCAGGTCAAGAATTCCGTAGAGTAGCGTATAGCACTGGTTGGCGGGTTGCTCGGCGAAAAATCGCTGATTCAGATGGAAAACAACTTCCGCCGGCGACGTAATGGAAGAGCTTGTCAAACTGGCGCCGCGATTGCGGACAAGTGACGATTGCTCCGAACCAGGTGAAAGCAACCGCGATAACATCACCGCCTGAAGTGCGGCGCAGACTCCATGGCCGACAACATCTAATATGTAGATCCCCAGTCGGCGATCGTCGAGAGCAAACAGGTTGAAGCTGTCGCCGGCCAGTTCGTTACAAGGCCGAAAAGCCCAGGAGGCTTGGATTCCAGCCACTTCTGGAACTCGGTCCGGCAGCAGGGACATTTGGGCCTTGGCTGCTGTATCCAATTCACGCTTCATGCGCAGATTGGCCGCTTCCAGGATCGCATTCACCCGCCTCAACTCCTCCTCAGCCTGTTTGCGTCTCGTCACATCCGACTGCACGCCGACGAAATGGGTGACTTTGCCCGCCGCATCTTGAATCGGCGTGATCGTCAGGCGATTCCAGAAAGGGGAACCATTCTTTCGGTAATTGAGTATCTCCACTGTGATTTCGCGCTTTTGGCGTAGGGCAACACGGATTTCCTCCACCGTGGCTACTTCTGTCTCGGCGCCTTGGAGGAAGCGGCAGTTGCGACCGATAATGTCCTGGGTGGTATAGCCAGTCATGCGATAGAAAGCGGCATTTACATAGATGATGGGCATGTCAGGAAGTCGGGCATCGGCGATCGTGATCCCTTCTCCAGAGGTATCCATAGCTTGGTGCTTTAAGTAGAGTTCTTTTTCGAAAGCATTGAGCTCACCATCAGCCAGTTGCGTTGGACCGCGACCACTTTCTGAATACTTGGTGGATTGGCTCATTGGAAGTAACCCACGAGGTGAGGAGTTGTTGAAATTCAGGTTCCAAGTTGGGGAAATACCAGGGTTTTTAGGTCGCCAACACCGGCCCGAACGAATTAGGTAAATTCCCTGTGCCTCGCCCATGTTACTTCATTCGTTTTTTAGTTTCTGCTGCCAGTAACCAGAATTCCTCCCTAAAGTGGCATTTCAACAAAATTAGGACTTACGCAGTTGGCCCGAAAAGGGTTTACTTATTCCATTCATTTTGACTGTCTTTGGCACCTGTGAACAAGGCTAAAGTCACGGCTGAAGGCTTCATCGACTTTTTGGTCGCCACTCTGTTGTGTGGTGGACCCCGAAAACTGGACAGGTGCCTTAGCTTTAGAATCTCCTTGGTGGGGAGGAATGCAGCATGGCACGGATCAAGAAGGTTCATGGGGAAGCGTTCAAGGCCAAGGTGGCCCTGGAATCGGTGCGCGGTGAACTGACCGCCAACCAGATTGGCAGCCGTTATGGCGTCCATCCGACCCTGGTGAACCGTTGGCGGAAGGAATTGATTGCCGGAGCAGGCACCATTGGGGGCCACCTTATTCCCTCGATTGATACTGTCCCTGCAATCAAGATCCCGGGAGGCGGGAGAAGAAAAAGACCTCAAGCCTTTCTTGCTGACCGGGCCTACGATGCGGAAGCCAAAATCCGCAAAGCCATGCGCCAACGAAAAATCGTCCCTTATATTGCCAAAAGAAAGACCCCAAATTGAAGCGGTTTGGGGAAACAGCGCTGGGTCATTGAAAATGTATTCTTTTGGCTATTGCAATACCGCCGGCTAGGAGTGCGATACGAAAAGCGCCCTGAAATCCATCAGGCCTTCCTCACTATTGCATGTATTATGATCTGCTGGGGCAAAATCACAGGGTTTCGTTAGAGCTCATTAGCCGTTGGCAACAAACCGGGGGGAAGGTCAGATAAACGCGGGTGCGCTCCGGCATGCTGGGGCAAAGGGAAAAATCAGGCCCGGCTTAAGGTGCCGCTTTGCCCGCCGAAGGAATCGGTCTCCACGCCAAGCCTTTGCAGGATGGTGACGAAAAGCTTCGCCAGCGGAAGTTCCTCGACATCCATTTTTCCCTGCCAGCCGGAATCGGTGTCGATGCCTGCTCCGGCTTGGTTGTCTTCGTTGCCCTTGCCGAACTTGAGGTATCGGCCATTGCTGAAGCCGAGGTTCTTGCCGCCCGCCGAAATGATCGGATAGTTGCGGGAAAGGTGGAAGCTGCTGGACGCAGAACCATGCATGGCGAATGTGTTGTCCAGCATGGTCCCCTTGCCGTTCGGTTCGGGGGTATCTTTCAGCTTCTGCACGAAGCGGCCGAATTCCTCGGCTTGGTACCGGTTGTAGGTGCCAAGGTTCCGCCAGCCGTTTGGCTTCTTCACCTCATGGGTCAGGCCATGGGCGGGCCCAAGGCCCACCGCGAGCGAAAGCAGATCGTGCGGCCCCTCGCCATTCTCCCGGCCCAACTGGAAGGTGGCCACTCGGGTCGAATCGCTCAAAAAGGCAAGATAGATCAGCTCATACATCGTCTGGAAGTAGAGTTTGGCCTCTTTGGGCTCGGTATCCAGGCGCAGGTTGCGGGAATCAACCTTGGGCACAGGGGTGTCGATCCATTTCTGGGCTTTGACCAGTTTCAACTCGGTGTCGCGCACAGCGTCGAGGTACTGTTTCAGGGTTTCCTGATCCTTCTTGGAAAGTTGGCGCGCCAGCGACCGTGAGTTCTCGATCAGCAAGTCCAAGGCGCTCTTGCTCCGCGCCAGTCGCGCCGCCGCCTCCCTGCCGGTCGTCACGAACAGCATGTCGAAGATTTCCTTTGGCTTGTTCATCGCCGGGATCGGCCGGCCCTCGCGGTTGAACGACTGCGTCTGCGCGCCACGCGGACCGCCGACACCCCCGTTCGTCGATAAGACCAGCGACGAGTGGCGGGCGAACTCCCCGGCGTGCTCCGCGTAGGCCTGGTCGAGCGAGATCGTGTTCTGGTACGGCCCAGATCCGCCGATGGGGGCGCCCGTCAGGTATTGGTCCGCGTTGGAATGGCCATGGACATTCCGCGCGACGGGATGGGACAGCCCCGAATAGATGGTGATCTCGTCGCGCAGCGGGTTCAGCACATCGAGCACCTTCGTGAGCTCAAAGTCCTTCTCACCGCCCCGAGGGAACCAGCTCCAGTCCCTCCATGCCGGGTCCGACTTGAGCGGCATCCCTACGCCATCGGGGTGATAGACGCTGAGAAAACGCCTCGGTGTGGCGTTGGGAGACGTTGCTGCCCCGGCGAAAGTCTCAAACCACGGCAGGGCAAGCGAAACCCCCGTGCCACGGAGAAACACTCGCCGATTCAGTGGTTTGGTCTTGCTGTTCATCGCCTGTCCCTCGCCCCTTTTGCCCGACCCCGACAATCGTTTGCCATTCGGTGCCGGGTGAAATTTCCTCGATTGCCCCGGGCTCCTATCGTGCCTGCCAACCTTCGTACTGCCCCGCATGTCGAACCCGCCTGGTGCCTCCCGCCTCACTTCGCGTTGAAGAGGTTGCTGCCCACGATCAGGTGGATCAGGTCACGCAGGCCGTCACCCCCTCGCCGGAATTGCCCTGTCAGGTTTTCAACCTCCGAACGGTCGCCGAAGGTGATCGGCCTGCCCAGCGCGTAGGCCGCCAGCTTGTGGGTCATCGCCATGGCGAATTGGTCCTGACGGTCCGCCAGCAGGTAAGCCTTCAGGCCGTCCACTCCCGCGATTGTCTGGTGGTTGAACAACTCCGCCGTGGCGTCCACGGGTTTCTTGTCGATCTGCGTCCGGAAAACACCCAGGGCATCGTAGTTTTCAAAGGCGATGCCCCACGGGTCGATCCTGGAGTGGCACGATCGGCAAGCCGCCTTGTCGCGGTGGTCGGCGAGCCGCTCCTTCAGCGACATTTTGAGGATCTCCGGGTTCGTCAGGTCCACTTTCGGCACATCCGGAGGGGGAGGTGGCGGCGGGTCGTGGAGGATCCGTTTCAAAACCCACACACCCCGCTTCAACGGGTTGGAATCCTTGCCGTCTGAGTTCATGGCCAGGAAGGCGGCGCCTGTCAACAGTCCGCCGCGGTGCGCCTTGCCGCCAATCGACACCCGGCGAAAATCGGGACCCCGCACTCCCGCGATCCCGTAGTGCGCGGCCAGCCGTTCATTGACCACCGCGTAATCCGAATGGATGAAGTCCATGACGGTGCGGTTGTTTTTGAGCACCTCCTCAAAGAAGGCGATCGGCTCCTCCTGGATCGCCTCCCTCAGCGGGCCGGACGGCAGATGCGAAACGCTGTTCAGACCCTCCAAGCCCAACCACTGCCCCACGAAATGCTCCGGGAACCGTCTGGCACGCGGGTCTCCCAGCATGCGCTCCACCTGCTTCGCCAAGGTTGCCGGCTCACGCAGTTTCCCCCGCTCGGCCAACCCCAAAAGCTCCTCATCCGGCACGCTCGACCACAAAAAAATGGCCATGCGGCTGGCCAGTTCCAGCTCGCTGATCCGGGCCGAGTTTTCCACAGCACCGGTCGGTGCCCTCTGGGTCAGGTACAGGAACTCGGGGGTGGACAGCGCCGTCGCCAGCACCTCTACCATCGCATCCTCAAAGGTGGGGAATTCAGGCCGATACCTTGCGAACAATGACATGAACCGGTCGGTTTCCCCAGGCGCCACACCCGCCGCAAGAACCGGCCCAGCACCTCGCGGCCATACGCGGCCTCGTCGCCCCGCTTTTCGCTTTCAAAGAAGATGGCGGTATGCGTTTTCGGCGGCCACTGCTCGTAAAACGGGGCGGTGACCTCCACCTGGTCGATCATCACCTTGAGGCGGTCCTGGCCCCCGGTCGCGTTGGAGTTGTTGCGGATGTGCAGGAACTCGTCCCGACGCGGGAAGGTGGTGGCGAGTTTCCGAAAGGGGTTGCGCTGGATGTCGGCAAGCGGGATGTGGAAATCGATAAATTGCGGATTCTCGATGGGCGCAGTGACCGGAATATCCCGCTGGCTGATGACCTGCTTGAAGTTGGCGTCGTTGCTGGTGTGCGCGCTCAGCAGCAGGCTCAAACTGGCGTATTCGTCCGGGTTCATCGACGAGCGACCGGCCCTTATGCGGACACGCATCATCCCTTCGTCGGGCAGGAACCGGTTCAGGTTCAGTTTCAGTTCCTCCCCGCCGGGAAGCACCAGCACCACGGGCGAGGCGGGCGGGAATTCCCCTGCCACAGCCTCGTCCCGGGGTAACGCCTTCTCCGGGGAGAAGTACACCCCTTTGCCCGTTTCACGATTAAGCAGGTGCTTCTGGTTTCTGACCTTGGGAGTATTCACCTCCCCGGGTTCGAAAGTCTTGGCCTTTTTCGGGGCCTTGTCCATCTCCTCCCGCATCGAGATGGAATAGGTGACAGCTTTGGGGCGCCCGCCGCTGACGGTGGCCCGTTTCAGCGCCTTCAGGGCGATCTCCCGGTACATGGCAAGCTGGGCCGGTTATCTGGAGCAGTTCCGAGCTGTTCTGGAATCCATCCTCGGTGGTGGTTTCCGGCGGCAGCTTGCCCGCCAAGGGATAGGAGAGTCCGAGGATATCCTGCAGGGCATGGTCGTATTCGTACTTGGTCAACCGCCTGAAGGAAGAATGTTCGCTGCTATTGCGACGGGTGAGCGACGCCTTGTTCAGCTCCCCGCCCAGCCATTCGGTAACCAGTCCCCGATCGATCTCGCTGAGCGCGTAAGCCGGCTCGTCTTCCGGCGGCATTTCCGATTTGCTCAGCACGCCATGCACATCCCGCCATCTTTCGGCGTCGGGCCCGGCGAGCATATCCGGATTCAGTTGATCGATCCGGAATCCGCCCTTGGCCTTCTTGGGGCCATGGCAGGCCACACAGCTTTTCGCCAGGATCGGCTCCACTGATTTCCGGTAGCGGGCGATATCGGCCTTGGGAATTTCATCCACGGTGGCTGGCGTGAACTTCGATTCTTTCAGATATCTGGATTGGCTCAGCCCTTCTCTCGGGCCGTCTCCAATACGCCACGCGACTCCTGGCCCCCGGCGCCGGGAATCCAGCACGCGATCCCAACCGCAACGCAGAAAACAATCTTGGAGAGCTTCATGGGGTGGCTTCGCATCCTCGGCAGGTTTGAGACACGCAAGCCTTGCGCTCAATCTTTTTACATATTATAACCTAATTTACATCGCCCCAACTACGAGGTCTATCTATTTTCGCCCGGCATGGTAAAGTATCGCTGGTGAATCGAGTTCCCGGGGCCATTTGATGGTTAGGCAAGTCGGGTGATTGTTTTTCAAGGGGGGCGATTCCATGGGAATGACCCGCCGCAAGGCGCTGAAGGCCGGCGGTGCCGTCCTCACGCTTCCGCTGTTCCGCTCGCTGGCCCCCGCCGCAGATGACAAGGCCTTCCAGAATCCAAGCCAGAAGCTGGCGATCATTTACATCCCCAACGGCATCGTGCGGCGCTGCTTCTTCCCCGGGGAGGAAAAGGCGTATATTCCCGACTTCATCGGCGGCTTCGATGCCGACAAGACCAAGGAGCAGCGCCGGATCAGGCAAAAGCCCGGCCTTTACCCGCTTGAATTGACCCAGACGCTGAAACCGCTTTCCGAACACGCCGCCGACATCACCCTGATCACCGGCCTCGACAGGTCCTACAAGCACGGGCAGGATGTGCATGCCCAGGGTTCCTCATGCTACCTGACCAGCCTGTCGCCCGAGCAGGCGGCTGCCAAGGGGGTCCGTCACCCCAACGGGCGGACCCTCGACCAGGTGATCGGCGATGTGGTGGGCCGCTCGACGGCGTTCAACACCTTGGAGATCAGTTGCAACGGGTTCACAACCCCCAAGGAACCCATCGAGTTCGACAACATCTCCTGGTACGGCCCGGACAGGATGGCCCCGTCCATCAAGGATCCCAAGAAGCTCTACGACCGTCTGTTCATGCGTGACGGGCTGGGGTCCCGCCTGTCGGATGTGACCGACCTAGTCTTGGCCGACGCCAACTCCCTGTCGCGCAGGCTCGGCCGGGACGACAAGGAAACCCTCGCGCAGTTCATGCACATGATCCGCGACATCGAACTGAGGATCCGCAGACTCGACAAACTGCTGGCCGAATCCGACATCCGGATTCCCAAGGGCGAGGTGCTCCCCCGGGGCGAATACATCCGCCTGCAGGCGGACCTGATGATCCTCGCGTTCCAGATGGGGATCACGAATGTCTGCACCTTCATGATCGGGCCCGAGCGCTGGGACGCGACGCTCATGTACGAGGGCGTGTTCGACAAGCCCGTGCAGCACCACAACATGACGCACAACCAGAAGGGCGACGGTTACAAGGATATCCAGAAGATCGACCTGTTCCACATGCGCCAGTACGCCTATGTGCTCTCGCGGATGAAGGCGATTCGGGAGGCTGATGGTTCAAGCCTGCTGGACAACTCGATCGTCGCCTACGGGGCGGGACTCGGTGATGGCGCGACGCACCAGTACTACGACCTGCCGATGATCGTCGCCGGCAAGGCGGGGGGGAAGGTGCGACAGGGTCGGCACATCAGGTGCCCGGGCGGCACCCTAAACTCGAACCTGTGGCTCACCTTCGCCAGGCTCATGGGTCTGGACCTCAAGCAATTCGCCGACAGCACCGGCGAGATCGCGGACCTGAGGGCCTGAGGATCAGAATCACTACCGGGATCACTCCTTCATGACCATGGGCCTCGCAATCCTGCTGGCACTCTGCCTAGGCCACCCCGCGTCGCCGGATGACAAGGCTGCTGAAGATACCGCCTCGGCATACCCGGCCTTGCTAAAGGCCCATTGCGCGAAATGCCATGGGGAAGCGAAACCCAAGGGCGCCTTCCGGGTGATGGGAGGCCTTTCCGCCGGAACGCCCGAGGCCAAGGCGGGCCACCTGCAGCGGATCCTCGATGCCGTCGAATCCAGCGACATGCCGCCCGAAGGCGAACCTGGATTCACCGACCGGCAGCGGGCAGGTCTGCTTGGTTGGCTCAAGGAGTCGATCCGCTCCTCCTCGAGAGGGCTTGAACAGGCCCCGCCCCGGCTGCACCGCCTGACACGGCTGCAGTACAACAACGCCGTGCGTGACCTGTTCCGGCTCAACCGCGATGTCTTCGGGTTGCCCGAGAAACTCATGACCCGCCAGGACCGCCACATCCCCTCTACCACGGGAAAGATGCCCGAAAGCGTCCGCGTGGCGTCGCTAGCCCTCAATCCCCATCCGGGCCTCGCGGGGGTGATGCCGTTCCCCAAGGACTTGCGCGCCGAGCACGGCTATGACAACCAGGCGGACAAGCTCACCCTATCCCCGTTATTGCTGGACGCCTTCCTGAAGCTGGGTGTTTCGATCCTCGAGAGCCCAGACTTCAACCCCCAAACCGTGGGAATCTGGAAGGACTTTTTCCAGGAGCCCGGGGCCAAAGAGGAGCCCGCAACGCGGATCGTCAACCGCCTCAGACCCTTCCTTCGGATCGCATTCCGCGGGCCCGTTGAGGATGAGGTGTTGCGTCGCTATTCCACCTTCGCCGAATCCAAAATCCGTCAGGGGGCTTCGTTCACAGAGGCCATGAAAAAGGTGGCTTCCGCCGTCCTTTGCTCCCCCCTGTTTCTCTATCAGTCCTCAAGAGCCGACGGATCGGGCAGGCAGTTCGAGCTGGCGTCCAGGCTGTCCTTCTTCCTGTGGTCGAGCATCCCCGACGCGGAATTGCTCGACATGGCCGAGCATGGCGGTTTTGACTATCCCGGCGCGATCCGCCGCGCCATCGGGAGGATGATGGCCGATCCGAAGATCGAGCGATTCCTCGACAGCTTCCCGACGCAATGGCTGCAACTGGAAAACGCACTCGGGGCCACCCCCGACCCCGTGAAAAGCCCCTACTTCAATCTGGGGGAAGGCTATCCGGCCAGCCTGGCGATGGTGCTGGAACCGCTGCTGCTGTTCGACGCGGCCTTCATTGAAGACCGCCCGATAGCCGAGCTTGTCTCTCCCTCGTTTTCCTACCGCAACCCGTTCCTGCGCGACTGGTACGGCCATAACCTCACCCCGGTGATCCCCTCCGAGGCTGAGGTGGCCGAAAAAAACCGTTTGACTGATGCGCGAAGGAAAAAGATGCAGGCGCGCATCACCCAATCGAGGGCCGACATCGATTCCATCGTGGAACCGGCCAGGGCCCGTTGGCTCACGGAAGGCCGTCGCAAAAAACCGGCAGACCTCAGGCCCTACGCATCGTGGGATTTTGACTCGGGCCTGAAAGACTCCGTCCGCGCCCTGGAATTCAAGGCGGTGGGCGAGGTTCGGCAGGTTGCCGGGGAAGTTGTCTTGGGACCTGGCTACCTGCAAAGCGGCCCGCTGCCGGTCGAACTCAAGGCGAAAACCATGGAGGTGTGGTGCGAGCTGGCAGACATCAACCAGCGTGGCGGCGGCCTGATGACGATCGAGGGCCCCGGCGGGCTTTTTGATTCCATCGTCCTAGGCGAACGAAAGCCCGGGCACTGGATCTCCGGAAGCAACCAATTTGCCCGCACCGAGGATTTCGCCGAATCCGAACCGGAATCGACCCCCTCGCAGAGGCTGCACCTCGTCATGGTTTATGGCGAGGATGGCACCACCAGGCTCTATCGCAACGGGCGCCCCTATGGCAAACCGTTTCGCAAGGGAAGCACCTCTTTCCCCAAGGACAAGAGCTTTGTGCTGTTGGGGCTGAGACAACTTCCGGCCGGCGGCAACAGGCACCTCCTCTCGGTACGCATCGACAAGGCCAGGTTGTACGACCGGGCCTTGAGCCCGGAGGAAGTCGCCAGCGCTTCCGGCGAAGGCGGCTTCGACCTGCCCGAGAAGGAGCTGGCCACTATGGTGTCGAAGGCCGATCTCGCGCGTCTGGGCGAACTGAGGGAAAACCTGGACCGCAACAAGCGCGAACTGGAAAACCTCCCACCCACCATTGATTTCCGTAAGGTGCGAAGCGAGGCCATCCAGGCATTCCAGAATCAATTGAGGGAAAAACTGCGCTCCACCGTTTTCCAGAGGGTGCAGCTTTCCTCCTCGCGTGATGGCGGCATCATCACCAACGCGGCGGTGCTGAGCATGACATCCGGGCCCACGCGCACCCAGCCGATCGCCAGGGGATCCTGGATCCTGGGGGTGATCTTCAACGATCCGCCCGCTCCCCCACCCAATGA
>Ga0255133_1000388_pt1 | contig 12835 bp, 9 predicted proteins | sample Law_Law_RepB_8d_FD_188553 | JGI IMG/M metagenome (GOLD analysis project Ga0255133, IMG submission 188553) | Freshwater microbial communities from St. Lawrence River, New York, United States - Law_Law_RepB_8d | ecosystem: Environmental > Aquatic > Freshwater > River | place: USA: New York... | reverse complement strand
CCCAAGCAGGATGGTGTTTCGCAGGGTAACGTTTCGACCCAGAATACTTCTCACACCAATCACCGATTGCTCCAGTTGTGAACCTTCACTGATTTCACAACCATCCGAAATGAGCGTGTTGCGGATAGAAGACGATTGGACGCGCGAACCCGGCAGATTTCGCATGCGCGTGTAAATAACCCCTTCAGGTGAGTGAAACTCAAAGGGCGGTTTCTCGCCAGCCAATGCCATGTGGGTGGCGAAGTACGATCGCACCGTTCCCAAGTCTTCCCAAAATCCATAATGCCGATGTGCGCGAACGCGACCGGGGTTCACCAAAAGCGGCAATATCTGGGTAACCAGATCTGTGGCATTTGGCAGCTTGGCGAGTATCTCCTTCAGTGCGCTCATTTGGAAAAGGTAGATGCCCATCGATGCCAAGAACGGCCGGCTGGGGTCTTCCGCGTTTTCACGGTAGAGTCCATCGAGGAATTCGGGGCCGGGTTTTTCAACAAAGCTGCGAACCCACTGCCCCGCATCGATTTCCACAATTCCCATGCGGCGGGCCCGGTTGGGGCCAACAGATGTCACAGGCAGGGTGCAAGCCGCACCGCTGGCACGGTGGCCCTGAACGAGCGTACGGAAATCCATGCGGTACAGCTGGTCCGCTGAAAGAACCAGCACATCGGTGCAACCATCGATTTCAGCGTGGCTCAGATTCTTTCTCAGGGCGTCGCCTGTGCCCTTGTACCAGTCGCTGGCTTCATTGGTTTGCTGGGCAGCCAATACCTCGACGAACCCGCCGTGGAACGGGTCCATCTTGTAAGTGTTCGTCACGTGCCTGTGAAGGCTGACGCTTTGGTACTGCGTCAGAATGAAGATGCTGGGGATGCCGCTATTGATGCAGTTGCTCACCGGCACGTCGATCAAGCGGTACTTGCCTGCCAAAGGCACAGCCGGAACGCTGCGCGATAAAGTAAGCGGGTATAGACCACTTCCGTGACCGCCACCCAAAATGAAGCAGACAACCCGTTGCATGAATTCGCTCCCCGCATGCCTTTACTCTTTAGGTTAGCGGTATGGGGCGATCATGGCAAAAATTGGATGGCCCAGTCCGCCTGTTGGTCTGGAAGGAAATCGCTAAACTGACTTTTCAAGCCGGGTCAACGAAGCACCCGGAAACCTTTTTTCGAGGCGCGATAACGGACATGGCGGAACCCCAAGGCGATCTGGCGCTCATCGGTCTGGCAGTGATGGGCCAGAATCTTATCCTCAACATGAACGATCACGGCTTCACCGTGGTCGCCTACAACCGGACCGTCAGCAAAGTTGACGAATTCTTGGCCAACGAAGCCAAAGGCACGCGCGTTCTGGGCGCCCATTCCATTGCCGAAATGATTTCCAAACTGAAGCGCCCTCGCCGGGTCATGATGCTCGTGAAGGCCGGCCAGGCTGTCGATGACTTCATCGCCCAAATTGTCCCTCACCTCGAACCCGGCGACATCATCATCGATGGAGGCAACAGCCTTTATCAAGATTCAGCCCGCCGTCACAAAGACCTCGAATCCAAGGGACTGCTGTTCATTGGTACGGGCGTATCCGGTGGTGAAGAAGGTGCCCGCAATGGCCCCAGCATCATGCCGGGCGGTAGCCCAGCCGCATGGCCCCATGTCAAAGACATCTTCCAGTCGGTTTCTGCCAAGGTTGAAGGCGGCGCGCCTTGCTGCGACTGGGTTGGCGAAGGTGGTGCTGGCCACTACGTGAAGATGGTTCACAACGGTATCGAATATGGCGACATGCAGCTCATCTGCGAAGCCTATAACCTCATGCGCGACGGCCTTGGCATGTCCGCGGATGAAATCCACAACGTCTTCGCTGAGTGGAATAAAGGCCCACTCGACAGCTACCTCGTTGAAATCACCCGCGATATTCTGGCGTTCAAGGAAGCCGACGGTACACCACTGGTAGACCGTATCCTTGATACGGCTGGCCAAAAGGGCACAGGCAAATGGACCGTGATGGATTCCATGGAAATGGGAATTCCCATCACCCTGATTTCCGAAGCCGTTTACAGCCGGTGCGTCTCCGCCATGAAAGACCAGCGCGTGGCTGCCTCCGCGGTGCTTAAGGGGCCTTCCCCCAAGATCTCAGGTGACCGTGCCACTATTGTGGCGGCCATTCACGATGCGCTCTACGCGTCGAAGATCATCAGCTACGCTCAGGGCTACATGCTGATGAGCGCCGCTGCCAAAGCCAACAACTGGAATCTCAATTACGGCGGCATCGCCCTCATGTGGCGTGGCGGTTGCATCATCCGCAGCCGTTTCCTTGCCAAAATCAAAGATGCCTTCGACACCAACCCGGCCCTAACCAGCCTGTTGCTTGACGGATACTTCAAGACGGAAATCGAACGCTGTCAGGCTGGATGGCGAACCACCATCGCCGCTGCTGTCACCTCCGGTATTCCAGTCCCTGCGTTCAGCACGGCTCTGGCTTTCTTCGACGGTTACCGCACAGCACGCCTGCCCGCCAACTTGCTGCAGGCTCAACGCGACTTCTTTGGTGCGCACACCTACGAACGCACCGACCGCCCACGTGGTGAATTCCACCACACCAACTGGACCGGTCGTGGCGGTACCACGGCGAGCACCAGCTACTCGGTCTAAGTTTTAATTCAACAACAAAAAGGGCCCGGGAGATTTCTCCCGGGCCCTTCCTCATTTCAGAATCTGTCCGGAATCATTACTCGCAGTCGCAAGCCTTCTTGTGAGACATCAGGCCACGAGCGCGACCCATCAGCTCTTTCACTTTGGCTGTGAGGTGTGACTCGGCGCAAGGATCGCAAGCTTCCACAGCTACTTCGCGTTCCACGCAGCGAACCACATAACGGGTGCGGGTTTCGATCGACTCAACCGGAACCTTGCGGCACACTTTGCGAACTTCCGTGTGGTACTCGGGCTTGTTCACGCACACCGTGTAGGTTTCGGTGTGGCAAACAGGCTTGCAAACCTTTACGGGCTTCTGGCAAACCGTTTCGCGGCAGACCAGCTTGCGAACCATGCAGGTCTTGGTTTCAGGAATGCACTGGGTCACTTTTTCCATTTTTGTGACCGGGCACTGTACCGTTACCTTGCAGGGCGACCAGCAGCGTACCATTCGGGTTTCGATGCATGGTTCGCACTTGCTGGATACGGTTTCGCCTTTACCACCCTTGCCTTCAGAAGAAACGAACACTTCTTCATGGCTGGGGCACAGGTTGCCCAAGGCAACTTTCAGGCGTGAGTGCAGGGTGGGGACTTCTTTGCATTCCCAGTGACCACGGTCTTCGACTTTGGTCACATAGTGGGTCACTGGCTTGCACACGGTTACCTTGCGGTAGACGGTTTTCGTCTCTTCAACGCAGGCCCATTCCCAGTGCTTCTTCACAACGGGCTTCATTTCCGTGGTCCACTCGTGGTGAACAACGGTCCGGGTGCGGGTTTCTGGAACCTTGACCATGCGGCAGACCCGCACGTTCTCGTCCACCCATTCGTGCTTGTAGGTGATCACTTTGCATTGAACGGTTTCAGGAACGCATTCCTTCACCATCACCATGCGCGTGGTGGGGGCTTGCGGGGTCTGGCCTTTGCCGCCATCCTGTTGAGCCTTATCAGCGAAAGCTGAGCTTGCAGCAGCAAACCCGGCCAGCACGGCCAGGCACTTCTTGAGAAACATGGACGTACTCCGGGGTTCGAAGCCCTTGACCTGCTCACCGAACCCTCGGTGAACGTGGCCACTGGCACTCTCGAGGCATTATGCACGTTAAATACGTTTGCGCAGTTTCAGTAATATGGGGCATTAGATAAAATTTGTTAAAGAAGGTGTTTTAGAAGTGATTCTGTCGAGCACAACCATTTTAACGAATGTGATGTTTCAGCTTCCCGAAACACTCTATTTCGGAATATCTACCAAAGTTTCCATCAATTAGAAGGCACGACAATTGTTGAAGGAAGTCGCTTGATAGCCTTCTCGCCCACGCGCCGTAGCTCAGCTTGTTCCAGAAAAACTTTGCCCCGTTTGGTTTCTGTACGGGATACTAAATCTGGAGTTGCGTCTCCTTTGGCTTGTTCAATCCATCCTTGGCCGGCCATGTTATCTGGCGTCAACTGTCGGGGTGGGAGTGGCAAACGACCCAGATTTCTTTCACGCATGACCCACAAGGCCTGCTCCACATCACGCGGTTCCGCTGACTGCCTCAATTGGGCTTCCAGAAATGGATCGCCGCGTTGGCGCATGCCGTCGATGGCGGATACTACACCGGTTTCCAGCCACCCTGCGGCGTGGTAGTCACCCAACCGGTATTGGCCTGCGGGGTCGCGCCAGGCGGCTTCAACCCATGCTTTGGAAGTCCAGATCCATGTGGGTTCAAAGGTGATTCCGGGTTCTGCGCGTACCGGTGCATAAACCCAACCGCGGGTAGACGGGCCTTGATCGGGATGGCCAGAAACGGGCAGTGGCCCTGCTGGTGTCCACGACAATTTTCCAGTCGACCATCCGCGCCCGCCGGGAAACGCCAGCCGGCGGGGTGCGGTCCAGAGCAACCGGTCGCCCATCATGGCCCATTCACCAGGAATGTTAACCAAGTCCGGGTTGTCGCCCCGAGCTGGCCGTGGAGGCGGCGACTGCCTTGGCTGTTGCGTCGGCGGCTGAGTGTAGGTCAGCCGAACCGGGCCAGCTTGGCCGGTAGTCCATAATCCAGGCACACGTTGCCATCGATCGGGACGCACCTCGCGCCAATATCCGGAAATCCAAACGTGGCCAGCGGGAGGAAATCGCCATGTCCCTGTGGTCCATGTCCAAGCGGATTCTTCAGAATCGTAGTCCCAGTAACCCGGAATCCATTGGGCGCCCACACCTGGAAATACGGTTGGAATGGATTCAACCAACGCAGCCGGGGGCTTGGGACATTCCGGTGGTAGCCGCGATTCACCCGTCCAGGCAAAGGCTTCGTGTACAGAGCCTTTCAGGCGCACGTCTACCGGCAAGGCCTGATTGGCCACGAGTGCAACAAGCGTGAAGATGAACGCGTTCATTTCCCAAGCTGAACCGAATTGCAAGGTGCAGATCAAGACGCAAAACCATGTTGAAACAGCAACGTTGGGAACCACCCACACCATGTGTTACACTGCCGGGCATTCCAAGGGCGCTTGTCGCGCCGGGGGTGGTTCCTCCGGGCAGGGCTCCCGTGGTCGGAGACCTCCCCATGATTCACCGCCGCGCTCTAGCGCTGGCCGTGCTGCTCGGCCTGTTGGCCGTGTCAGGCGCCTCGTATGCTGCCGATGCTCCCAAGCCCGCCTCAGGCAAGAAAAAGATCGTGCTTGTTGCAGGTGGCCGCAGCCATGCTTATGGCCAACACGCGTTCAAGGCCGGAATGATCCTGCTGCAGAAGCGTTTGAACGAAGCTTTTCCAGACTCTGTGGTGACCGAGCTGTATACCGACGGCTGGCCCAAAGATAGTTCGGTGCTCGACAGTGCCGATGCCATTGTGATTTATTGCGATGGCGGCGCTGGCCATCCGGTGAACAAGCATCTTGACCAGATCGATCGCTTGGCGAAAAAAGGCGTCGGCATAGCCATGATGCACTACGGCGTGGAGACCACGAAGGGTGCTAGCGGCGACCGGTTCTTGGACTGGATCGGCGGTTATTTTGAAATGAACTGGTCGGTCAACCCTCACTGGAAGATCAAGGATGCGGTTCTGGCCAAGGACCATCCGATCGCACGTGGCGTGAAGCCATACAGCACTCAGGACGAGTGGTATTATCACATGCGCTTTCGCACCGATGGCGATGGCGTGACGTATGTGCTTTCAGCCTTGCCACCTGCCGATACTCTCAAGCGCCCCGATGGCCCTCACAGTGGCAACCCTGCTGTGCGCGAGGCAGTTGCGCGTGGTGAAAAGCAGACTGTTGCTTGGGCTCGCCAACGTCCGGACGGTGGCCGTGGTTTTGGTTTCACTGGTGGCCATTTCCACTGGACATGGGCCAACGATCAGAATCGCAAGATGGTGCTCAATGCCATTGCTTGGATTGCCAAAGTGGAAGTCCCGGCCAATGGCGTGGCATCAAGCCGCCCAACCTTGGCGGAACTTCGCGAGAACCAAGACTGGCCAGTGCCAGAGAAGTTCGACTTCTCCCGCATTGAAAAAGAAATCAACGACCAATAATGGTTGCTGATTGGAGGTGAGCCGGTGATCTCGATCCATTGCGACAAGGATTACCGGTTTGCTTTTGCCGAACCTCGCTTGATTGACCGGTTTCATCTTATGGATGTTGCTGAAGGTGTTGGTGTGCGTGTCTGCGCCCTAGGTCCCGATGGGGTTCCCGGGGTGTTTCTTTTTGTAGGTACAACAGGACCGGGTGGCTGGGTTCAGGTTGAGCCCCCATTACGCGTGGATCAGAAGCACGGTTTTGTTGTGACAGTTCAGTTCCAAAGTGTTTGAAAACGGTATGTAATCGCATCTGGAAAACTGTTTCAACCGATTGGTTCCCATGGTTGGCACGTGATCCCTGTAAAATCGAAGAGCCCCGCACGTCTGAGTAAGGGGCTACTCGCCAAGTATCAAAATCTTGACCCATTTCAAAAATCCTCATGAATTTCTGCCAGGGAGTCCGTGGCCCCTTTCTCAGGCGTGCGGGGCTCTTCGTGGCTGCGTGGGGGATGGGTGAAGTTCACGCCAACAGTCTGAAACCCACTTTACACCAACTCACAAAAATTGGCAGAGTGTAACTCAATTTCCCAATGTGCGTTCCTGTAACCCTCTCACGTTGCCCCATTCGCGGTCAATGGTTTCCCGCGTCATTTCCTGCTGTATCCTGTTGACCTGTTCTGCCACCGCTCGCTTTTTCTTTTTTGGAGACCGATGCTAATGACCTCTCCCGCCAAACGCTTACTGACCGGACTGCTGATCGTGTTGACAATGGCTTCCAGCCTCCGTTCTCAGGTGCCCGCGCAGGTGCCCGATACCGTCATCGTGGAAAAGGGTATTGAGTATGCCAACCCTGATGACCAGCACCTTCAGCTCAATCTGGCCCGCCCAAAAACGGGCGATGGTCCGTTCCCAGCGATCGTGTGTATTCATGGAGGAGGATTTCGAGCCGGCAAACGCGAAAGTTACGATGGACTAATCGTTCGTTTGGCTGAACAAGGCTTTGTTGCTATCACCGTTACCTACCGGCTGGCACCGAAATACCAGTTCCCTGCCGCTGTGCACGATACCAAGGCCGCCGTGCGTTGGGTGCGGGCGAACGCCGCCAAATACAAAATTGATCCTTCCCGTATCGGAACAACTGGTGGTTCAGCAGGCGGACATCTGGCGCAGTTTCTGGGTGTAACTGCAGGGGTGAAAGAATTTGAAGGTGATGGAGGCAACCCGGCTGAATCGAGTGCTGTCGCATGTGTGGTGAATGTGTATGGCCCTAGCGATTTCACCAAGTCGTATGGCAAGAGCGTGGACGCGGCAGAAGTGCTGCCTCTGTTTCTGGGTGGCAATCTTGAAAAAGCCCGCAAGCTGCATCTGAAAGCCAGCCCTTTGTATTGGGTCACCCCAGTTGCTGCACCAACCCTGTGCATTCATGGCACACTCGACAAATATGTGGCCCACGAACAAGCGGTATGGCTTGTCGACAAAATGAATGCCGCAGGTGCCGAGGCGGAGCTCCTTACCCTTGAAGGAGCCGGTCACGGTTTCAAAGGTAAGGATGCCGAAACCGCAGATAAGGCACTCATGGCCTACTTCAACAAGAAGTTAAAATAACAGTTATTTGTCACGGCCGTTTGCGAAACGTTTTGCGCACCGATTGAACGGCTTGGTCAAGCGTGGCGAGGAACTTCGACCGATCTTTGGGCATCATCGGCGCCGGGCCACCGGCGCCGATATGCGACTGCCATTCGCGCACCAGTTGCCCTAAACCGTTGTATTCGCACCTGACTTCGTTTACTTTGGCCCCACCCTTATATTTGACCAGACATGGTCCCATACAGTTTCTGTCAATAAGCCTGCGGCCCAACCAATCAAAACCGAAGAGCCCCGCACGAAGTAAGGGGCCACGTGCCATGTGTCAAAATATGAAATCACATTCATGACTTATTTGATGGTTATGAAAACCGCGTGCTGGGTTTGCGCCCCAGCCTCACTACCATTTGCGAAAATGTTCTTGCGAATCAAAATAGCAGAACGGATAGACCTCTCCCCGTCATTGTTATCAGACGGCAATTCTTTGTGATCAAGGAATGTGAGCAGTTCGTCTCGATGCCAACTTTATGTCCTTTTCTACTTTCTTCAACCGCATTCCGTCCACGATCAGTCGGTGCAATCTTCGATTAAACTCCGGCCAGTCGCCCCCGGGGTTTTAGTAATGCCGGGTTTGGTTCAGATCCCTCAACAGGTGTGGCAGGCACTTCTGCTTCGCAAGGCAGGAAACCGAGTATTAGGCACCCCAGAAAACGGTCGCCAATACACCGTTAAAAAATGAACGGAACAGCCGCTTCAGAACGCTTTCACCGCGCTTTGGGTCGAACAGGTAGTAGGTTTTTCCCTGTACTCGCCATACTGTCTCATCAGCGTTGAGGACTGCCTTATTTTGGATATAAGTCACGGTGCCAAGCTTGCATCAGTCCGATTTCGTTCACCTGAAAATGCAGGTCTGCACGCGGGGCAAATGGGCTCCCATGTGTTGTATGGAAGCCCATTGAACATCTTTTGGAACACTTTATAACTGCGGCTGAAACGATTCCTTATTTGCGTTGCCGCTTGAATTCCTCAACCATGCACAGCATATGGCGAATGTGCATGAATGTGATTTCATATTTTGATACTTGGATCGTGGCCCCTTACTTCGTGCGGGGCTCTTCGGTTTTGATTGGTTGAGCCGTAGGCTTCTTGACAGAAACTGCACGGGCCTTGCCAATAGTTTCAGATCCGCACCGCAAAATATTTCGCGGCATACAGCTGAAGGGTTACCTACATTATAAGTTTCTATTTTGCATTTTATATTGTTTTCCAATTTGTCTTTCCAACAGCTTTTTGCATATTTCTTCCAAAGAGCTGTCCCTCTTGCGGGAAGTAGATGGGGGCCTTTGCCTTCAGGATATCCGGGAGGCAGTGATGTACCGCCTTTGTAAGGCATATTAATAATTGGAGGAAAAAATTGGCCTCCATATTGGCATCGTATTTGGAATCGTAATTTCTGGACCTAATGGTGGTCTGATTATTGGGGGTTGATGAACAGGTAATACTGCTGGCCTTTTCAACCCCTCCGGGTCCACCCGGTTCCCCGCATCATTCCCTTCATACCTGATTTGTGATTTCGTTTTGGGGTATTATGTTCGCGGGTCATTTCCACGCTGTCGGTGGTAACCGTGTTCCAGTTACTTAAGGCGCCGAGATCCCAACTTAGGTTGCGAGTGACTCCGCCAGCGGGCGTTCCCTGTGCGATCACTAGGTCCGGGTAACCATCACGCGTTAGGTCGCCCAAGGCTACCCGAATACCTCCAGTGTAATTTGGTCCGTAAGGGTTCTCATTCAAAAGCAGAAAACCGGTATCAGCGTCGATCAGCCGGGCTTTGGCCGGCACGCCGGCATCGGTTTCAGCGGCGATTACCGGTACCAAACGGTCTTCCAGCAGCATGAGTGCGTGCCGGAAACCGGCACGACCTTTCCCGCGCCTGTTATCCATGAAGTACCCTGCGAAAGATAGCCTGCAGAAAAGAGGCATTACTTTAAAAACTATCGTCTTGGTTTGGAATAATCCCGTTCTCCTTGCCGCTTGGCTAAAAGAGACTTTGAAACGATAGTAATTCATCACGAGCGTTTACGAAACGTTTTGCGCACCGATTGAACGGCTTGGTCAAGCGTTGCGAGGAACTTCGACCGATCTTTGGGCATCATCGGCGCCGGACCACCGGCACCGAGAACGCCTGCTTGTCGCAGTTCCTCGTTCAGATTCCGTAATGCCAACGCATCGCCAATATTGGAATCCGTGTACAGGAATCCCTTGGCTGTTATCACCAAGGCGCCTTTTTCCACACAGCGCGCGGCAAGCGGTACGTCCACCGTGATGGCGATATCGCCCGGGCCGATCTGTTCGGCAATCCAATCGTCGGCTGCTCCGAATCCGGTTTGCACCACCATGGTGACACTCGGATCGACTGGTATCCGCATGGTGCAATTGGCCACCACCAACACTGGCAGGGCATAGCGTTTGGCCACGCGGTAGCATTCTTCTTTTACCGGGCAGGCATCGGCATCGATGTAGAGATTGAACATGCAGATCATGATATGAGCTGGTGCCTTCGGGGCGACTATGTTAACCCCTCCAGCCTTCATGTAACATACGGTCCGAGTTCGTTGGAATCGATTCGGGGGTTTTGGCTATGCGTTCCTTCGTTGGTTGCCTGACCTTATTTCTTGTGGCCATGCTTCCGACCGTTGCTTGGCCGCAAGGCCCGATTCTTCCACGCAAGGAACTCTTAAAAAATATTGAGGACAACAGGGATACAGACTGGTATATCGCCAACATTCCATTTTTTGAATGCCCAGATGCCGACATCCAGACTACCTATTACTACCGCTGGGAATTACTGACCAAGCATCTGACTTATGGATCAGCGAACTCGGGCTATTCGTTCACCGAGTTCATTGACCGCCCCTTCTGGTCAGGAACCTATGGTGCCATTTCCTGCCCCGCCGGTCATCAACTGTATGAAGCCCGCTGGTTGCGCGACCCTATTGTTGCCCGTGATTATTCCAGATACTGGTTCCGCACTCCGGGTGCCCAACCTCGGAATTACAGCACTTGGTTGGCCGATGCTATCTGGGCTGTGCATCGGGTTCACCCCGACGATGCCTTCATGAAAGACTTGCTACCAGATCTCAAAAAGAATCACGATGCTTGGGAAAAGCGAATGTATGATCCCGTTATGGGCCTGTTTTGGCAAAATGGCCATGACGATGGTATGGAATTCAATATCAATAGTCGTCAAACCAAAGATATACTTCGGGGTGCCCCGGGGTATCGACCCACGATGAACGCCTACATGTGGGCGGATGCTTTGGCGATTGCCAAGGTTGCAGATCTTTCTGGCGACGGTACCACGGCTGGGGCATACCGCGCCAAGGCATCGGTAATCAAGCAAAATTTGCAGAATCAATTATGGGATCCCAAGCGCCAATTTTTCTTCCACATGTTCCAACGCGACGAAGAGGCTGATGGATTTCTCGTCAAAGCCCGTACGCTGACGCACCAGACAGGCCGGCATGCCGGAAGCGCATTCGGTCGTGAGTTGATCGGGTATGTGCCATGGCAATTCGGAATGCCCGATGCTGGCAAGGGATATGAAGTAGCTTGGAAAACATTGATCGACCCGGAAGGTTTTCAAGCAACGTTTGGTCCCAGAACGGTGGAAAAGAACGACCCAATGTACCTGCTCAAGAATTCTTGCTGCTGGTGGAGTGGGCAATCGTGGCCCTATGCCACCAGCCAGACGATTAAGGCCATGGCCAATCTGCTTCAGGATTACCAACAGGGTGTGGTATCGCGATCGGATTATGTTCAGTTGCTGTCCACATTTGCCAAAACCCATCGCAAGAACGGCAAACCATATTTGGCGGAAGCCTGTCACCCTGAAACAGGCTCGTTTGAAGGACACGATGGATACAACCACAGCGAGCATTATTTTCATTCGTCGTTCAACGATCTTGTCATCACCGGGCTAGTAGGGCTTGTGCCGCAAGATAACGAAACGATTGTCATCAAGTCACTGGCGCCACCGTCGTGGGATTATTTTGCACTCACCGAAGTTCCATACCGTGGCCGTTTGATCAGCATCTCTTGGGATCGTGACGGTACGCGCTACAAAACAGGCAAGGGTTTGAGAGTATTTGCAGATGGTAAGGAAATAGCAGCCTCACCCACGCTGGAACCAGTTGTTGCCAAACTGACGCCCCTCCCTATGAGCGCGCTAGCAAGCAAATCCTTAGTTGTCAATTATGCCGTGAACAATGACGGAACTTACTATCCGCGCCTGAAGACGACCTATTCCAACCCCAAATCAGCGCCAGCGAAAATGGTGGATGGTAACTATTGGTATCATCGTGATCCACCCAATCGTTGGACCTGCGAAGGTTCTCCAAATCTTACCGATTCCATCGAGCTGGATTTTGGAACGAATCGGTCCATCGATACGGTCAAGTTCTACCTGCTGGATGATGGTTCAGGAATTGTGGCGCCCGAGCGGATCGATCTGGAGGCATGGAATGGCTCCGTATGGAAGCCTGTCGTTGTCGAATCGCAGAGGCCTGCTGTGCCAACGGGACATTGTGCCAATGTGATGGTGTTTCCTGCTATGGAAATACGCAAGCTTCGAGCTGTGCTGCATCATGCGCGGGATGGCAAGTCTGGCCTGACGGAACTGGAAGCTTGGGGGCCGGGAAAACGGCCGGTTCAGGTAGCTCCACCTCCTGCCGGCAATTTGGCTTACAATCCAGGTAATCTTTCATTTCCACGTGCCTCGGCATCGTATGCCGATCGGTTTGGTGGAAAACCGTCTTCTGCCATCGATGGAATTACCAACTTTCTTCCATCTCCCACAAACCGATGGACAAGCTACGAGTCTCCGAATGCCACTGATTGGCTGGAGGTCGATTTTGGTGTTTCCAAGGCTTTCACCCGCGTTGAACTGGCTATTTACGACGACAGGGGCGGTGTTCAACCGCCCGCGCGATACGAGCTTGAATTTTGGAATGGCACGGCATGGATGCCGATCAAGCACAAGGCCATGCTGCCCGCTCAACCAACAGGAAGCCAAATCAATGAAA
>Ga0255133_1000376_pt1 | contig 12986 bp, 4 predicted proteins | sample Law_Law_RepB_8d_FD_188553 | JGI IMG/M metagenome (GOLD analysis project Ga0255133, IMG submission 188553) | Freshwater microbial communities from St. Lawrence River, New York, United States - Law_Law_RepB_8d | ecosystem: Environmental > Aquatic > Freshwater > River | place: USA: New York... | reverse complement strand
GTAGAGATACCCGATTGATGGCAGAAGCACTTCAAAAGCATGCAGCGGGATTTCAATCTGTTGATTTTCAAGACGCCGGAACGCCTTGTCGTTTGTTTACAGCCTATGCAGCGGCTCAATTCACGCAGCCCATCACGATCTCTGGCAACAACAGTTTACAAAGTCGAGCGATATCGCCCTTGGTGGATGCGTTGATAACCATGGGTGCCCAAATAACCTATTTGAATAACGTAGGCTATCCTCCCATAACCATACAGAAAGGCATAGACCAATGGCAAGACGTTGCGATTAGCACTTCAGTGAGTTCTCAGTTCGCCAGTGCATTGATGTTGATTGCTCCTTTATTTTCGGGAAGCAAGAAAATCACACTTACTCAAAATACCCATTCTCAGTCTTACGTTGATCTGACCTTAAACTTATTGCAAAGCATGGGCGTTGATGTGGAAGAGGAGTATATCGATGATACCCGAGCAATTACGTTGTGCGGATCATTCGACCAAATACCCCTACCCTCCGCAGAACAACTAGAATTGGAAGCCGATTGGAGTTCCGCAGCCTTTTTTTACCCACTATTGCTTGGACTGGCTGATACAAATTCTATAGTCCTTGAAGGATTGCAATTGCACAGCCATCAAGGTGATGTACAGATGGCCGTATTGGGTAATTTGCTTGGGATACAAACTTCTGAACATCCCAACGGCGTATTATTGTATCGTACGGACACGCTTTCATCCCTGCAGGATCATAATTCTGAGGAAACAATGTTCGTTGACCTCAAAGACAACCCAGATTTGGTGCCAGCTTTGGTGGTTGGTTGGTGTATTTTGGGGAAATCTGTCGTCATCAAAGGCATAGACAATCTTCGCTACAAAGAGTGTGATAGGATCGCCGCATTGCAGCAGAATTTGGCAGGATTGGATTGTAGTTTGGAACGATGGGATGATGATTCTTCGGACCTCTGGCATTTGGATGCATCGAACCGATCATTCCCAGTCAGTTTACACATTGATACAAAAGAGGATCACCGAATCGCGATGGCTTTTTCTGCGTTACAACCATGGATAGAGGCACTCACATTTTCCGACAGTCACTGCGTAGAAAAATCCTTCCCCAACTATTGGGAGCAATGGAAGAAGTGTACCTTTGATTAAGTTAATCGCTCGTTATATGAATACCGAAAATCCCAACAACACAGCGGAAACAGTTGCCAAGAAGAAAGGAACTGACTCGCGTAAAACATGGATTCTTGCAATATTTGCGATGGTCTGCACGATTATTTCCTTTATTTATCGCTACCAAAGTGGTGGATCAGACGCCGTAACAAATATTTCGAAGGTTCAAGGCGTATTTGCATACACCCTGGACGATGTAAACAAGGTGCTTGATTATCAACTCAAGGGTTGGAACGATGCGAACATCGATGTTTTTATGTCGGGCTACATCAAAGATTCTAGCGTGCGATTCATAACCGATAAAAAAGTAAAAACAAGTTGGCAAGAAATTACGGATTCCTATAAAAAGGGTTATCCCGATAAAGAAGCTATGGGTAAATTAACCTTTCATCGCGACGAAATCCGTTGGGTGAATGAAGCCGCCTACATCGCACAAGTCATCGGAAGATGGGAAGTCATCCAAAAGCATAAACTGGAGCAGGCAAATCCAAATCTAGGTTCACGAGATTTTTCAAGCATAGTAAACAGAAACGCTCCCACCCACGATACATTGAGTGGACGTTTCAGTTTGATTTTTATTGGCACACCTGAAGGACCAAAAATTCAGATCGACCATACTTGGTAAATCAAGAAATTGAGTAGTAGTAGTAGTAGTAGTAGTAGTATATCGAAACGAAATGGCCAGAAACAGCATTGGAAAAAATTTGATCATTACATCGTTTGGTGAAAGTCACGGTCCTTCTGTGGGTGTAATCATCGATGGATTTCCGGCAAATTTTACGGTCAATCATTCTGCCTTACAGTTGTTCGTTGACCGACGTAGACCGGGACAAAGCAAGATCACTACAGACCGGAGCGAAGCCGATCAAGTACAATGGTTGTCTGGCATCTATGAAAACAAAACGCTTGGGTCACCCATCGCATTGATTATCGCCAACAACGATGCGCGTTCCAAGGATTACGATGCGTTGAAGGATGTGTATCGGCCTGGCCATGCTGATTGGCTTTACGACCACAAGTATCAGCACCGGGACCATCGCGGTGGCGGAAGAAGCAGTGCTCGAATTACTGCGGGTTGGGTTGCTGCCGGAGCCTTGGCGACGCAATATTTGGAACAACAAGGCATTGCGATTCGCGCTTGGGTTAATCAGGTATGGCAAATCCAAGCACCCGTTTGTTCTTCTACACCCACAACCGAAGAAATTGAGGGCAACGCCGTTCGCTGCTGGCATACTGATACAGCAAAGCAAATGATAGCGGCCATTGAACAAGCAAAGATTGAAGGTGATAGTTTGGGCGGCATAGTGCGATGCGTGATTGAGGGATTGCCTGCAGGCATTGGGGAACCGGTATTCGGCAAACTCCATGCAATCTTGGGACAATACCTATTGAGCATCAATGCAGTAAAAGGCATATCCTTTGGTGATGGATTTGCCGCAACAACGCTAAAGGGCTCGGAGCACAATGATGCTTGGGCTATAAGTAATGGCCGTATACATGGAAAAACCAATCACAGCGGTGGCATTGTGGGCGGCATGAGTACGGGCGATCCAGTAGTATTCGACTTAGCCTTCAAACCAACATCCACCATTAACATATCACAAGAAACCGTAAACAAAACAGGTGATAGCGTTGAATTGAATGTGCAAGGGAGACATGATCCTTGTGTATTACCCAGAGCTATTCCCATAGTAGATGCGATGGCTGCACTAGCCGTGATGGATTTATTTTTAGAAACAAAGTGAAATCAAGAGAAGAAATACTGGAGCAGTTTTCCAAATTATTGGATGTAATGGATGATTTGCGGAGTAAGTGTCCGTGGGACAGAGAACAAACCATGGAAACCATCCGCAGCCTAACCATTGAAGAAACGTATGAGTTGTCAGATGCCATTATTCAAAATGATTTAACGGAAGTAAAAAAGGAACTCGGCGATATACTATTACACATCGTATTTTACAGCAAGATTGCATCCGAGACCGCAACTTTTGATATTGGGGATGTCATAGAATCGTTAATTGCTAAGTTAATTCGTCGCCACCCGCACATTTATGGCGATGTAGAGGCCAACAATGCTGAAAAGGTGAAGCAGAATTGGGAACAAATCAAACTTAAGGAAAAGGGCGAAAAGAAGAATGGCATATTGGATGGTGTACCTAAAGGACTCACAGGCATTGTAAAAGCATACAGAATGCAAGAAAAGGCATCGCAAGTAGGGTTTGACTGGAACAATCCCGAAGATGCCTATAAAAAGGTGGAGGAAGAGTGGTTAGAGTTTCAGGAAGCAGAAACCCATGAAGAAAAAGAGGGAGAGTTTGGAGATTATTTGTTCGCGTTGATTAACTATGCCCGTTTAAAGGGTATCAATCCTGATGATGCATTGGAGTTAACAAATCACAAGTTTTTGCGCCGATTCAAGGCGATTGAGTCGATGGCTGAGGCGCAGGGCAAGGGATTGCAGGAGATGTCGCTTGAGGAGATGGATTCATTGTGGGATCAAGTGAAGTCGCAAGAGAAACCGGTGGGTTAATCAAAATTCAACAATCGATTATTGAGTCTATTACAGAGAATTACCGGGGTGATTACTCAATCTATTGCTTAGGATTACCGGCTATTACTTAATCTATTGCTTCGGATCACCTGGGTGATTATCTAGTCGCTTAGTCGCTTAGTCGCTTAGTCGCTAAGATCGGTTAATATGGTGATGGTATAAAACAAAAAACCCCGACCGGATTGGTCAGGGTTTCGAGTCTTATAATAAAGTCGGCGGCGACATACTTTCCCAGGTATTACCCAAGTATCATCTGCGCTGATGGGCTTAACTTCTCTGTTCGGAATGGGAAGAGGTGGACACCATCGCCATAGCCACCATAAGGTCAATAAAGATCTATGACAAATGCTGGAAATAAGAAATAATAAAGAGTAGGTAAGTCTACGGGTAATTAGTACTACTCGACTCATACATTACTGTATTTACATCTGTAGCCTATCAACGTAGTAGTCTTCTACGACCCTTAAAGGAAAACTCATCTTGAGACTAGTTTCGCGCTTAGATGCTTTCAGCGCTTATCTATTCCGCACGTAGCTACTCTGCGATACATCTAGCGACATAACAGATACACCAGAGGTGCGTCCAACCCGGTCCTCTCGTACTAAGGTCAGATTCTCTCAATTTTCCAACGCCCACAACAGATAGGGACCGAACTGTCTCACGACGTTCTGAACCCAGCTCGCGTGCCACTTTAATGGGCGAACAGCCCAACCCTTGGGACCTTCTCCAGCCCCAGGATGTGACGAGCCGACATCGAGGTGCCAAACTTTGCCGTCGATATGAGCTCTTGGGCAAAATCAGCCTGTTATCCCCGGCGTACCTTTTATCCTATGAGCGACGGCCTTTCCATACAGAACCGCCGGATCACTATACCCAACTTTCGTTCCTGCTCGACTTGTAGGTCTCACAGTCAAGCACACTTATGCTATTGCACTCTGCGCACGGTTACCAAGCGTGCTGAGTGTACCTTTGGAAGCCTCCGATACTCTTTTGGAGGCGACCACCCCAGTCAAACTACCCACCATACACTGTTTTCCGCATTGCGGAGTTAGGATTCAAATAATTGAAGGGTGGTATTTCAACGTTGGCTCCACGACATCTAGCGACATCGCTTCAAAGCCTCCCACCTATTCTACACATCAATTACCCAAACCCAATGTAAAGCTATAGTAAAGGTGCACGGGGTCTTTCCGTCCCGTTGCGGGTACTCGGCATCTTCACCGAGACTACAATTTCACCGAGCTCATGGTTGAGACAGTGCCCAGATCGTTACACCATTCGTGCAGGTCGGAACTTACCCGACAAGGAATTTCGCTACCTTAGGACCGTTATAGTTACGGCCGCCGTTTACTGGGGCTTCGATTCAATGCTTCGCTTGCGCTGACATCCCCTCTTAACCTTCCAGCACCGGGCAGGTGTCAGACCCTATACATCATCTTTCGACTTAGCAGAGCCTTGTGTTTTTGATAAACAGTCGCCTGGGCCTATTCACTGCGGCCTCATTGCTGAGGCACCCCTTCTCCCGAAGTTACAGGGTAAATTTGCCTAATTCCTTAACCATGACTCACTCGAGCTCCTTAGGATACTCTCCTCATCCACCTGTGTCGGTTTACGGTACGGGTTTATGCTGGAGCTTTTCTAGGGATAGAACTCACCAGTTCGCTTCCTCCGAGGAGTAGGCTCAACGTACATCTGTCTGTACGTACTGACTACATCTATCCGTCCCTCTCAGCCAGTACAGGAATATTAACCTGTTGTCCATCGACTTCCCTGAAACGGTTCGCCTTAGGTCCCGACTAACCCTGATCTGATTATCATTGATCAGGAAACCTTAGATTTACGGAGTGGAAGTTTTTCACTTCCATTATCGTTACTTATGCCAACATTTGCTTTTCTAGTCGCTCCAATAGTCCTTACGGTACTTCTTCACAGCTTGCTAGAATGCTCCCCTACCATACGCTTGCGCGCATCTAGAGCTTCGGTGATACACTTAATGCCCGTTTATTGTTTATGCCCTGTCGCTCGACCAGTGAGCTGTTACGCACTCTTTAAATGAATTGCTGCTTCCAAGCAAACATCCTGGCTGTCTGGGCGACTGGACCACATTTGATCAACTTAGTGTATACTTTGGGACCTTAGCTGTTAGTCTGGGTTGTTTCCCTCTCGGGCACGGACCTTAGCACCCATGCCCTCACTGCCGATTAATTAAATATTAGCATTCGGAGTTTATTTGAGTTCGGTAGACTTTGACATCCCCTTACCCAATTAGTAGCTCTACCTCTAATATTGTACGATCGACGCTGTTCCTAAAAACATTTCGGGGAGTACGAGCTATCTCTCAGTTTGATAGGCCTTTCACCCCTACCCTCAACTCATCCGAAAACTTTTCAACGTTTACCGGTTCGGACCTCCATTCAGTGTTACCTGAACTTCATCCTGGTCAAGGGTAGATCACAAAGTTTCGCGTCTACCCCCACTGACTGTGCGCCCTGTTAAGACTCGCTTTCGCTTCGGCTGCTTCCCTTAAAGGAATTAACCTTGCCAGTGAGGAGTAACTCGTTGGCTCATTATGCAAAAGGCACGCCGTCATCCCATATAGGGACTCCGACCGCTTGTAGGCGTACGATTTCAGGTTCTTTTCACCTCCCTGTTCGGGATACTTTTCACCTTTCCTTCGCAGTACTAGTTCACTATCGGTCTTTCAGTAGTATTTAGCCTTACCAGATGGTGCTGGCAGATTCACGCAAGATTTCTCCGGTCCCGCGCTACTCAGGATACCCTCCGGAATAAACAATTTACCAATACGGGACTATCACCCTCTGTGGTGCACCTTTCCATGTGCTTCTTATTAGCTGTTTATTCGTTATGTGGGTCCTACAACCCCTATGTTGCCGTAACAACACAGGTTTGGGCTCTTCCCCGTTCGCTCGCCACTACTTGGGGAATCATTAAATTATTTTCTTTTCCTCCGCTTACTTAGATGTTTCAGTTCAGCGGGTTGACTCTTAAAACTGTTAAAACAGTTGGGTTGCCCCATTCGGAAATTTCCGGGTCAAAGGTTTTTAGGCACCTCTCCGGAACTTATCGCAGCTGTACACGTCCTTCTTCGTCTCTGAAAGCCTAGGCATCCGCCGTACGCCCTTTGTAACTTATCCTATGATTTACTCTTTAATTGTATTTCTTATTTCCAACATGTCAAAGAACTTCGTTGTATTGCTACAACTTGGTGGAGAATATCGGAGTCGAACCGATGACCCCTAGCTTGCAAAGCTAGTGCTCTAGCCAGCTGAGCTAATCCCCCATTTATTATCGTGGTCACTGGCAATGGTAGTCCCGAGCAGATTTGAACTGCTGACCCCTACATTATCAGTGTAGTGCTCTAACCAACTGAGCTACGGGACTATTACGTCATAGTAGTCTTTGTAGCTTAGTTTAACCACTCTAACGAAGTTGTTAAAGAACGAAATTTTTGAAAGAAGAGAGGAATAACAAACCGCCGGTATTCTTATTTTCTAGATCTAATCTCTAGAAAGGAGGTGGTCCAACCACACCTTCCGGTACGGTTACCTTGTTACGACTTAGCCCCAGTTACTAGTATAACCCTAGGCGACTCCTTGCGGTTATCGACTTCAGGTTCTCCCAGCTTCCATGGCTTGACGGGCGGTGTGTACAAGGCCCGGGAACGTATTCACCGAATCAATGCTGATATTCGATTACTAGCGAATCCAGCTTCATGAGGTCGAGTTGCAGACCTCAATCCGAACTGAGAATGGCTTTTTGAGGTTTGCGCCTTGTTACCAAGTGGCGTCTCATTGTACCATCCATTGTAGCACGTGTGTAGCCCTGGGCGTAAGGGCCATGATGACTTGACGTCGTCCCCGCCTTCCTCACTACTTGCGTAGGCAGTTTCTCTAGAGTCCCCAGCATAACCTGATGGCAACTAAAGATAGGGGTTGCGCTCGTTGCGGGACTTAACCCAACACCTCACGGCACGAGCTGACGACAGCCATGCAGCACCTTGCCAGTTGCCCCGAAGGGAAGCCACCTTTCGGCAGCGGTCACCTGACATTTAAGCCCAGGTAAGGTTTCTCGCGTATCATCGAATTAAACCACATGCTCCTCCGCTTGTGCGGGCCCCCGTCAATTCCTTTGAGTTTCAACCTTGCGGTCGTACTTCCCAGGTGGATTACTTAATGCTTTCGCTTAGCCACTGACAGTATATCGCCAACAGCGAGTAATCAACGTTTAGGGCGTGGACTACCAGGGTATCTAATCCTGTTCGCTCCCCACGCTTTCGTGCCTCAGCGTCAATAATAGTTTAGCAGACTGCCTTCGCAATCGGTGTTCTATAACATATCTAAGCATTTCACCGCTACATGTTATATTCCATCTGCCTCAGCTATATTCAAGAAAACCAGTTTCAATGGCAGTTCCACAGTTGAGCTGCGGGCTTTCACCACTGACTTAATTTTCCGCCTACGCACCCTTTAAACCCAGTAAATCCGGACAACGCTTGGATCCTTCGTCTTACCGCGGCTGCTGGCACGAAGTTAGCCGATCCTTATTCATTAAGTACCGTCAGTATAGGACGCATCCCATTTTTTCTTCCCTAATAAAAGAAGTTTACGACCCATAGGGCCTTCATCCTTCACGCGGCATGGCTGGTTCAGACTTGCGTCCATTGACCAATATTCCCTACTGCTGCCTCCCGTAGGAGTCTGGTCCGTGTCTCAGTACCAGTGTGGGGGATCATCCTCTCAGACCCCCTATACATCGTAGCCTTGGTGAGCCATTACCTCACCAACTAGCTAATGTACCGCATGCCCATCCTTAACCGCCGGAGCTTTAACTACATCATGATGCCATGTCGTAGTCTTATGGGGGATTAATTCAGATTTCTCTGAGCTATACCCCAGTTAAAGGTAGGTTGCATACGTGTTACGCACCCGTGCGCCGGTTTCATGTCAGACGAATCCAACAATCTCCCTCGACTTGCATGTATTAGGCCTGCCGCTAGCGTTCATCCTGAGCCAGGATCAAACTCTCCATTGTAAAATGTTTGTTTGATCCGGCATCCCAAAGTATTCAATTTTTGGGTGGCTTGTTATTCCTTACTCTGTATCTTTCAAAGAACTTTATAAACTCAGATCCGAAGATCCGTTTATTGCTTGTTTCCCTTTTTCCTTCCGAAACGGGGTGCAAAAATACAATATGTTTTTGATTCTGTCAAGTTAAAATTGAAATAAATTTAATCGACATATCTCCAACTACTGTAACTCTACTCCTTGTAACGTTAAGAACTTTTTTCCTCCAAATACCCCCGAATTTTTCAGTCTCTAACGCCTTTTCAGTTGTTATCCTCTGTTTACTCCGGTGGTCTCTAGTAGAACGGGATGCAAATGTACTACTCTTTTCTTAATAAACAAGCCCATCATGGAAGATAACGCCAATAAATTCAGGTTTTGAAGAAAGAACAGTCCTAACCCACTGACATACATCATTATTCAGCCATTAGCTAACCACAAAAAGAAATGCTGAAAGTTTTAAAGGAGTCCCAACGAACCCAAAAATGTCAGAAAAATATGGCTAGCCTGGTAACAAATCTACAGTTTGCACAATCCTCAGAACCAACATCACGCCACAAAAGGACCGTACCGAGGACAAAGGACAACCACCTTCACAGGAGAAATGGCATCCTTACAGGATCCATCATCTAAATGCCCTGCTTCGGGCTCAGGACTCAAACCAGCAATTGCACGCGTTGATATAGTAATGATATTAGACATGGTAGCTACGGCAGATTCCGTAAATAGAGATAATATCGGATATGTACAGTAGTAGATCTAGTCGAGTGCGCTAATCAGAAGAGAGCGTAGATACAGTAACTACGACAGATTCCTTAGATAGAGATGATACGAGAGATACAAAAAATAGTAAATTACCGAAATAATCCCCATTGAAATTGTTCTGCCTGAGGCAACTACTTAATCTATTGATTAGGATTACCAGCGATTACTTAATCTATTGCTTCGGATTACCTGGGTTAGCTATCTAGTCGCTTAGTCGCTTAGTCGCTAAGATCGGTTAATATGGTGATGGTATAAAACAAAAAACCCCGACCGGATTGGTCAGGGTTTCGAGTCTTATAATAAAGTCGGCGGCGACATACTTTCCCAGGTATTACCCAAGTATCATCTGCGCTGATGGGCTTAACTTCTCTGTTCGGAATGGGAAGAGGTGGACACCATCGCCATAGCCACCATAAGGTCAATAAAGATCTATGACAAATGCTGGAAATAAGAAATAATAAAGAGTAGGTAAGTCTACGGGTAATTAGTACTACTCGACTCATACATTACTGTATTTACATCTGTAGCCTATCAACGTAGTAGTCTTCTACGACCCTTAAAGGAAAACTCATCTTGAGACTAGTTTCGCGCTTAGATGCTTTCAGCGCTTATCTATTCCGCACGTAGCTACTCTGCGATACATCTAGCGACATAACAGATACACCAGAGGTGCGTCCAACCCGGTCCTCTCGTACTAAGGTCAGATTCTCTCAATTTTCCAACGCCCACAACAGATAGGGACCGAACTGTCTCACGACGTTCTGAACCCAGCTCGCGTGCCACTTTAATGGGCGAACAGCCCAACCCTTGGGACCTTCTCCAGCCCCAGGATGTGACGAGCCGACATCGAGGTGCCAAACCTTGCCGTCGATATGAGCTCTTGGGCAAGATCAGCCTGTTATCCCCGGAGTACCTTTTATCCTTTGAGCGACGGCCTTTCCATGCAGAACCGCCGGATCACTATACCCAACTTTCGTTCCTGATCGACTTGTGGGTCTCTCAGTCAAGCACCCTTATGCTATTGCACTCTACGCACGGTTACCAAGCGTGCTGAGGGTACCTTTGGAAGCCTCCGATACTCTTTTGGAGGCGACCACCCCAGTCAAACTACCCACCATGCACTGTCCTCTCATTGAAAGTTAGGATCCAAATATTTGAAGGGTGGTATTTCAACGATGGCTCCACAGTACCTAGCGACACTGCTTCATAGCCTCCCACCTATTCTACACATCAAATATCCAAACCCAATGCAAAGCTATAGTAAAGGTTCACGGGGTCTTTTCGTCCCGCTGCGGGTAATCGGCATCTTCACCGATACTACAATTTCACCGAGCTCATGGCTGAGACAGTGCCCAGATCGTTACACCATTCGTGCAGGTCGGAACTTACCCGACAAGGAATTTCGCTACCTTAGGACCGTTATAGTTACGGCCGCCGTTTACCGGGGCTTCGATTCAATGCTTCGCTTGCGCTGACATCCCCTCTTAACCTTCCGGCACCGGGCAGGTGTCAGACCCTATACATCATCTTTCGATTTAGCAGAGCCTTGTGTTTTTGATAAACAGTCGCCTGGGCCTTTTCACTGCGTCCCACTTACGTGGGAACCCCTTCTCCCGAAGTTACGGGGTTATTTTGCCTAATTCCTTAGCCATGATTCACTCGAGCTCCTTAGGATACTCTCCTCATTCACCTGTGTCGGTTTACGGTACGGGCTATTGCTGGAGCTTTTCTTGGAAGAGAACTCACCCACTCGCTTCGTCCGAGGACTAGGCTCAACGAACATCCGTCTGTTCGTGTGGACTACATCTCTCCGTCCCTCTCAGCTGGTACAGGAATATTAACCTGTTTGCCATCGACTTCCCTGAATCGGTTCGCCTTAGGTCCCGACTAACCCTGATCTGATTATCATTGATCAGGAAACCTTGAATTTACGGAGTGGGAGTTTTTCACTCCCATTATCGTTACTTATGCCTACATTTGCTTTTCTAGCCGCTCCAATAGTTCTTACGATACTTCTTCTGCGCAACTAGAATGCTCCCCTACCACACCTAAAAGGTGTCTAAAGCTTCGGTGGTATGTTTTATGCCCGTTTATTGTTTATGCCCTGTCGCTCGACCAGTGAGCTGTTACGCACTCTTTAAATGAATGGCTGCTTCCAAGCAAACATCCTGGCTGTCTGGGCGACTGGACCACATTTGTTCAACTTAACATACACTTGGGGACCTTAGCCGGTAGTCTGGGTTCTTTCCCTCTCGGGCACGGACCTTAGCACCCATGCCCTCACTCCCGGATAGTATGTAATAGCATTCGGAGTTTATTTGAGTTCGGTAGAATTTGACTTCCCCTTACCCAATTCGTAGCTCTACCTCTATTACACTTCATCCGAGGCTGTTCCTAAAAACATTTCGGGGAGTACGAGCTATCTCTCAGTTTGATAGGCCTTTCACCCCTACCCTCAACTCATCCGAAGACTTTTCAACGTCAACCGGTTCGGACCTCCATTCAGTGTTACCTGAACTTCATCCTGGTCAAGGGTAGATCACAAAGTTTCGCGTCTACCCCCACTAACTATACGCCCTGTTAAGACTCGCTTTCGCTTCGGATCCGTACCTTAAGTACTTAACCTTGCTAGTGAGGAGTAACTCGTAGGCTCATTATGCAAAAGGCACGCCGTCATCACGTATAGTGACTCCGACCGCTTGTAAGCGCACGATTTCAGGTTCTTTTCACCTCCCTATTCGGGATACTTTTCACCTTTCCCTCGCGGTACTAGTTCACTATCGGTCTCTCAGGAGTATTTAGCCTTACCAGATGGTGCTGGCAAATTCACACAAAGCTTCTCCAACTCCGTGCTACTCAGGATACTGCTAGATGATAAAACCCTTACGTGTACGGGATTGTCACCCTCTATGATATGGCTTTCCAACCATTTTCCACTTCGTTTTTATCTATCACATTGCAGTCCTATAACCCCAACAATGCCGTAACAATGTTGGTTTGGGCTCTTCCCCGTTCGCTCGCCACTACTTGGGGAATCATTAAATTATTTTCTCTTCCTCCGCTTACTTAGATGTTTCAGTTCAGCGGGTTTGCTTTAAAATCCTTTAAAAAGGATGGGTTGCCCCATTCGGAAATCTGCGGGTCAAAGGTTTTTAGGCACCTCTCCGCAGCTTATCGCAGCTGTACACGTCCTTCATAGCCTCTGAGAGCCTAGGCATCCGCCGTGCGCCCTTAGTAACTTATCCTACTTCTCGCTCTATTGTAGATTCTTGTTATTTTATTTCCAACATGTCAAAGAACTTGTGTTTGTATATCACTATACAAACGCGGTGGAGAATAACGGATTCGAACCGTTGACCCCCTGCGTGCAAGGCAGGTGCTCTAGCCAGCTGAGCTAATTCCCCCGATGTGACT
>Ga0255133_1000373_pt1 | contig 13076 bp, 9 predicted proteins | sample Law_Law_RepB_8d_FD_188553 | JGI IMG/M metagenome (GOLD analysis project Ga0255133, IMG submission 188553) | Freshwater microbial communities from St. Lawrence River, New York, United States - Law_Law_RepB_8d | ecosystem: Environmental > Aquatic > Freshwater > River | place: USA: New York... | reverse complement strand
GGTTTTGCCTGTGTCGTGCTGTCCTTTGTCAGTGACTGTTACATTTGTTTTTAGCCCCAACGGGGCGTCATATGAAAGCCTAGGGCACCGCCCTAGGTATACTGAGTTTTACTCTGGGCTTTCCCCGTGCGCCCCATTGGGGGGAAACACCGTGGTTATTTCGCCCTTTCAGGGCTTTGTCATTTGGTTGCGAACAACCTAGGGCGTTGCCCTAGGCTGTCTCACTGTGCCCCATTGGGGCGTAACACCATTGTTTTGCCTTTGTCGTGCTGTCCTTTGGCGGTGACTGTTACATTTATTTTTAGCCCCAACGGGGCGTCATATGAAAGCCTAGGGCACCGCCCTAGTTATACTCACGCAACAACCCAAGCCCTGAAAGGGCGAGATAATCGTTTAGTAATTTTGGTTGCGTGCAACCTAGGGCGTTGCCCTAGGCTGTCTCATTGTGCCCCGTTGGGGCGTAACACCATGGTTTTGCCTGTGTCGTGCTGTCCTTTGGCAGTGACAGTTACATTTGTTTTTAGCCCCAAGGGGGCGTCATATGAAAGCCTAGGGCACCGCCCTAGGTATACTCACGCAACAACCCAAGCCCTGAAAGGGCGAGATAATCGTTGAACAATGGCGAATGGCAGATTTGTTTTCGAGAAATTTACCTTAGAGGCACCTGATTTATTAAAAAATATGGTCCTGACCGCTCTAAGTAAGATGAGCAGCCAGGACCAGTTTAGCTATCGAATGCTAGCCTAAACTTTGGAAATCAGATACGCGGTCCAACATTTCCCAGCTTCTCGCCCTTCAGCAAGGCGCCAACGATTTCATTGAAGGCCACCGATGCGTGCATGTCCACTGCCGGGCCTGTGGCAGGTGCCGTGCGTGGTTTGGCAACAGGTGGGGCGCCAGCGGGAGGTGCTGGGGGCGTGGCAGTTCCATTGGATGGCATGGCAATATTAACCGGCGGGAGCGCATCGCCCTTGGTAATGGTAACGGTTGCGCCATTAACAACGGTGCCAGAAGCCATCAGTACTCTTAATTGGAAGGTTCCCAGCCCAAGGCCTTCGTTGGCACCAAACCGATACTGCCCCTGAGGATTGGTGGTTGTTGTCGCCACGACCACGCCTGTTTCGGTATTCACCAACTGAACAGTTTGCTTGGCTAGAACCACTTCGCCCTTCGTGAGTTTGCCGTCCTTGTTTTTGTCTACAAATACCACACCTTTAACTTCTGGATTGAAGATAAATGCTGTTGATTGAATATTGGTGAGGCCTGTATTCGCAAGTATCAATTTCGACAAGGTTGTCCCATTGAGGGCCTTCAAGTCGTTGCCCTTGAATGTATTCTGATACCAGAACCTGTCGCCATCACGAACCCTGGTGAACTGATCCACCATGATGGCCTTGGCCAAAGCGCCAACACTGGCACCGGGAAGATGTTTTTCAGCCATAACGCCAACCCATAGGTCTATATTGTTGACTGAACCGTAGAGTTGCTCCAATTTGGTTTGAACGGCCACGTCGTTGGTGATTTGCGCGAAATTTGTCACCTTTGGCAAACCGTAAGCAGCGCGTGTGGTGTTGTAATCGTTCAGGCCGTGATCACGTCCACGTTGGATATTCAAGCTGGCTAGATCGAGTCCACCTTGTCCGGGTGCACCGAACAGGAAGTTTCTTAGTTCATCGACAACCTTCACATCCATTTCCTGAGTGAGGTCCGAAACCAGATACTTCAGAAGAGGTTCTATGCCATGTGTTGCAACAATGGTTGGGTTGAAGAAAGCTTCAGCCAATGAAACAGGTTCTGCAATTTCATTGCCGTTATTGTCGAGGAATTCGATGTCGCTGCCCACAATGCTGTGGCCAAAGCGGAAACCTGCCGTGGCAAATTCATTGGCGATGGCTGGATTCACGTTGGGTTTGTAGCCGCTATAGGCTTTGAGTGGGTTGTTCCCCATGATCGAGGGCAACCATTCGTTCACAGTAATGGCTTGCACTTCGCCGATAACCCAGGCGCGTGCCCCCTGAAACACCTTTTCATCGTTCCAAGTGGGGTTTGCCAAGGCTATGCGGGCGGCCGTGCGATTGTGTTCGCGGACAAACAGGGTTTGCAGACTGGTTAATTCTGGATTTTCGCCCACACGCACATCGCCTGCAAGAAAGTTGCCAGCCGCATCGGTAGGCAGCAGATTACCCGCGCTGGTTTTCATCTGGCCGCCTTGCATGGTGCGCAGCGATGCCGCCGTTGTGGCATCTGACCCGTAGATCATTGAGCCGTCCATCCATGCGGTGATGGCGTTGACCTGTTGGCGTGGATTGCTGGTGCTGGTACCAGTTGCAGAATCAAAAACAGACCGTTTCATGGAAATGGTCTTAGTACCTGTTCCCAGTGGATCGAATGATGAATCCCCCGTTGGCACTGCAATTGGCAATGATTCGGTGGTGCCCGAAACCGTCAGATCGAGATCGTGGTCGATGAACTGGCCCCATGCATAGACCATGGCGCTCATCATGCGGTCGTTGACAACACTTTCGCCTTGCTGGTCGTGGATACCGTTGCTGATCTCCCTTGCACTGGGCCTATCGGCGCCTGCAGGGCTGGAAACGCCATCGCCATAGGCTACAGCGGCGATACGAATGTAGTCGGTACCGGTTTGCCCCCATGACGCGTGCGCCAGATTATTGCCGCTGCCGTCAATCGAACGGATCGCCGGCGCCGTCACAACCGCAGGAACCGCGCGCTCTTCTAGTACCAACAGTTCCGGCTGAATGCGGACAGACTTGGTAGAATTCTTGAAGAAGGAAAGAGGCAGTGAAGGAAACTTGAACATGAGCGGACTTCCTAAAAAGATGTGGGCGGAAGCTGTTTGCCACCGGCTTCGATGGAACCGTAGGTCAGGAATTGACCCTGTCAAAAAAAGATTGCAATTTTCAGGAATGACACAGGTTGGGAGCAAGCCACGGTTTTCTCTCGGGCTTTAATAATCTAAGACGGCCGAAGCGATGTCAGGTAATATAGAGCATCCCCACATTGACCTCCTGCGGAGACGGGCTTACGAAATGGACCGAGCAAGATCGACCCATTGAAAACACCGACCTTGTATTCTGGTACACCTTCGGACACACCCATATCCCCAGACCCGAGGATTATCCAGTTATGCCCACGGCATACATCGGGTTCCTGCTCAAACCCAACGGTTTCTTCACCATGAATCCAGCCAACGATGTGCCACCATCACCCGGCAAGGCACCCAAGGGAGGTTGCTGTCACTGACCAGCGGCGGGAGCAGGCCCGGAAACCACGAGTTGTTTTCTGGGCCCGTTCAACAAAAGACCCAGCCACGTGTGCCTCACCAACAGTTGATAGGATATCAGTAATAATCCGGTAATCACGACAACAATCAGCAGGAATTTCATTAGTGCCGGCATCTGCCAATCGCAAACAAGTGCCTGCGCGGCAATCACCAGTGGCAAGTGCGCGATGTAAAGCCAGTACGACGCGTCTGAAAAATACCGTATCGACTTATTCTCAAAATTCATAAAAGCATGGAAAAGACCGATCAAGCCGATGATCATCAGCCAAGTGTAAAGTGTCTGGGCTGGTATATTGATGGTTGGCTGGTTCAGCGTGTTCAATCCCACGGGCAGCAGGATGCCCAATGCGACCGGCAGCATCAGCCACCAGCCACGGCCTAATACGGCATTTCTGTCGTTCATGCCAAAGTAATATGCTCCAAACATAAAAAAGATCCCGTAATAAGCCAGCATGTGTGGTTTGGGAAGAATGCCCATGGAAGTGTCCGGACCGAAAATCCCGTCATTGGTACCACCAAACGGGTTGTAACCCATGAACCATGTTGGAATAACAGTCAGTACCACGGCTATCGGCAATGCAACCAGCATCGGAAATCCCGGCACAGGAACAACTCTGCGCAGCAAACCCATGGTGCCTGCCAATATCGCGTAGGCAGGTACAAGCCACGACAGGAACCACAAAAACCATAGATGGCCGAATGTGGCATCATCGAACAGGCGGATCTTCCAATCCCCCCAGACGACGGTGAACTGTTCCGACGAAATCCATCGGTAATAACTCTTCATCCAATTCGGTGTTGGAGGTAAAGTGGGAGCTTCAACCTTTGGCTTGGCGGCGTCTGCCTCCTTGGGTTTGAACATCGACTTGAATGCATCGCTTGCGATACGCGCGCCCAGAAACGCGCGCACCTCGTTGCGCCCCTCTTGCAGTTTATCCCAGTCGGTAAGCGGTTTGCCGATTCCCAGCCTCAGGATAAGTGTGGTCAAATCGCGATCGGCAAAGGTTGCCAAAAGCGGGGTGATGCCCCGTTTGTCTGATCTGCCACAATCTCCGCCCCGGTTGGCCAGTAATTTTACAAGATCGAGCCGGCCAAGAAAGGCGGCGGTATGCAAGGCTGTGTTCCCATCACCAGTGGTTGCGTTTACTTGGGCTCCACGATCCAGCAGCAATCGGGTCACTGGCTCTGCGCCGCTCATAACCGCCCAGCCCAGTGGTGGTAGTTTCAGCCGGGTGTCTGGTTCTTGGATATCGGCACCCGCGTCGAGAAGCGCGGCCATTCGGTTTTCATCAGCGCTTAGCACAGATGCAATGAGAGGTGTGCTGGGGTGGTTCACATTCCACTGAACGGCCCAATCGGTTACGGCGCGGTTGAGCTGGATTATGGTGGCAAGACCAATCAAGCATGGTATTGTGATGCGCATCGCCCGGTTTTTCAGCATTCCCATCCAGCCATATCGAGCCAGAAGTAAGGCCGTGAAATAACCGCTGACCAGAAAAAACAACTGCATCCGAAAACCATGAATACCGGCAAAGAACCAGTAAAAGGCCTCATTTTGCTGTGAATCGACTACCAGCCACGGTTTGCCTGAAAACGATAACGCCACGTGCAGGCCAATGCCTAAAAGCATGGCAAAAGCCCGCAAGGCATCGATATCGTACCGTCTGTCTGCATTTAGTTTTGGAAGTTCAACGGTTAATTCCATGGCAGCCCCTGTCGCATTTCCAAGTCCGTATTCCAACTGTTTACCTCGTGGCACTTAATCGGGTTTCACATCCACAAGTGCTTCACGCCAAACGTGCAATTTCTCAGCGAAATCCAGCCCGGCATTTGCCGGGCTGGTAGAAGGTAAGCGAACCATACGGATAGTAGCGCATCTTGCATCCAGAGTAGGCAGCACATGGCGAATGTAGGTTTGCTGGGCAGTGGAACCGTTAAAAACAATTTTTCCTATGGCGGGACACTGCGCAAACAAGGTTTTGAAGTCATTGGCCACAATCGAATGGGAGACAATATCGGAATCGAGGCTACCTTGCCTGACGCATGCCTTCAAGACATCCCAAACGGCCAAGCCCTGATTTAGCAAAGCGGTTGTGCGGTGTGAGTACGGCAGTGATTCATCAATGCCAAAAATCCCGCGCATTATGCGCCAGAACGCGTTGCGCGGGTGGGCATAATATTGACCAGCAGACAGCGATGCCATTCCAGGCATCGATCCCAGAATCAACACATGAGCGGACCCGTTGAATAGTGGTGGAAAACTTTCAACAGGCTGGCCATATCCGGATTCGACATCACGACGCACAGCTCACCTGACAATATCGGCTATGTTGATCATATAAACCTGTCGGCCGCCTTGGTGCGGCGAATCGAAGACGACCTTGGTGCCATCGCGACTAGCGCATGGATGGGTGTCGCAACGCCATTCGCCGCGGTAGGCGGGTGGTGAACGAAAATCGCCCAAGGGCACTCTCCGGCCGGTGGGAATGTGGAAGAGGTACGGATGCTGATCGGCATTCTTGTCTGGGTAGGTATCGTTGAGAACCCAAGAATTATTGGTGCCTGACACATAGGTGTTATGGCCGTTCTGGGTCATGACATCTTTCCCGACCACATCCACCAAATTTGTGCGATCTTTGTAGAGATAAAACTTTTCACCATGCGATGGATGCCAAGCCCATGCAAAAACATGATCGGCATCGCGCCAGACAAAGTGCGATGTGCCGCCGTGGGGGTCCATTATGTGCACATCCGTGCCATCGTAGTTCATTGTCAGCGCTCGAGTGTGGAAAGCTGTTTTGCTTTCCGGTGTTTTCCAGCGGTGCAGGAAAAACAGGCGTGTTCCCGCTGGATTGCACAAGAGGTGATTGAACCAGTGTTTCGAGTTGGGCCGAAAGGCGGCATCCGAGCGACCTGTAAAATCAATTTTTGCAGCATCAGCTAAGGAAAAAACCAGATTTTGCTTCCCGGTTTTCATGTCGAGCCGCCAGATACCTGAGGAATCAGGAGCCAAATCATTTTTGTGGGGATCGGGAATACCTGCGTAACCATATCCCGGACGTGTATCGTTGAGCCGGCGAAAATCTGGGGCAAAACCAGTGGCTCCATCGGGGGATAGGCAGTAAAACGGATGGGGTAATGTGCGTTTTTTGCCCGATTTCACATTCAGCACATGACTTACGTAGCGACCATCCTCCCTGTCGTTCCAAATAATATCAGATTCGGTGCCGGGAACCCATTGCGACATGCACCCCTGCTGCCAGTTCCAGGCGGTGGTGGAAGCCAGTTCAATCCATTGATCGTTGTTGCCTGTATCGACCATGCCCACACGGATATTATCGTCTGCCCGGGGCGACCTGCCTTCAAAATCGACTTGATTGGCCAAAACCAGACGGTTGGATGGATCAAACAGAAGCTTGTCGTAGTAACCACGCCAGTGGAATTTTGGTCCCTTGGTGATGGCCCGCGCGGGCGGAACGGAGTTGCCATCAGCACGAATTGTTGTGGCAATAAGCGCGGCCCATGAAGTGTGAAATGAGCGGCGATTCATGGCCAAACCGTCCCCTGTAGCCACTTGCGCGAATGTCTGAGAAATCTTAATTCAGCAGGCCCAGGCTTCCGGGCGCAGCCATAGGCGCTTTGCCAGCGACAATCATATTGAACAGCAGAAGGCAGGTATTGGGCTTCGATGGATCGACAACGCGCGCGAAAATGAAGTTGATCGGATTGACCTGGTGAGAAAGATCAGGCGAACACACCGCGAGGCTTTTGCCACCATCAGGGTAAGTCAGCGTGCGCCATTCCCAACCCTTGGCCTCGCACAGCATCTGGCCCCATAGCAAGCCAAGGTCAATGGCCATGGTATCCGGGTCGCAACTTTCATGTTCCGCTGGCTCGCGCATCGCGTCGACACGCGCCTGAATGGCAGCCACCACGGTCGCTGGCTTGATCGTTTTTTTAATACTGAGACTGGAAACGGCCCGCTCAGACGCTTCAGCAATTTCACCAACCATCGCCTTGGTCAATTTGCGCGTGCGAATCCTGTCGGCCGCCGCTATTGGCTTGGGAACCTGAACGGGGAAATCGGCAACCCATTGGGCAGGTGCGATTCTCAGTCCATCATGCACGCTTTTGAGCAACGGATGATCGAGCATAGTCCCCGCGCTGCTCATCAGCCTGATCAGGATACCGCGCTTAGGCGACTGATAAATATGCACAATGTCGCGGCCTGACCGCGCGAAACCATCGTGCATCCAGCCTTGGGGTGGATCCTGAATGGCCAGCATATCCGGATTGAACGACACTTTTTCAGGTAACCGCGCGCGCTTCACACGCCCCTCGCCATACCACGCCACAATGCGGTCGAATTCCGCTTTTCCCCGGGGGAACTGGAACATGTGAATGGCCACCATCGAGGTGCCTGCCCATGGGGCCGGAAGATCGGCTGAAAGCCTGAGGGTGATCTCGCCCGGACCCGCCGTGGCAAATCCGTCTGAAAGGGGCAGCAGATCCGCCCCTACCAAATGAATCAGGCCAAAACGGATCTCTGGTTCAAATTTAGCCGTGGCGAAATCCATTTCCAGATCTTTGGCCATCTGCTTGCTCCCGATTGAATACGCGACTACTTCCGAGCCATCGAAGGGCTTATCGTCCTTCGATCAGCTTCAGTACCTGAAGCGCGCATGCTTCGGGGTTGTCCTTGCTGGTGTCGATGACCAATTCGGCTGCTACCGGTGGTTCATAGGGGCTGTCGATCCCCGTGAAGTTTTTCAACTCCCCGCGCCGCGCCTTGGCGTACAACCCCTTCACATCGCGGCGCTCGCACTCGGCCAGCGGGGTATCGACGTGAACTTCGATAAATTCGCCCGGCTCGAACAGTTCACGAGCTGTCTGACGGTCTGCCCGGAACGGCGAGATGAAGCTGACCAGCACAATCAGGCCAGCATCCACCATCAATTTCGCCACTTCGCCCACGCGCCTGAGGTTTTCCACACGGTCGGCTTCACTGAAGCCCAAATCGCGGTTCAGACCATGGCGGACATTGTCGCCATCGAGCATGTAGGTGTGGCGCCCATCGGCATGCAGGCGCTTTTCCAACATGTTGGCAACCGTAGACTTGCCAGATCCCGATAGTCCGGTAAACCAGATGCAACGCGGCGTTTGGTGCTTCAACATCGCGCGTTGAAGCTTACCCAGTTCCAGTGCCTGCCAGTGGATATTGCTTGCTCTGCGCAGCGCGAAATCCACCATGCCGGCGCCAACCGTGGCGAAGGTCAGCCTGTCGATGAGAATGAATCCACCCAAGATCCGATTGGTCGTGTATGGTTCAAACACCACCGGTTGGCTGGTAACCAGCGTGGCCACTGCGATCTCGTTCAGGTTCAGCACCTTTGCCGCAAGATGGGCGCCGGTGTTCACATCTTCCCGGTGTTTGATCTCCATCACCGTCGCGGTGATTTCCTTGGCGTGAACCTTCATCCAGTACGACCGTCCGGGAACCATCGGTTCCTCGGCCATCCACAGAATGCGTACCTGAAACTGGTCGGCAACTTCGGGGGGTGCATCGGCGGCGACAATCAAGTCGCCTCGGCTGACATCCACCTCGTCATTGAGGGTCAATGTAATCGAAGCGCCCGCCTCGGCTTCAGATAGCTGCTCTTCCCAGAAATCAATGCTGCGCACCGTGGTGGTACGCCCGGAGGGTAGAACGCGCACAGCGTCGCCAGGCCGAACCTTGCCTTCTGCGATGCGTCCGCAGAAACCCCGGTAGTTCAGATTGGGTCGATTGACCCACTGCACGGGAAGGCGGAACGCCTCGCGTGCCGCCGTATGGCTTACATCAACGGTGTCTAAATGTTCAAATAGAGTCGGGCCGGTATACCAAGGCATGGCTTCGCTGGTTTTCAGCACGTTGTCGCCATGGATGGCTGCCAGAGGAATCGCCTGAAGGGTATCAAGCGTGGCATCCTTGGCGAAGACTCGGTAGTCCGCTTCAATGCGGTTAAAAACCGCCGCATCGTAACCGACCAAATCCATCTTGTTGACGGCCAAAACAATGTGACGAATGCCCATCATGGTGACAATACGATGGTGCCTGCGGGTTTGAGGCAATATGCCCTTGCGAGCATCAATCAACAGAATCGCCAACTGCGCCGTGGAGGCGCCGGTAGCCATGTTGCGTGTGTACTGCTCGTGACCGGGTGTATCGGCAACAATGTAACGCCGCCGGTCGGTTGCGAAAAACCGGTAAGCGACATCAATGGTGATGCCCTGTTCACGCTCGGCTTCCAGACCATCCACCAACAACGCGAAATCGATCTTCTCGCCTTGGGTGCCATAACGTTTTGAATCGCTTTCCAGCGCCTTGAGCTGGTCGTCGAAAATGCATTTCGACTCATACAGCAACCGGCCGATCAGCGTACTTTTGCCATCGTCAACGCTACCGCAGGTGATGAAGCGCAGCGTTTCTTTTTGTCGCTGTTCCTCCAAATACTCCACGATATTTTTGGCATGCAACTGGTCCATCAGAAATACCCTTCCTGTTTTTTCTTTTCCATCGAGCCGGGCTGATCACTGTCGATCAGACGCCCTTCGCGCTCCGAGCTGACGGTGTTGAATGTCTCGGCAATGATCTCTTCCATGGTGGTGGCTGGGCTTTCAAATGCCGCTGTCAGCGGATAGCAGCCCAGCGTACGGAAGCGAACCATGCGCATTTCTGGTATTTCACCAGGTTCCAGTGGCATGCGGTCGTCGTCCACCATGATCCACATACCACCCCGCTTCACCACGGGGCGCTTGGCCGCAAAGTACAGCGGCACGATGGGGATCTTTTCCACATGCAGGTACTGCCAAATGTCGAGCTCGGTCCAGTTGGAGATCGGGAAAACACGGATCGATTCATCGGGCCGGGTGCGTGTGTTGTAAAGATTCCACAACTCAGGTCGCTGCGACTTAGGGTCCCACCGGTGCCCAGCCGAGCGGAACGAGAAAACCCGTTCCTTGGCCCGCGATTTTTCCTCGTCGCGGCGCGCGCCACCAAACACAACATCAAAGCCGTGCATGTCGAGCGCCTGACGCAACGCTTGGGTTTTCATCACATCGGTGTGATAGTTGGAACCGTGGGTGAACGGGTTCACATTCTGCTTCAACCCTTCCGGGTTGGTATGGGTCAGCAGTTCCATGCCCGATTCTTCAACCATGCGCGCCCGATGCGCATACATCGCTCGAAATTTCCAAGTGGTATCAATGTGAAGCAACGGAAACGGTGGCGGCGCCGGGTAAAACGCCTTCCGCGCCAGATGCAGCATTACCGATGAATCTTTGCCGATCGAGTACATCATGACCGGTTTGCGGGCACCGGCGACGGCCTCGCGGATAATCTCAATCGCTTCGGCTTCAAGCTGTTGGTAGTGGTTCATGGCTGCTTTCGGTACACGGGCCAAAACCCAGTTTTACTACAAGGGCTATCAGTAAGACCATAGGCAGTGGAGAATGCGGAATCAACCGCGTCAGGCATTCTTGCCAACTCTGGCACGTGCCGAGATATCACGGCTTGCGCAGCAGTGTTTGTTAGCTTGAACATGATGACGCCGTCTAGGGGCACCAACCAAGTTGGGAAAATGGTGCCGCAGACCTAGCGCTTTTTTCCACCAGAACGCCTGAATTCCTGTGCCCGCTCTGGCTTGCCTTCCAGACCCGACATTACGAAAGTCCATGTTTCGTTACCGTCAGAACCGTACCGCCATGTGTGGGCTTGCCCATTCAAGGTGTAGGTCAGAACGCATTCACCCTTGGCCGGGTCGCCTGTGAAATTGGTAATGACAGCCCCGCGCAACGGTTGTCCTGGAGGTCGCATGGGCGCATCGCGTGGTTGCGGTTCAATTTGGTCTCCACGCACGGTGACCTTCCCACGCATGCCACCATTGATGTAAGGATATGTGCGGGTTGAATAATACTTATAGCCATCTTCTTCCTCGCGCCCATTGAGATCGTCCAAGTCGTTCGGTTCCTTGCCTTCCGCATCGGTGTAACCGAATATCGGATAACCATCGAGCGCGTAGGCAATGGGCTTCCCTTTGCCTACTACCTTTTCCAAGTGCACCGGCGCCATGTGGTAGTGGTAATCGTCGCCACGGCCGCAATGTCCGCCAAAGTCATCAAGTTCTCCGGCCAGATATGTGTCTTCTTTGCGGTTGTTCAGGGCATTGAATATCGGCACACCGTTCACCGCCAAGGCGATGGCGCCCCGAAACAGTGACGTGCGCGCCGATACAGGTATGTCTGCCTTCACTGGTTTCAGCGGGATGCGCCAGGCGTTGCTGCCGGAATAAGGCTGAGGCAACGGCACCTGCTGCTGCCACGACTTGATTCCCATCATCATGGGGTGGTCAGGCAAACCATCGGAGCTCACTAAAAGAGATTGGGCATCCCAGTCGATGCTGACACGTGAGTTGAATGCGGCAAAGTGCCGCGCGATCGCTGGCTCCACGGCTGATTTTTCCTCTCTTGGTTGCGCAGAACAACCAGCCGCCAGCAGCGCCAGTCCCGGCAAGGCTACCATCGCACCCAAACCGAGGCGGCCTTTGCCCACCAACGCGACCGCTGTCAGGCATAACATTCCCGATGCCACCAGCAGAGCCCATGGTTCGGCCGGACTGGCGCTGCTCGCAACCTCATCAACCAGATCAGATTCCTCGTGCCGGTGCCACGAATGCGCTGTGCAATTTGAAGACGTGCCAAGCATGATGCCAATCACAATGACCGGCAGGATCCGTTGGCAATGGCCCCTAACCATGGGTAATGGTCCTCATAGCTGGAAACGCGCGGGTAGCCGCAAGAAACGGGTCGTATCCCGGTACCGACCAGACCTGTCGGCTTACTTCCACACAGATCGGACCGTGGTACTTGCTTTCGACGAGCAAGGCACGCAAGGCTTTCAGATCGAGGCCGCCTTCGCCCGGCAGCACAAATTGCAGCTGGCGATTGTTGATGACAGTTTCCTTAACATGGATAAAACGCGTCAACGGGCCTAAAACCTTCCATGATTCAGCAATACCCGGCATTCGGTGCTGGAAGTGGCTGGGGTCGAATGCTGCAACTACCCGCGGTGATTTCGACTGGCTTATCAAACCCGCCAAGGCCTTAGCATCGTCAAATGCCTGCATGCGGTGCGGTTTTAGGGCCAGTGTGCCGCCCTCTTTGGCTAACACAGTTTCAACCCTGCCCAAGCGGTCGAGGTGCACATTCAGCCGTTTGGGAAGGTCCCCCGGCTTTCCACCCAGAACCGTTTCCAAAATGGGCGGTGCTTGCTCGTTCAACTGCCGGGCCATGGCGCAGGCGCGTGCGAGCAGCGCCAGATTGCGAACAAAGGTTTCTTCCGCAATATCGAGCGGAAGATCCAGCATCAGCCCCACTGGAAGCATATTCCGGCTGGCTAAAGACTCTCGTATTACCTTCACCTGACCGGCTGTCAATCGCGTGGGATCGGTATCCCAGCCCGGCAGGCACACCAGCTCCACACCCCCATAACCTGTGGATTTCAGGTGATCGAGCGCTTTGTCGAGCGGAACATCTTTCATGCCGTAAAGGCTGAATGATGGTCCAGACAGCGCTTCATCAGCAGCGGCAATTGACAGCGCCCCTAGGCCTGCAAGAGCGCCCAAGGCAACCCGGCGGGTTGGGTTCAGCGGCATGGCCATGGCACAGCTCTCTGGTCTTATGGTGACGTCATGTCTTTCCAACGAGGCCCGGGTATCCTATCCTATTCTCATGT
>Ga0255133_1000352_pt1 | contig 13325 bp, 7 predicted proteins | sample Law_Law_RepB_8d_FD_188553 | JGI IMG/M metagenome (GOLD analysis project Ga0255133, IMG submission 188553) | Freshwater microbial communities from St. Lawrence River, New York, United States - Law_Law_RepB_8d | ecosystem: Environmental > Aquatic > Freshwater > River | place: USA: New York... | reverse complement strand
CTCGCCGCCACCAATCCAACTGCCCTCATCCAAGGAGTCGTCGCCGTTGCCCACCAAGGAGATAAATCCTTAGCCGGCAAGGCTCTGCAAAGCCTGCTCCAATTGGATTGGGACGGAATGGACACACCGACGCGCCTCGACTGGCTTCGCGCCTTCCAGCTTGTTTTTATCCGCATGGACGCTCCCTCCAAGGAGGATGCATCGGCTGTTTTGGCAAAACTCGACCCGTTGTTCCCAGATAGTGAAAGAATGACCAACCGCGAGTTGATCAACCTTCTCACCTTCCTTCAGTCACCTACCCTAGCTGCCAAGGCTGCCAAACTGTTAATCGCCCCATCGGCTGCCACGGGTGAGGAAGTGGAAGACTCGGTCCTAGCACGCAACCGCGGCTACGGAGGGGCTATTTCTCAGGTAATGGCCAACCGGCCAGATGCTCAGAAAATCCATTATCTTTTCGCCCTAAGGAACCTGAAAGACAATTGGACTTTGGATGCGCGTAAAGCTTACTTCACTGCCCTGAACGAGGCCCGCAGCCGCTCGGGTGGCGCAAGCTACCAAGGCTTTTTAAACAACATCGAGAAGGATGCCTACGACAACGCCAAGGACACCGACCGCTTGGCGATTGAGGCCATGGGCCTGCGTAAGCCGGCCAAACTCACAACTCTGCCCAAGCCAGAAGGCCCAGGCAAGGCATGGGCACTTGAAGAACTTGCGACCCTAACCAAAGACGGCTTCCGGGGCCGCAATTTTGAGAATGGAAAAAAATCTTTCGCCTCGGCAAGGTGCGTGGTTTGCCATCGGTTCAATGGTGAGGGTGGTGCAACAGGCCCCGATTTGACCCAAGTGTCGGGGCGTTTCAGTGCCAAAGATTTGTGCGAGTCGATGGTCGAGCCTAACAAGGTCATTTCCGACCAATATAAGGCTTCCATCATCGAAACGAACTCAGGTAAATTGCTCACAGGTAAGGTTGCCAGCGAAACTGCAACAACCGTGGTACTAGTCACAGATCCTGAAGATTCCACCAAGGTGGTTGAGATTAAGAAGAATGAAATTGAGTCGATTAAGCCTTCGCCTGTATCGTTGATGCCGGCCAAGTTGATTGATGGTCTTAACCAGAATGAAATTCTGGATCTGCTTGCTTACATGCTGTCAAAAGGTGATCCGGGCAGTCCATTTTTCAAAAAATGACATCTATAGGTTCACCTCATGCTCGTAGCCCTTTTATGGCTGGCACTTTGCCAGCCATAAAAGGGCTTTTTCCTTGATTAAACCAAGGCCTCACAGTCTAAAAAGTGGGCCCCAATCCACGATATCGTGGTCTTTGAGCCCGCTTCGGAAGGGTTGGGAATGCACCAAATGGGCAACCACAAGCCTGCTGCAGGCCAGGCCTACTGGACCGGGGAAGTTCAAAGGTGTGGCCTCCGAAGTGTGAATTCCGTTCACTCCCTGGCGAATTGGCCAAAAATCTTGGGTGCTCCTAGGTAGTTCTTGCTGGGATGGCATGAACTTGAATTTAGATCCCAGCACCCCGGTGGGCGCCTTAATTCCACTGCATGAAAGCTTAGCCAAAGTGGTTTCGGTGACCGGCCAAACCAAACTACTTGTCACCCAATGAGGAAGGATCGGCCGCCCAACCACAGTGGCCCCATAAAATCGATCGTGCGGAGTGGTAAGACCTGATTTCTCCAGCTAAAGTAATGCTGTATTGGCATACCCGACCCCGCAAATTTAAAACACTGTAAGATACTAGTCCCACCAACCCGAATCGGGGCAAGGAGAACTTTCACATGCAGTGCATCCTTGCACCTTTTGTTTTGCCCCTCATGCTGGCTGGAATAAACCCCAGCTCCGAGGCCATGGTCGATTTCAACCGTGAAATTCGCCCCCTGCTGGTAGAACACTGCTTGGCATGCCATGGACCTGATGAAAAAGCGCGCAAGGCTGATCTGCGTCTGGATAGATTGAACCTGACCTCACTGCAAACAGATGGCGGCAAGTTGATCACCCCCGGCAAACCCGAGGAGAGCGATTTAATAGCCCGTCTGGTACACACTGAACATGGCAAGTTGATGCCCCCACCCAAGTTTGCCAAGCCACTCAACGCCAAACAAATCGACCTCTTCAAAAACTGGATCCGCCAAGGCGCCAAAACCTCCGCTCATTGGTCTTTTGTGCCTCCCCTTCGGCCACCTGCTCCCTCGGTAAAAGACCGCGCTTGGCCCCGCAGTCCTATCGACAATTTCATCTTGGCAAGGCTTGAGGCAGAAGGGCTAAAACCTGAGCCTGAGGCAAAACGGGCCCGTTTGCTGCGCCGGGCCAGTCTGGATCTCACCGGATTGCCTCCCACTCCTGCGGAAGTGACTGCTTTTGAAGCCGATTCTTCGCCAGATGCCTACGAACGCGTTGTGGATCGTTTACTCGCATCACCTCGTTATGGGGAGCGAATGGCGCTGGAATGGCTCGACATGGCCCGTTTTGCTGACAGCAACGGCTTCCAGATTGATTCGAGCCGGTCTATGTGGCCATGGCGCGACTGGATCATCAATGCCTACAACCGCAACCTGCCGTTTGACCAATTCACCATCGAGCAAATTGCTGGTGACATGCTGCCTAATCCCACCCAGGAACAGCTCATTGCCACTGGTTTCCAGCGCAATCACCGCCTCAACGGCGAAGGCGGGCTGATCGCTGAAGAATGGCGCATCGAGACAGTTATCGACCGGGTTGAAACCACAAGCCTCGCATGGCTTGGGCTCACCACCGGCTGCGCCCGCTGCCACGACCACAAGTACGACCCTTTAAGTCAAAAGGAGTTCTACCAACTGTTCGCCCTATTCAACAATGTTCCAGAGAGCGGCACGCTGCAGGAAAACCGCAAGGGCGGCAACACCGACCCGGCCATCGAGGTTATGGCCCCCGAGACAAGTGCCAAAATTAGCGTTGCCGAATCCGTGATGGAAACTGCAAAAACGAAAGTGCTCGCCGAGGAGGCTAAGGCACCAAATCAGGTAGAACCTTGGGCCGCAGCGGAGGTTATCCTTCTGGGAAAATCGATCTGGAAGCCTTTTGAAGCCAACACGGCTGTAGGAGATGCCGGCACTCAATACAGCCGCCAGGAGGATGGAACTTGGCTGGCAAAGGGCCCAAATCCCAACCACGAGTCTACCGTTGTCAAGGCACCCGTTTCAGGCTCGCTCAACGCAGTTCGACTAGTATGCCTGCCTGATGATTCGCTACCCAACAAAAGCGTTGGGCGGTTCTCCAATGGCAATTTCTTACTGACCCGTATGGAAGCCACTTTGGTCCCGCCAGGTGGTAGCCAACCCATTAAGCTCACATTTGGCCAAGCCTTGGCAAATTATTCCCAACCCGGCTGGCCTATTGAAGCCACAATAGGCAAAGACGCCTCTAAAGGCTGGGCAGTCGATGGCCCAACCCGCCGAGAACCGCTGGAAGCCGTTTTCATTCTGAGCGCGCCCACCCAAGCTCCAGCCGGCAGCATGTTGGAAATACGCCTAGTGCAGGCCACTTTGGGTGGCCACAACATTGGGAGATTCCGTTTGGCGGTTACAGATGCCCCATCCTCCGCTGTAAAATTGGGTGAGGCCGGCCCTGCCCCTGAGGTGGTGTTGGCCCTTAAAACGCCTGCTGACAAAAGAACTGCTGAGCAAAAAAAATTGTTACTGAACCGCTATTTGGCAAGCGCACCCGGTGCGCTAGGGCAGGCTAAGAAAGAGCTGACCATGGCTGAGCAAACACTCAAAGGTTTGAAAGACAATCTGCCAACAGCCATGGTGATGAAAGAAGGTACGCCTCGCAAAGCCCATATACTCATCCGCGGCCAGTACGACAAAAAAGGCGATGAAGTCTCGGCAGGCTTTCCGTCCATGTTGCCCTCCCCCCCGGCCGGCAGCAAAGCCGACCGCCTCACGCTGGCAAGGTGGCTTGCCAGCCCTGGCCACCCGCTCACATCCAGGGTTTGGGTGAATCGGGCATGGGAGCGTTATTTAGGCGCAGGCATTTGCCGCACAACTGACAATATGGGCACCCAAGCCGAATTCCCCTCCCACCCAGACCTGCTCGATTGGCTTGCTACCGAATTTGTAGACCGTAAATGGGACATGAAGGCAATGACACGCTTGATTGTTACCAGCGCCACCTACCGTCAAGATTCCAAGGTAACCCCCGAAAAGCTCAAACAGGACCCGCAAAACCGACTGCTGGCCCGTGGCCCTCGATTCCGTATGCCCGGAGAGATTCTGCGTGATCAAGCGCTGTACATGAGCGGCTTGCTGGTGAACAAGGTTGGCGGCCCTTCGGTACGTCCCTACATGCCTGCCGGCGTGTGGGATGAAACCAGTGTTTATGGCGATTTGCGCAATTATAAAAACGATACCGGAGAAGACCTTTACCGGAAAAGCATTTACACCATCTGGAAAAGGACAGCCGCACCACCAACAATGCTGCTTTTCGACGCCCCCAATCGCGAAACCTGCTTGGTGCGTCGGGGGCGCACAAATACTCCGCTTCAGGCCTTGGCCTTGTTGAACGAGGTCACCTATGTGGAAGCTGCGCGCAAGCTGGGCGAGCGCATGATTGTTGAGGGAGGAAACGATATTTCCTCACGATTGAAACACGGCTTTCGCCTCACCCTAAGCCGCGAGCCCTCGGCTCGTGAATTGGAGATCATGCGTCAGGGTGTCGAACGGGATACCCAGCGCTTCCTTCGGGACATCCCAGGCGCCAAGAAACTTATAGCCTTAGGGGAGGCCAAAGCAAAGGTCGGCCTCATACCTGCCGAACTGGCCGCCTTCACCTTGGCCGCCAATATCCTCCTCAACCTCGACGAATGCGTTACACGGGAGTGAACCAATCCATGCATCCCATCAACCAGCAGGCAGCCGTCAACCGCCTCAATCGCCGCATCTTTCTGGGCAACGGCCTGGCTGGATCGCTAGGGACCATGGCCGCCTCCAGACTGCGGGCAGAGGAAACGGGAGCCCCTTGGCTCATTCCAGGAATACCAAAGGCCAAAAGGGTGATTTACCTGTTTCAATCAGGTGCCCCCTCGCAGATGGATCTGTTTGATCCCAAGCCGAAAATGGAAAAACACCGCGGCGAAGACCTGCCTGAAAGTATTCGCAAAGGCCAACGGCTCACCACCATGACTAGCGGGCAATCGAAATTCCCGGTCGCTCCCTCGGTTTTCAAATTCAAAAAGCACGGCGATTCAGGCCTGTGGCTAAGCGATGCCTGGCGCTATCTACCCCGCGTGGCGGATGAATTGTGCATGATCCGCACCATGCATACCGAGGCTATCAACCACGATCCTGCCATCACTTTCATGCAAACCGGCAACCAATTGCCAGGCAGGCCCAGTATCGGCGCATGGGTCACCTACGGTTTGGGTAGCCCTAACAAAGACCTGCCCGGCTATGTGGTACTCACCAGCTTTGGCAGCGGCCGGCCCGATGACCAGCCTTTGTATGATCGGTTGTGGAGCGCTGGCTTTTTGCCGGGCAAACACCAAGGGGTAAAATTCCGCAACAAAGGCGATGCCGTACTTTATCTCACCGATCCCCCCGGAGTTGATCGCTCCACTCGCCGAGCCACCCTTGACCGCTTGGCGGCGCTGAACGGACTGCATCACCAAAGCTTGGGTGACCCAGAAATTGAGACCAGGGTAAGCCAATACGAGATGGCCTTCCGCATGCAGGCCAGTGTGCCAGACTTGCTAAACATGCGGAACGAAACCAAAGAAACGCTGGAAATGTACGGAGCCGATGTCACCCGACCGGGCAGCTACGCTGCCAATTGCCTGCTGGCACGCCGTTTAGCCGAGCGCGATGTGCGCTTTATTCAGCTTTTCCACATGGGCTGGGATCATCACGGCAACCTTCCCGCAGCCCTAAGGGGGCAATGCAAAGACACTGACCAGGCAACCGCCGCCCTCCTGACTGACTTGAAAAGGCGCGGACTACTGGAAGACACCCTCGTTGTCTGGGGTGGCGAATTCGGCCGAACTATCTACTCGCAGGGCGGTTTAAGCGAGGCCAATTATGGCCGTGATCATCACCCCCGCTGCTTCAGCATGTTCCTTGCTGGCGCTGGAGTAAAAAAGGGCCTCACCTTCGGCGAAACAGATGACTACTGCTACAACATCGTCAAAAACCCGGTCCATGTTAACCAACTCAATGCCACAATCCTGCACCTGCTGGGCATTAACCACGAACGGCTGACATTCACCCATCAGGGCCTCGAAGCCCGGCTGACTGGTGTGGAACCCGCGCCGGTTGTGAAGGAACTTCTGGCTTGACTGTTATTGGCGGAAAACCCAGATCCTTAATCCGTGTTCAACCGCGAATGCAGGCCGCTGGCGGGCATCTTTCGGTAGCCATCCCCTTTGAGTTTAGGTCCTTCCGACATTTTTATGGCTAGAGTCTTAAACCGCCGCAATGGAAGAAGATTGCGGGTTTGAAGTTTTCGATGTTTTTGAAGCCGCCAGCTCTTCTCTTGATGGACATTATTTTGCTGTTCAAGCCTTCGGCGACCCCGTTGGTGACTGTATGTAAACAAGAGGTCAGGATGTTGTCCAAGCGTTCATGGATCATTTTGCAAACCCGTTAGATTGGTTCCATTTTGCACCATTCCACCCATTTTTCCCATGAAGCAAAAAACCGTTTTGCCCAAAGAACGCTTTTATATTGCCAAAGCCCTCTCAGGATTTCCTTGATGGACCAAGCTCTGGCAGTTTTCAATAAGCTTTCCTTCAAGTCGTTGAATTCTTCCTGCCAGTGCTCAGGAATGTTCTCCTCCCTGTAGAGCCAAAGCTATTTGGTTTTGCTTAGGGTATTGCTCCCCAAGGCCATCAAAGCCCGGTGTTCTTCCTTGCGAACCTTGTCCACACCTTTGTCCATCTTTTTCATGATGTGAAACTTGTCAAAAACCATTTTCTCTCTACCAAGTGACATGGATTCAAGCATGGACAGCACGTAGGGCTCCCACATGTCCATCGCAATGGCATCAATAGCACGCAACTGCTCAGGGGTGCGGGTCTTGAAAAACCTTTTACCTGTTTTCCGCAATGAATTCCACAGTGCCTTTGTCACTGTCATTGACAATCGTCAGGTACCGATGACATTTGCGGAAAGCTTTTTCATCCACTCACAAAAGCCGGGAAGAAATATCCTCCTTCCGCAACATGCCCCGGTTGTCGGCACGATCCATCACACTCCAGGCTTGGTCCCACCTGATGTTTAACAACTGACAGCCGGCCTTCACTGTTTGGCAAGCCAAGAGGACACCAATGACAAAGGGTTCCATAAGGACAGTGAACCAGCCATGGGGTTCGGCCCAAGGGACTCTCACCTGGACACCCCCATGCTCCTCACAGGATAAGAGAGGTGTCCTAGCATGGAATAGCGTTTGAAATTGGTGCGTGTTCAGGTGGCGCCAGGTTTGTTCCGGAGAATGGTCCTAACAACCGTCTTCCCGGGAGCATTTGGAGCACTTGAATTTGCTCTCCAAATCATGCCCCAAGTCTAGGTGGATATTTTGACTTTCCACATCAAGCCTTACATGCACCACTTTCCATAGCAAAGACAGGCCAAGTATTTGACAATACAGCTCGATGTTGCTTTCCATCGGATTCCTCCAATGGAAAAGCATAATCGATCAAAACTCACCCACAAAGTTGCCGAAAGAACGATTTATTTTGGAACCATTATGAAATCCAAAGAAATTAATCCGGATTGCGCCGCAGCGTTTCATCCTTCAGCATAATCAAGCCTTGTGAATCGAGATCGGCTCCGGTTGCCTGCCTACGCAAGTCTTGCATTAGCAGATCCTCATACCGAAGGTTGGTGGCCTGTGTGAGGCGCTGGTAAAGGTTGTCAGGCTCGTTCATTTCGCGTTGTTTGCTGGCCCCTTGGTAGGCCGCTTTGAATTCGCTTTCTGATGGGGCCACCTTGCTCGTCACCAAAGCTAGATACAGCGAAGTGCCAGAGTTGTCTGCCAATACCACCGAATTACCAGGCTCCACATCGGCCAGTAAAAGCAAACTTTCCGGACGCGGATAACGAATTGTGGCCAGCGGAATTCGGCTTTGCTCATAAGACCCAGCCATAGCAGGGGAAAACGAGGCCGACCGCTGCAGGTTCGATTTGCCGTCAAAAGATGTAGCTGCGGGCGCACTTTTCAATTCAGGGAACTTCTCACGCAACTTTGCGAGGCACTGCTCCCCGCTAATCAAGTCTACAGCCTTGCCTGTGGTGCAACCTTTAACAAAATCCTGATAATCCTTTGCCTTCTTGCGAACTTCCCTCACTTGGCGGCGGAGCAATATCTCATTAACCACCATGGGGCGCACTTCATCCAAAGTGCGCGGCCGGCTTGCCTGATCCTCAGAAGCCCAGAAGAGAAATTCTGGCTTGGCATCCTTCTTTTTGTCGCTAGCCAAAAAGTCTAAAGGCTGGTTCGGGTCGCGACCGCTGATCCGGCTGGCTAAAAACACCCCACGCACCTGTTGGCGAAGGTAATCGGCAAAGGGGCGATCCACCTCGCGATTGGGGCTGTTGGTTTTAAGGCTCTCCTGATATGCGTTGATCAATGCTTGCGCAGCCGGGTCCTTTTCCACGCTGCCAATATCCTGCAAGCCGGCAAGGGGGGTGTATGCAAAACCTAGCGCCGTTGCGCGATCCTTGGCTTTGGCTTCGGCCGCAATTGCGTCCTTGGGAGGGATGCCATTGGCTCCCCGTAGGCTTGATAAAAATTCGCTGAATGAAGCGACTTGGCGATCAAAGGTTGCTTTTTGTGAAGCGGCAAAGACTTCAGGTGCTATGAGGGCCGCTACGGTTTCTTCGCCAGCCAATTTACCGGGCATTGCGGTCGCACCCAGCGGGCTGTATGGCAAATGATTGGCTGAGCCCAACAATGCGGCAGTGGCCGCCTGCTTGACACGACGGAACCGGGCCAGTGCGTCTGGGCCACCTGTTACCCAAGCCACTGCGGCTGCATGGTTGTGGGCTCCACCCAAACCGACCAAACCCACCACCACCTCGGGAGTGATTCTCTCAAGCGGGCTGCCAGACTTTTGATAGGCGGCATCATGTCGGCGTTGCTCAAAGGGAGAGATCTTCGCCGCCAAATCACGACGCTCAAAAGCTCCAAGCTGCGGGTCCAGCCAAATCCAAGGCCCAAGGCCAGGAAGCGAATCATCGGTTAAAACCGGAAGACCGGTTGAGCTGGTATCGGACCAAGTGTAAAGCCCCATCACCGATGCCGCACCCGCCCCAGCAAGGGACTGCCCCAGCACTTGGGCGGGAGCCCAAACTCGAAGGGCCTGCAACAGGGGAAGTTGTGCCTTCACAAGAGGCGCATCCTCACGCGCTGCCACCCATGCCAGTTTGTACATTTGAGGGGTCTTGAACCCAGGGAAAGAAGAGCCCGGCACCGGCTCAACATCTTTGTAGCGGTCAAAAAAGTCTTGAACTTCCTTTTCGCTGACTGTTTGGGTTTTTGGATCAACTGCAGGAATTGGTAGGGGTTGAACTACAGCCGCCACTCGGGTCAAATTCCGCTCGTAAAAACGGTGGAACTCCTCGGGCGTGGGCACCAGAGTGGTCGCCGGCACACCGCCTGCTGCACCACCCATCATCATTTGAAACATGCCCCCGGCCGCCTGCCCAAGCACCACTTCGCGTGCCAGCATCGTGGCCATCAGGCCACGCAGGCCTTCTTTTATATCTTTGGGGGTGACCACCCTCCGATTGAGCTGGGCGAACTGCATGGCAGTCTTCAGGTAAGGCAACTCCTCAAAGCTCATCCCTTCTGGCCAGGGATCTTTCATGCTGGGGGTTGCCAATTCCTCGTTAAAAATTTTCCGCATTGCGGCATCATCTAATCGAATGCCCAGCTTTTCAGCCTGTTCGGCCCAAATCAACTGGTCAACTGATTCGTCAAGTGTTTGCGGTGGCATCGACAGGAAACGCGGACGCTTGGCTTCTGATTCCCGACGCTGGCTGGCGTTGAGGCTGTTTGAATAGCCAAAGCGCAGGAATTCACCCAGCATGAAGTTTTCGCGCACCTTGGCAACATCGGACTTGTACACCTGTTTCCCGTAAAGACGGGTCACTTCAGGGCCTTTGTCAGCGCTTGAACCGCCGGTTAGCGTGTTCAATATGTCTCCCTGACCAAATGTCAGAACGAAGACAAACATCGCCACCATGGTGATGCCGGCCATTACGACCTTCGAATTTTCTCGGACCATTTCCAGGGGATTGAACGCCATGTTCCGTCCTTAGAGTGGTTCAGGTCTAAGTCAACGCATCTCATTGCATGTGTTGCACTTGCGTCACATGATGCCCAAGGTGCTTGACCGACCCGAATAACAGGCGCGTTGCCTTCTCATCATTATATATGGAAGACCTTCCCCTTGACGAGGGCGGGGTGAGGCCTCCATCGTGAGACCCTAACGCTACTTTTAAATCCATCACGAAATGAGGATTGTACCTGTTGTGCCCGCCATCACAACAGCAACAGTCCCCAAAGCCTGACTGCACCGGAGCATAACTTTGGCCGCTCGAAAAAAAACCAAGAACCTGGTAATTGTGGAATCTCCTGCTAAGGCGAAAACCATACAGAAATACCTTGGCCCAGATTATGAAGTGACTGCCAGCAAAGGACATGTCCGTGATTTACCTAAAAGCCGCTTTGGTATCGACATAGAGAACAGCTGGTCGCCCACATATCGACCGCTTCAAGACCGAAAATCTGTTCTTGATTCACTCAAGAAGATGGTAAAAACTGCTAAAATTGTATATCTAGCTCCCGATCCAGACCGCGAAGGTGAAGCCATTGCTTGGCACCTTAAGGAAGCACTTGGCCTGAGTGACGACCAAGTAAAACGCGTCACCTTCAACGAAATCACCAAGAAAGCCGTTCAGGCCGCATTTGAGCACCCACGCGAAATAGATATGGACCGGGTCCAAGCGCAGGAGGCACGCCGCTTCCTCGACCGCGTGGTTGGTTACAATCTCAGCCCGCTCCTCAGCCGCAAGCTCGCCCGCCAACTTTCCGCAGGCAGGGTTCAGTCAGTTGCAGTGCGCCTCATTGTTGACCGCGAACGAGAAATCTCCGCGTTCAAACCTGAGGAATATTGGAAAGTCGTGGCTCTTCTTGCCTCCGAAGCCACTGTCGATCGGGCCCTGATCGGGCCCGAAACCGTCCGTATAACCGAGGTCCTGAGCGACAAGCCCAAGCGCGGCAAGAAAAAGGTCACCAAGGGCGAGAACTCCGAGGAAGATGATGGCGGGGCAGACACCATTCCTGATGGCTCATTCATTGCGGAAATGGTCGGTTGGAAAGGCGCAAAGTTCGCCGCCGACAACCGTGCCTTGGTGAATGAGGTAGTCGAAGGCCTTTCTGGCAAAAATTGGGTTATTAAATCGCTGGAAGAAAAGGAAAAAGCCAGCCGCCCTTCGCCACCATTCACCACTTCCACTCTCCAACAGCAAGCATCCTTGCGCATGGGGTACTCCGCCAGCCGGACCATGCGCACCGCACAGCGCCTTTATGAGGGCGTTGAAATGGGCAAAGAGGGTCAGGTCGCCCTCATCACCTACATGCGTACCGATAGCACCAAGGTTTCTTCTGACGCCCTTCAGGCTGTTCGCGCAAAGATTCTGGCTGATTTCGGCCCCACCTACCTCCCAGACAAACCCAATGCTTACGAATCTGGCAAAAGCGCCCAAGAGGCCCACGAGGCAATCCGGCCCACCGAACTCCGCTACACTCCCGAAATGGTGGCGCGGGTCCTACCTTCCGAGCAGGCCCGGTTGTACACCCTCATTTACAACCGGTTCCTTGCCAGTCAGATGAAACCGGCAATTTCTAGCGTCACCACTGTTGAAATTACCGCTGGCGAAGGACTTTTTCGCACTTCGGGCAGCATCTTGCGATTTGATGGCTTCCGACGCGTTATGCCGCTTGGCAAAAAGGACGATGAGCCCCAATTGCCTACGCTGAAACAGGGCCAAGGCCTTGACCTTCTGCGACTGGATGGTAGCCAGCATTTCACCCAGCCCCCGCCCCGTTTCAACGAGGCAAGCCTTGTGAAAACCTTGGAAAAGGAGGGTATTGGCCGCCCAAGTACCTATGCATCCATTATTTCCAAAATTCAAGAGCGCAATTATGTTGAACAGCAGGACCGTCGCTTCCACGCCACCTCGATAGGCATGGAAGTGGTCGATATGCTCGTGGAGAATTTCAGCCGGGTCATGGACCTGAAATTCACCAGCCACATGGAGGCCGAACTAGACAGAATAGAGACGGAACATATCCCCAGAAATGCCGTCCTTGATGAGTTCTACGGCCCATTCCGCGAAAATCTCAACGAAGCTTCCGAAAAGTTGGGGGCCAGCGAAAAGTGCCCCAAATGCGGCAAGGGTATTCAGGAAAGATTCAGCCGCCGTGGCCGATTTTTCGGCTGCGCAGGCTACCCCGAATGCGACTACATCAAACGCCCAGAAGGCGAACCCGAGCGTAAGCCAGCCGAGGTCACCGAACATATCTGCCCCACCTGTGGCAAGAATATGGTCAAACGCTTTGGCAAGGGAGGCCCATTCTTGGGCTGCGCAGCTTATCCTGAATGCAAAACCACCATGAACCTCACCGAGGAGGGTGGCACGGTTCTCGCCAGTAAGCCCACCGAGCATCAATGCGAAAAGTGCTCGTCGCCTATGATCTTGCGTACCGGCAAGCGCGGGCCGTTTTTGGCCTGCTCGGCTTACCCAAAATGTCGGCAAGCAGTGGATGTTGATGCTGACGGCAATCCCAAAAAACCGGTCGAATTAGGTATCGCCTGTGAAAAATGCGGTGCCCAAATGGCCATCAAGCGCGGGCCGAGGGGCCCCTTCTTGGGCTGCTCAGCTTACCCAAAATGCCGGGGCACCAAGCAGATAACACCTCAAATCCGTGAGGAATTAGGTGACAAACTGCCGCCCGTACCGGTACGGGCGGCCGTGCCAGAAGTAGCGATTGATCAAAAATGCCCTAAATGTGAGGCCCCCATGAAGTTGCGATCTGGGGCAAAAGGTTTCTTCTTGGGCTGCACCAAATACCCAAAATGCCGGGGCGTTATGGAGCCACCCGAAGAACTGAAGGAGCAAATCAAAGCCGCCGAAGCTGCGGGAGGCACAGATGCCTAATCACCCACTTAGCTTTAGCCTAAGCCAGCCGGGCACCCTTGTGGTGTCCGGCTTTTTTTCACCCTGTAGTTTGCGTGTTTTTGCTGGCATTTTCCTTTTCTAAAGACATTTCCTGAAGCA
>Ga0255133_1000345_pt1 | contig 13457 bp, 11 predicted proteins | sample Law_Law_RepB_8d_FD_188553 | JGI IMG/M metagenome (GOLD analysis project Ga0255133, IMG submission 188553) | Freshwater microbial communities from St. Lawrence River, New York, United States - Law_Law_RepB_8d | ecosystem: Environmental > Aquatic > Freshwater > River | place: USA: New York... | reverse complement strand
ATCCAGTGACAAAGAGCAAAGCAATTGAAACCAATAGGCCCACAAGTCCTACTGCAAATGCTAAGCCAGATGCTTTCAGGGCGCGTTCTTTCACGCGTACCGTCAGGTTGCTCATCAGTGCGCCCCCTTCGGATGGCTGTTGTCTTGTGTTGATGGAATGCTGGCTTCTGTTGCACGTGCTTTTTGCAATGCGCGAATATATGCAACAATAGCCCATCGATCTCGTGGCGAAATTTGCGCTGAATAACTACCCATGGCGCCATAACCATGTGTGATTACATGGAAAATGTAGCCGACAGGCGCCGATTCCAATGACAATTGACCAGCACCCTGATAGCGCAGTCCTCTGCTGTTGTGCGAGGTATTTCCGGGTGATTGTTCCCAAAACGCAGGTGGATGAAGAAAACCACGCATCACAATAGTGCCGTCAGCAGCACCTGTTTGGCCGTGGCAAACATTGCAGTAAATGTTGTATCGCTCCTTACCACGCAGAAGAAGCGACTCATTGACTTCCAAAGGAAATTCTGAAGTGTATTGGGCCAGGATCGATTTTGGATCAACGGGCGCGCCTGCTGTAACAACACCTAAGTCAGATACTTTCCCAGTCGAGAAAACAGCGTCTTCTTGCAAAGTGCCCCTTGCGACGGTTCCCACAACTTGTGGTCGTGTGGATCGTCCGTCAGCAAAAAACTGTGTGGGTGATTGCGGTTTCAATTTTGGCTGAATGGCCATCCTCTGGTAACAGCCGGGCATCATTGCGGCCAAGACTATCAGTGGGAGCCATTGAATCATGCTGTGGTGCTTCACTGTGGCACCTCCGACAAAGAGATCGGGTTGAGATGCTTCATGAATGCGTACGTTTCATCGATGTCAAAAAGCGGGTCGGTGGCTTCAATGCACAGGAAGAACCGATCCGAGCTTGCGCGCAGGAATTCCTTGACTTCAAAGAGCGGATGGTGAAGTCGGGGATATCCGTTGAGCAGCAACATTCCGAAAAGTGCTGTGAACGCTGAAAACAAAATGGTCAATTCAAACATGGCTGGAACAAAAGCTGGCCATGAAAAGAAAGGTCGACCAGCGATATTCAACCTGTAATTGAACCACTGTGGAACATAAGCATCCCACTCCGTTGGGTGCCCGCCGGACGTGAATGTTTGCAGCACGAAGGCTGTGAAACACCCAGTAAGACCACCACAGAAGATCAGAACAGGCATCAGGGTTCGTGGTTTGCCAAGAGCTTCTCGAAGGCCTTCCACGGGGAATGGTGAGTAACCATCCATCACCTTGAAGCCTTTGACCCTGGCTGCATTTGCAGCATCCACCAGGGCTTGTGGAGTATCAAACTCCGCAAGCAAGCCAAACAGTGTTGGTTCTGGAGCGTGCATTAGTGTTTATCTCCCGCGTGCGTACCCGGGGCGTGCGTGTGCGATTCAGGCATCATGTGCTTCATTTCAAATGCCGAGATCATGGGCACAAGGCGCATGAACAGGAACAACAGAGTGAAGAAGAGGCCGAACGTTCCAACATAGGTCGTAATATCCCAAATCGTGGGCGAATATTGCCCCCATGTCGAGGATTGCCATGGAATGCGCTGGAGGCTCATCAAAATCACAAATCGCTCGAGCCACATACCGATGTTGATCACAATCGATATGGCAAACAACGATGGGATGTTGGTGCGGAAAAATTTGAACCACAGCAACTGGGGAATGATGCCATTGCACAGGATCAGCAACCAGTAAAACACCCCATATGGGCCAAAAGCACGATTCTTTAAGAACAGGCCCTGTTCATCAGGGCTACCCGAATAGTAGGCCATGAACGCTTCTACGCCGTACCCGTAAAACACCATCAGACCGGTAGCCAGCATCACTCTGGCCATGTTGTCTAGGTGCTTGTCGGTAATGAAGTCTTTCAAACCGTAAATCACGCGAACAGGGACAGCCAAGGTCACCACCATGGCAAATCCGCTGAAAACAGCGCCTGCCACGAAGTAAGGTGGGAAAATGGTGGCGTGCCAGCCGGGAACGTTTCCAACCGCAAAGTCGAATGAAACGATGGTGTGAACCGATAGAACCAGTGGCGTACTCAAACCTGCAAGCAACAAGTAAATCGTCTCGTATCTGTGCCAGTGTGTCGCTGCTCCGCGCCAGCCCAGTGAAAGCACGCCGTAGATCATTCTGACCCAACGGTTTTTCGCCCGATCGCGCATACTGGAAAGGTCAGGAATCAAACCTGTGTACCAGAACAAGAGAGACACAGTCAGGTATGTGGAAACTGCAAACACGTCCCAAATGAGGGGGCTACGGAACTGAGGCCACAACTGCATTGTTGATGGGTATGGCAGTAACCAGTAGAAGAACCACGGACGACCCATGTGGGCTAGAGGGTAGATGCCCGCGCATGCCACTGCGAACAAAGTCATCGCTTCTGCAAAGCGGTTGATGGACGTCCGCCACTTTTGGTGAAACAGCAAGAGAATGGCGGAAATCAGTGTTCCAGCGTGACCGATACCGATCCACCAAACAAAGTTGATGATGTCAAAACCCCAGCCTACTGGGATATTGACACCCCATACACCAATTCCCTCGTACAGCAGCCACGTTAACGCCATCAACAGGGCTTGAAGCACCATGAACGAGGCCAAAAATCCAAAGACCCATCCCTTGGAGGTCGGCCCAAGGACGATATCGTTGATCTTTGATGTTACAGTCGTGAAACTGTAAGTTCCCGTGAAGAGGCTTTCTTCATCAGGTTCCTTTTTCACGACTTCTTTGGTTGCCATGTTGGATCACCCCTGCGCCGATTCGATGTTGGGATTGGGGTTGCGCAGCCCCGCCAGGTATGTCGTGCGCGGGAAGGTGTTAAGACCTTCGAGAATCGTGTAATTCAAATGCTTGGCTGCTGCTTTCAATCGCGCGATCCTGCTCTTCGGATCATTCATATCACCAAACACGATGGCATTGGCTGGGCATGCGCCCATGCAGGCCGTCACCACTTCGCCATCATTGATGCGAGCGGTAAGTTTGCCCGGTTCGCCATCTTTTTTACGCGTAATCGATTTCTTTTCAGCACCAGCTTGCTTCACCGTTCGTTTTTCAGCTTCAATTTCAGCGTGCCTGATTCGTTGAACACAGTAAGTGCACTTTTCCATCACGCCACGTGTGCGAATGGTCACTTCTGGATTGTTCATCAACTTCAAGCTTGGCGTTGTGTAGTCGGTGTACTGAAGGAAGTTGAAACGCCTAACCTTGTATGGGCAGTTATTGCTGCAATAACGGGTACCCACACATCGGTTGTAAACCATGTCGTTCAAACCATCGTAGCTGTGAACGGTTGCTGCTACCGGACACACCTGTTCGCACGGTGCATTTTCACACTGCATGCATGGCACTGGCTGATGGTAGGTGCGTACCTTAGATGGGTTTTCAAGTGTATCGTGGTAAGTTACTTGGAAATATCGATCCACTCGGATCCAATGCATTTCCCGGCCACGGCTAACTTCGTGTTTACCCACAATCGGGCTGTTATTTTCCGATTGGCAAGCAACGACACACGCCGAGCAACCTGTGCATCGGTTGAGGTCGATGACCATACCCCAACGATGAACCTTTTCGGCGTATTCGTACCCTTCCATCGGATTGTTGTCATCTGCATTAGGAAGAAGGGTCAACGGGATGGCTTTGCCATGGCCGTGACCTTCTTCTTTATGTTCATGACCGTGATCATGTCCTTTGTGATCATCTTTCTTTGCGTGCGAATCACTTGCTTTGTCACCTTTGTGACCAGCCAATGATGGATCGTGCTCTACCCAATGTGGATTCGAAGCATTGGTGGCTACCGTTGCCACACGTACCAATGGCGCGGCGCGACCTTCAGCTTCCATGCTGTGGTGGCCTTGGGTGCAAGCCAAAAGATGGGTTCTACCATTCACTTTTGCTGTTGCTGATCGGGCACTGAACAACGAATCCTGCGTTCGGATAGCGTTGACATTCACCCCGACAACATCACCCGCTTTGCCGTTTCCTACCTTCGAAGGTTCTGCTTTGGCTTTACCAATAAGGTGACCGCCCACACGACCAGCCCGGGTACGACCGTAGCCGAGTTGCAGAACGATGGTGTTGTCAGCCACACCAGGAACAACCCATGCGGGAATGGAAACCGTTTTGCCATCGACAGTGATGTCCAGCACATCCACATAAGCCCGACCGTGTTCGCCGGCTGTGGTTCCAAATTCCTTGGCTGGCGCGACGTATTCACGATCACTCAAGCCGGGGAGCTTGTTTTCCGTGGCCAATTTCATTCCCAAGGCCTTGGCTGTCGCGTAATTGATATACGCGGCATTGTCCCATGTGATTTTTGTGATCGGCTTTGGTGTTTCTTGCAACCAGCCATTATTGCCAAAGCGACCGTCATAAACGGTGTCGTCTTGCGTGAAGACAACTTCAAGGCCTGAGCCAGAGGTTTTAGGCGTGGCGGCACGAGCGATTTTCGCTACTTCATCCGTCAATTTCAGGCCGGTTTGTTCCTTTGTTGTGTAGCCATGAACATAACCATCATGCAGGCTTTTTGTGTAAAATTCGTCGAATGTCTTGAACTTCAAAAGGTCTGGTGAAGTTCCGCGGGCGCTTTCGTACCAATTTTTCCAATGCGATTTAACCAGATCGTGGCCTTCCCTCTCACTGGATGAACCAGCAGTGGCCATAGGATCCGATTCATGCGCCGTCAGGCCCGCAAGAAATTCTTCCGCAGATTTGCCATGGTAAAGAGGGGCGATCATCGGCTGGATAATCACAGCGCGACCATCATATGTTAGCGCATCGCCCCACTGTTCCAAATAGTGGGCAAGCGGTAGACGCCATTGGCACTGAATGGCTGTTTCATCTTCGTACTGAGCCACCGCGACAGTTGTCTTGCCTGGTTTCAGAGACATTGCTTCCAGAACTGATTTGAAATCGATATCCCCGGTGGCGGAATAGACCGGGTTGGTATCGATTACCAAAAGAAGATCGACCTTGTCGGCTTTAATGTCTGCTGCCAGAACCGCCAATGATTCTGTGGTGGCCAAGGGCCTATGCTGGGCCAGTGGTTCCAGATAACGCACTGTTTTACCAGTGTTCCCAAGCTTTTCATTGATTGCTGCGACAAGCGCGTGCACTTCTGGTGGTTGGCCAATGCCAGCCGCGACAAGTGTTGCCTTGCGGGCCACTGGCTTTTCCAGCTTTTTCCCGTTTGTGTGAGTTGATTGTAGCAGATCGGCTGCTAATGCCTTGATAAAAGCAGCCTGATCGGCCGACAGACTTGTTTGTTCCGTTCCGCCAACAACACCCAAAATTGCAGCCAGATGCTGAACCAATGCTGGTATTTCACTAGGTTTGGCAGCCAGACGATGGTCGGCCTTCGCTCCCGTGACACTCAATGTCGACTCTATGGCATAAAGGCGAGTCATTTCTTCTGATTTGGTGATATCGCGCAATTCGGAGTATTGGCGAACCAGAGCAAGCGCTGCGGGCCCTTGATAGAGAAGATCGCAATCGAAGGTTGCGATCACCTCCGCCCGAACACCCTTACCATGAATTTGATGGACCGTTTCCAGTGGCTTACCATAAGCCAATGCAGTTCCCACATAGTTGGGATCATTGGCAAGTGGCTCATATTGGTGCCAACGAGCGTTTGGAACTTCCTTGAGGAACCGACCAATCGATGATGCAAGGGTTGGCGATGTGATTTGACCCGTCAGCAATCTTACCGACGCGCCTTTTCCTGCTTTCTTTAATTCGCTGATTCTGGTGTTGAGTGATCTAAAAGCGTCTTCCCAAGTTTGGGCAGCACCCTTGTTGTTGGGTGCAAATTGGCGATCTGGGTCGTACATACCCAAAATAGACGCCAAGGCGAACATATCGACGCCCGGGTTACTGTCCGGGTTCTCACCCTTGAATGATGGGTGCGTCGTGTTGGCCTCAATCTTGATCGGCCGACCTTCATAATTCTTGACAAGCACAGGTGTCGCATAGCCGGACAAAGTCATTGCGGATGCAAAGTAGAGCGGAAGGCCGGGCTGGCTTCCATCGGCTTCGCGTACGTTGGGCACAATCGTGCCCGATGGCTGCCGGCAACCGGACAAGCCTGCCAATGCCAATGATGCTCCCATCAGAGACAGGAAAGACCTTCGGCTTACTGGGTCTGTCCATTCGCCTGCTTGCGAAGGAAATTCCCGGTGAAGCATGTCCTGATAACCAGGAGTTTCCAACAACTCTTCCAAGCTACGCCATAGCGGAGCTTCAGCAGAAGTGATTGGAGCGGTTGGCGTTGTATTGATGCTCATGGAATCATCCTGGGCTTGTGCTTTGTGTCGCGGCCTTAGCGGTGACAGGTGGAGCACGTGATCAGGCTCCGGACATTCAGATCGCTTTTCAATTTTGCGCCAAGCTCTTCTTGGCTCCAAACCTTGTCGGGTTGCGCTGGATCGTGATACTGGTCAGCCGTCCAGGCCATATTCGTGATTTGATCCCTAGGGCGCAGGTGTTTTTCAGGCGCGCGGTGGCAGTCCAAGCACCATTCCATCAGGAGTGTGCCCTTTTGGTAAACCGCCTGCATGTGGTCGATGCGACCATGGCAACTGGCACACCCAATACCTTTGGTCACGTGAATGCTGTGGTCAAAATATGCGAAATCGGCAAGGCGGTGAAGCCTTTTCCATTCGATTGACTGGTCGTTCTTATAACTTTCACGCACTGGCTCGAGCATCGTGCTGCCCACCCAGATCTGTGAGTGGCAATTCATGCATGTTTTGGTGGGTGGCACATTGGAATGCGCCACTTCTTCAGCTGACGTGTGACAGTACCGGCAGTCAATACCGAGACCATTCACATGGTGCGCATGACTGAACTGAATCGGTTGCGTTGCCGCGTTTTCCGATCCAGTGGTATAGGGTGAGCGAACAAAAATCAGGGCGGCTGCTGCCAACCCGTGAGCACCCAAAATAGCGCCAACAATCCCTGCACGGATCAGGGTATTGGCGTAGCTTGGAAAGAGTTGGGCCATCTCCGCTTCCTCGACATGCGCTCAGTCTGAACGATTGAATCTTACTTTAGCCACGATCGCATTGGTTTCAAGGCGTCTCTTGGCACCCTCACCAAATCATCAATTTGCAACTTTTGTGCCAACTTCTGTAGCCGCAAGATCTACCATAAATATTCAGCAATCCACTTAAACTGTTTCTCTTAGTTTTTCAGTATTAGGAATATGCTTGTGCCACCATTCCAAGTTGTTGGAATGGTGGCCAAACCTTAATACCCGTTTCGTTTCAAGAACTGATACATTGTCAGGAACAATGCTGCCGTGATTGCTACCACGGCATTCAGTGGCCATCGCTTATACTCACCTATTTGTTGGCGTACTGTACCTACGGCTTTCATTACTTTGTCTAATTCTTCCCTTGTTTGCATCGGTGTATTGGCTTGCACTGCAATTCCTCCCGTTATTTCGCCCAACTGCTTTAAATTTTGTCGCGTAACAGATGTTTTCTGGTTGGAATTTGAGGCTCCGGCCACTTCCAGACTGTGGCATGGCACATTCAGAGCCTTGGCAACCTGACCTAATTGCTGCATGGTTTTTCCCGATTCAGGGGGCGTTGCGTTGTTTTCACCATCTGAAATCAGAAGAACCGCCCGGGCGGGAGCGTCGGAAGCCATTGCTGCTTCAAGTGCCACCACCAATCCTGATGATAAATCTGTTTCGCTCAAACCGGATTGCTGCTGTGGCCCAGCACCACGAATGAATGGTTCGAGGCTCGACAAACCTTGAACCGCTGGGCACACCAGTTCCGCATGACCTGCACACAGAACCAAGCCGACAGTCCACTCCGTACCATTGGATCTATCCTGCAACACGTTCATTAGCTCATTGGTGGCAACATCCCATCGTTTCAGCAGTTGGTTTTCCAGACTCGGTACATCTTCCTCAGCCATGCTTGCGCTATTGTCGAGAACAACCATAAGTATCGCTCTGGTTGGCATTAATGTCGGAAGCACCAATGCAGGTGCCGCTGCTGCCGTAACCGCCAGAACAGACCCAATCACCAGAGCAACCGCGCTCCATGACATGCGCCATCCACGACTCGGGGGAAAGAAATGGGTAGCTGGCACATACACGGCGCGCCCGGGTTGCCTCGATCGAAACCATGCCGCTGCCAGCGCCAATGGCACCAGAGTGAGAATCAGTGGATATAACCATATGAGCATCATGTGCTTTCGATGCTACCGGACGGGGTGTCCGTCGTCTTGTTCCGGTTCCTTGCGATTGATTCGCCATGCAAAGCTGCCCTAGTCTTTGCATTCATGAAATTGGGACGGTTTGTCTGGAGATGATGGCGTGACAGAAACAGGGGAAAATAATCACGAAGCTGCACGCTTGGCCAAGCTTCATGCAATCGAGGCTTTAGGCATTGATCCGTGGGGCGGCCGATTTGACAACCATATGGCTATAGCCCGTGTACGCGAACTGCCCGTGAATCCGGAAGCTCCTTCTCCTGCACGGCTTGCAGGTCGTGTGGTGTTGCGTCGCGTGATGGGAAATGTTCATTTTTTGCATCTTCAAGATGCGAGTGGCCGCGTCCAAGTCATGCTTGGCAAGAAACAGATTGGAGAATTGGGCTGGAAATTGGCTCAAGAGTTGGATCTGGGTGATCTGGTCGCGGTCGATGGAACTTTTGGAAATACCAAGACCGGGGAACCGACCGTTTTTGCCCGGGAAATCCTCATTCAAGCTAAATCTTTGCTTCCGCATCCTGACAAGCATTCCGGCATGTCAGACACGGAATTCCGCCTGCGTCACCGTTATCTGGACCTGACATACCATTCAGAAACCATGGAGCGAGCCAAGCAGCGGGTTCTGCTGGTGCGCACGATGCGCAGGCATCTCGACGATCAGGAATTTCTCGAAGTTGAGACCCCAACACTCCACGCGATTGCCGGTGGAGCAGCTGCCCGGCCGTTCACCACGCATCACAACGCTCTCGACATCCCCTTGGTGCTGCGCATCGCTTTGGAGTTGCCACTGAAGCGCCTTTTGGTGGGTGGCATGGAAAAGGTTTACGAGATTGGTCGGGTATTCCGCAATGAAGGGATCAGTCCGCGGCACAATCCTGAATTCACAATGCTTGAACTGTATCAGGCATATTCCGATTACCGCGGGATGATGGAGCTGACCGAAGGCCTCCTTCATGCGTGCGCCATGGCACTGCGTGGCTCTCCCAAAGTCACCTACGGCGGCGCAGAAGTTGATTTCACCCCTCCATTCGAGCGCGCCACCTATGCCGAGTTGCTGGCAAGGCATGCAGGGGCCGACATGGCAGACCCCGCTTCCCTCGAGCAGGCCGCGGCCAAGCACGGCATCAACCCGGCTGGCAAGCATCCAGACGTACTGGCGCAGTTGTTGTTCGAACAGGAAGTAGAACACAGACTGATTGGACCCGTATTTGTACACGATTACCCAGCCAGCTTGTGTCCGTTAACACGTCGCAAGCGTGATAATCCCGCCATCGCAGAGCGATTTGAGCTTTTTGTGCGCGGCATGGAGTTGGCGAACGCCTACAGCGAGCTCAACGATCCTGTGCTCCAGGAAGCCACATTCCGCCAGCAACTGGCTGGATTGCCGGAAGACGATTCCATGGCGCGCATGGACGACGATTTCGTTCGCGCATTACGCCATGGCATGCCACCGGCAGGTGGCCTTGGAATTGGCGTGGATCGTTTGGCAATGCTTCTGACTGAAACAACGAGCATCCGCGATGTTATTTTGTTTCCGCTTCTCAGACCCGAGCGACCCTCCTAGGGAGCGTGCATGTACAAGCTGATTCTGTGTTGGCGTTACCTGAAGACCCGTTACCTTGCCATTGTGTGCGTGGTCAGCGTGATGCTGGGCGTTGCCACGCTGATTGTGGTAAACAGTGTCATGGGTGGCTTTTCAGCTAAGCTGCGCGACCGGCTGCACGGGTTGCTGAGCGACGTAATGCTTGAGGCATACGATTTCGACGGGTTTGCCGACCCGGAAGGCAAAATGAAACGGATCAAAGATGATCCGTTGTTGGCGAAGGAGGTGGTGGCGATGTCGCCAACCCTCGAGATATTCGCCATGCTGCAGTTCCAGTTCCGCGACACACCTGTGACGAAGACGGTCAGATTGGTTGGAGTCGATCCCGCGAGTAGATCGGCTGTTGGCGGATTTTCCGAATATTTGACAGATCCGGAAAGGCGCGAGAAGCCCAATTTCCAGATGGATGCCACAGCCAAGGAACGGTTCGACCGCCAAAAACGTCCAGAGCCATTGGTGTTCACGCCTCTTGGGCACCCGGATGATCCACCACCGCCAGAAGCTCCGAAGCCCACTCCACGCACCACCCAAGGGGCGATTCTCGGGTATGCCATCGCGCATTTCCGCGATAGGCAAGCGCGAGCGGAGGATGGATCGACCCGCGATCGGCGGACGCTTCAACCCGGGGACGAAGTGGTATTAACCACGGTTTCGGGAGCGAAACTCGCGCCAGTATATGACCGATTCGCAGTTGTAGACTACTTCAAGTCTGAGATGAGCGAATACGATTCCCAATTCATATTCGTTCCGCTTGAACACCTGCAAAAGCTGCGGTCCATGGAAGGCCGGGTAACGTCGATACAAATCCGCCTGCGCGACTACAACAAGGCACCGGCTGTCGTGGCCCGACTGAAAGAGTTGTTTGTGCAGGACAGTCTGGATGTCCAGACCTGGGAAGAGAAACAAGGCGCCGTTCTCGCGGCCATCCGCGTTGAAAAGGGCATTCTCAACATCCTGCTGTTTCTCATCATCGCGGTGGCAGGCTTCGGAATTCTTGCCATATTCTCGATGATTGTTGTTGAAAAAACACGTGATATCGGAATATTGAAGTCTCTTGGCGCCTCCAACATGGGCGTTTTGCAGATCTTCCTCACTTATGGCCTTCTTCTGGGCATGATCGGCGCCGGAATTGGCACGCTGATGGGCTTGGCGATCACCGTCAACATCAACGAGATCGAGCAGTTCCTGGCACGGTCCACCGGGCAGGATATCTTTCCTCGCGATGTCTACTATTTCGACCGTATTCCCACTGAAATCCAGCCCATGGCCATCGCCTTGGTCAACCTTGGTTCGGTTGGAATCGCGGTCCTCTTCAGCATCCTGCCAGCTTTGAGAGCAGCGTTCCTGCACCCTGTGCGGGCCCTGCGTTTCGAGTGATCAACAACACGGAGACGACGGGACATGCCAACCACAATCAACACGCCGGTTCTTCAAGCACGGCAGGTGCGCAAGACCTACATGCGTGGAGCCATTGCCACGGAAGTTCTCAAAGGCGTTGACCTGACCGTGGAAGCTGGGGAATTTCTTAGCGTTGTGGGCGCCTCGGGCTCGGGCAAAAGCACCTTGCTTCACCTTCTGGGCACGCTCGACCAAGCGGATGCCGGAGAGGTTTGGCTGGATGGCGAACGGATTGATCAGGCGGGTGCGAGGCGACGCGACAAGTTGCGCAACAAGTCGTTCGGTTTCATTTTTCAGTTTTACCACCTGTTGCCGGAACTTTCGGCACTCGAGAATGTGCTCGCACCGCTTTACATTGCCTCGTCGATTTGGGCCTGGCCCTTCCGACGGGCCGATGCCATCCAGCGAGCCCGAGCACTACTCGAACGAGTAGGTCTGGGACATCGCCTCGACCACCGCCCTTGCGAGCTTTCGGGGGGTGAAATGCAACGGGCCGCCATTGCCAGGGCGCTCATCAACAATCCCAGAGTGCTTCTGGCCGATGAACCCACTGGGAACCTTGATGAAGATGCCGGAGCAGACATTGCCCGCCTGCTGCGCGCCTTGAACACCGAAGAAGGCCTGACTATCATCATGGTCACCCATAATCTGGAGATGGCCCGAACCACGGACCGGGTGGTCCGCCTGACCCATGGCCGGGTGGACCTATCCTCGCCGATTGTCGGATTGAAGTCCGTGGGTGGTGGTTATCATCTTCCGCATGGCGAAGACCAGTCTGTCCATCTGGACAGGCGCGACGCCTTGCTTGTTTCAAATGGCGCAGGGAGCTCAAATCCCGGGCGTCCGGAGGTGTTCGGTGTCGGCCATCTACCTCAACGGTGAGCGCGTCCCGCGTGAACGTGCTGTCATTTCTGTATACGATCACGGGTTCCTGTACGGGGACGGCGTATTCGAGGGATTGCGATTTTACTCAGGCCGCGTCTTCAAGTTGCGCGAGCATCTGGAACGGCTCGAGGAGAGCGCCCGCCATATTCATTTAGTTATTCCCGGCACGCTAGACACTTTGGCCAACGATGTTGAAGCGACGGTGCTTGCCAGCGGAATGAGTGATGGTTACGTCCGGCTTATCGTGACCCGGGGTGTGGGTAATCTGGGGCTGGATCCTCGTTCCTGCCCAGTACCGCAAGTGATAATCATCGCGGATGGTATCAGCCTTTACCCCGTAGAAATGTACGAAAAAGGCATGGAGATCGTCACCGCGAGCACGATTCGTAACCATCCCAATGCCCTCAATCCGCGCATCAAGAGCCTGAACTACCTCAACAATATTCTCGCCAAGCTCGAGGCTATACGGGCAGGTGTTCCCGAAGCGATCATGCTCAACCACATGGGTGAAGTGGCTGAATGCACTGCCGATAACATTTTCGTGGTCGAGAAGGGTCGCTTGCGCACCCCGCCGCGCAACGCTGGTATTCTGGCAGGGATTACCCGAGCCACAGTATTGGATCTGGCACGCGCCTCAGGAATTGAGACCCTGGAAGAAACCCTAACCCGCCACGATGTCTATACTTCAGACGAAATGTTCCTGACAGGCACGGGAGCCGAGATTATTCCGGTAACGAAAGTAGATGGTCGTCCCATCGGAAATGGTTTGCCCGGACCGGTAACACGCAGCCTACGCGGGAAGTATCATGACCTTGTCAGGAATGCAGGGAATTCCTGAGCATCCATCAGGAGTCTGCCCATGGCGAGCATTCAACACATTCTCGTCGCCCTCGATTTTTCTGAATCTTCACGTCTCGCACTCGAATATGCAGAGCTTTTAGCTCGTCAATTTGGCGCAGCTGTGGATCTGGTGCATGTTGTAACACCCCTCGTCCCGCCCATGCCAGCAGGGTGTGCGCCGCCCTTTTTCTCGAACCCGGGCGAAGCACACTTGGTGGAAGCCCGGGCGTGCTTAGAAAACCACGCCGATGAGTTGCGTTCACGTGGTTTATCTGTAGCCACATTGCTGCTGGAAGGATCGCCGTTGGAATCGATTTTGGGACAGGCGCAGAAACGGCATTGCGATTTATTGGTACTAGGAACTCATGGCAGATCGGGCATGGCCCACATGCTGCTAGGGAGCGTTGCGGAAAAAATCCTGCGCATGGCGCCTTGCCCGGTTCTAACAGTTCGTCATCCCT
>Ga0255133_1000343_pt1 | contig 13514 bp, 9 predicted proteins | sample Law_Law_RepB_8d_FD_188553 | JGI IMG/M metagenome (GOLD analysis project Ga0255133, IMG submission 188553) | Freshwater microbial communities from St. Lawrence River, New York, United States - Law_Law_RepB_8d | ecosystem: Environmental > Aquatic > Freshwater > River | place: USA: New York... | reverse complement strand
CATCTGCGACGCCTGTGTCGGCGTCTGCAGCGGAGTGCTCGAGAAGGAGTCCCGTTCCGAGACTGAAAAGCAATCGGCACCCACCCTCCGGATCCCAAAACCCTCAGAGATCAAGCGGCAGTTGGATCAGCATGTCATTGGTCAAGACCGTGCCAAGCGAACCCTCAGCGTCGCGGTGTACAATCACTACAAGCGGGTCACGGCGGCCGCTCGGTCCGCGGCCGGTGGCGAGACCACGTCCGCAGCCCCCGATGACCCGGGTGCAGTGGAAATTGAGAAGAGCAACATCCTGCTGCTGGGGCCGACGGGTTGCGGTAAGACGCTGTTGGCCAAAACGCTGGCCAAGGTGCTCGACGTGCCCTTTGCCATCGCCGATGCCACGGTTATCACCGAGGCCGGCTATGTCGGTGAGGATGTTGAGAACATCATCCTGCGCCTGCTTCAGGCGGCCGATTTCGATGTGCGTCGGGCCCAAATGGGCATCGTTTACATCGACGAGATCGACAAGATCGCCCGCAAGACCGAGAACGTGTCCATCACCCGCGACGTGTCCGGTGAAGGCGTGCAGCAAGGATTGCTGAAGATTCTGGAAGGAACTGTTTGCAATGTACCCCCACAAGGAGGACGCAAGCATCCCCAGCAGGAGTATATCCGGATTGACACCACTCAGATTCTTTTCATCTGCGGCGGCGCGTTCGTCGGGATGGACCGAATCATTGAGCGGCGTCTGGGACGGCGATCCATTGGTTTCGGCACCGAAATTCGTGATGATACCTTTTCGCCCCAGTCCCGGTTGGTTCAGGCCGACCAGCCTCTGATGCATCGGGTGGAGCCGGAAGACCTCATGGGCTTTGGTTTCATCCCGGAGTTCATTGGCCGCTTGCCGGTGGTGACCGCTCTGGATGAGTTGACCGAGTCTCAGATGGCTGAGGTGCTGACCCGACCGCGCAATGCCTTGACCCGTCAATTTGCCAAGCTGCTGTCCCTAGATGGGGTCGAGTTGTCTTTCACCGACGATGCCGTTGCGGAGTTGGCCAGCATGGCGTCCCGAAAGAAGACTGGTGCGCGCGCCCTTCGGGCTCTGACCGAAGAACTTTTTCGCGACCTGATGTTTGAATTGCCCGACAGCGACGACGTGATCGGTGTCGAGATTAACCGCGCGGTGGTCCGTCGAGAGACCCCTCCGGTGATTCAGCGTCGGGAGCAACGTCAAGCGGCATGAACAAACCGGCTGACGATTGTGAAAAACTTTTTCGGTTAAAGGGTTGACGTGTTTTCCATCCTCGGATTTATTCGTGTCACAAATTAAGTCATCGAGCCTTGTATATGAATCTCCTGAAAAAAACTGTCCTGATCACTGCTACTTCGCTGTTGGTCAATTCGGCCTTCGCCCTCACTTCCACTGAGTCGCAGGCTCTGACCCAGAAGATCTTGGCGTCCAAGGTCATTGATATGCCGTTGGTCGCCGCCAAGTTGGTGGTTGCTGCCGACAAGGCCGACCGCATCGAGACCGCGAAGGCCGCTGTGGTTGCAGTGGCTAAGAATCATCCGACCGCATTGTCCACCGTTGTGGGTGCGATCCTTCGCAAGGCTCCTGAGGCCACCGAAGCCGTTGTCGCTGCCTGCCTCGAGGTCGCTCCCCAGATGGCCCGTACCGTTGTCGCCGCTGCCACCTTCGCCACCGAAGGTCAGGACGCTGTGATTCTCGCGACGGCCGATCGCCTCGTTCCCACCCAGCAATCTGAAGTTCGTGGCGAAGTCGCCTTGGCCAAGGCTCGTCGGGCCACCAAGTCCTCTCTCACCGCCAAGGGTGGTACGATCACGATCCCGGGCAGTGTGGCTGTGACCACGACCCCCGTGACCGACAGCAAGGGCAACGCTGTGGCGCCTCCCGTGAAGATCAGCGCTTACGCCGGTGCAGATGCGAACCGTCCGTAATCTAAAACGGTCCGCGGTTTGATCACCTTTGGGTGTTTCTTCCTCCGTTGATCTAAATTGTCTCAATTCGAGACACTATTTTCTGACAAGCCCGGCGAGATGGTTTCAATCATCTAGTCGGGTTTTTTGTTTTTACGCCGGGCAGTTTTACGCCGGGCATAGCATTCCTTGGCTTCAGCTCGGATGATTAGGTGCGATCGGTGGTGCTGGCTTGCGTCTTCTTCCGCAAGAGCGGTGGTGGTCGCTAATCACGGGCTAAATCACCCGGGGCTAAAACAAACCGGCCAAAGTGTGGGCCTCAGCATGGCCCGATCCTCGCTGTCGCCTCGCCTCGCGAAACAATCTCGCCTCGCGAAACAATCTGCACCATGCCCTCACTTTCTTTCCAGGCGCATCGTTCCGGCTCAGCAAGGTGAGTTGAGTGCTGAAATGGTGAGGCCACATAGGGTGTCGGGGCATAAAAGAAAAAGCGTCCGCCCTTTACTCCCGACGGTAGGGACTCAGGGGCTAAAATCCTGTGGCCCCTGCAATGTGGACGCCAATAGGAGGGCAGTGGTAGCGCTTAGGGGTTCACTGCGGAGGATATGTTGAGATCTCTATCCATGGGTTCTGGCCACGGTTTCTCTTGGTCTCTTTGCACGTGAGGCAGCCCCATTCTGCGACTCGATTGCCCGGAGACTTCAGTGGGGCAAATTCAGGGCGTCCGAGGCGCAGACTTGGTTTTTCTGAGCAGGCGGATGTCGCCGATCACCATGCCCTTGTCCACCGCCTTGCACATGTCATAGACAGTCAGAGCCGCAACGGATACGGCGGTTAGGGCTTCCATTTCAACACCCGTGGCTGCCGTGATTCGGGCCGATGCGGTGATCCGGATACGATCCCGCGTTTCGGGTGTTTCAAAGTGAATCTCACAATGAGAAATGGGCAAGGGATGACACAGCGGGATTAATTCTCCGGTGCGTTTGGCCGCTTGTATCCCGGCGATGCGGGCTGTCGCCAAGACATTGCCCTTGGCCATGCGGTCGGACTCCATCAAGTCGAGCGTGGTGGAGGATACGTGGATCTCCCCGCAGGCGACCGCTTCTCGGAACAGGGCGGGCTTGGCCGAGACATCCACCATGCGAGCCTCGCCGCGTTCGTCCAGATGGCTCAGGCGCGCGCCAGTGATGGTCGTCGGAGTTGCGTGGGTGATGATAGGGTCGGACTCAGGCATAGCGGCCAGTGCGGTGCTCGGGCTTGAAGAATTCTTGGAGCAGACGATCGACTTGCAGCAACCCATCGCGGGTCAATTCCAGGTGGGTGCTCGATTCCATCAAGAACCCCCAACCTTTGAGGATCGCCAAGGGAACAGCGAATCGAGTCCGGGGATCTTCTCCGAATTTCTCGGTGAAGGCATCGATGCTGACGCGGCCCAGTTTTAGTTGGAGAATGAACTCACGCAGGTAGCGCTCGTCGTCCGGAAGGATATAGGCGCGATGGGTGGGAAGCTGCCCCGCATTGACCGCATCGACGTACGGTTGGAAGTCGTGGTGGTTCTGATAGTGCATCTGGTTGAGGTGACCGAAGCTGGCCACGCCGATGCTCAAGAGGTCGGCTCCACTGAAGAGCCCCTGTCGGTACTCGAACTTCACCCGTGCGGGATCTTTCACGACGGTCGTAGTGCTGGTCACGGTGTAGCCACGCGCCTCGAAGGCTCGGAATGCCTCGTCCACCCAACGCCGTTTGGTGTCCCAGTCGGCCACAGGTGCCACCAGCTTCCCCTCGGCTTTCATTTGTCGGTAAATGCCCGTGTTGTAGGGCACCTCCATCTGGTAGATGGTCACGGAGTCGGGTTCCAAGGCCACTGCCTTGGCGACGGTTTCCTGCCACTTCTCGGGCGTCTCCTCCACCATGCCAGCGATGAGGTCGATATTGATTTGGGGGAAACCAATTTCTCGGGCATAGCTGTAGGCCCTCTCGACTTCCTTGGAGCGATGAGCCCGACCGTTGATCTCCAGAATGGCGTCATCGAAATGCTCGATGCCCAGGCTCAGTCGAGTGACACCCATTTCCCGGATGGCCCGCAGCTTGTGGTCGGTGAGTGTTCCGGGTTCGGCCTCGAAGGTGATTTCTGTCGCCTCATCCCAGGGAAGCAATCGCTTCATGCCTTCGGTCAGATAGCGGAGTTGGTCCGGAGACAAGTAGCTCGGAGTCCCTCCACCGAAGTAGATGAAGCGGGGTTTTCGCCCGCCGATCACTGCCTTGGGAGCATAGGAAGCGAGGTCTTTGAGCAGGGCATCCAGATAGGTCTTGATGTCATCGGCGTTCTTGTCGGTGTAGACGCGGAAGTAACAAAAGTGACACCGCTTCCGGCAGAAGGGAATGTGGGCGTAGAGTCCCAGCGGTACTCCGGGTTGAGGGGCCTGATCCAGAGTCTGATGGAAGGCCGGGACGGCCTCAGCATTCCAGAAGGCAAACGGGGGATAATTGGCAACGAAGTAATTCCCGGCGGTTGTCTCCCGCTGCATGGGCGGTCCCGAGGTTGTGGGCGGCGGGGCAATGGTGACGGTGCTCATGGTCGCGCTGTAGGTAAGTCCGAAGCTTCGGCCCATGGGGACGGTCGTCAATGGGGCAGAGTATCGGTTTCATTCAACTCGCTGCATCCCGGGGCGCGAGTTCTTCGAAAGAGGGAGCTCTCGGAGGTTAGCCGCGGCGGGGCGGTCCTGGAAAAAAAGCGTTGGTGGTCTGCTGATATCGACGGTAGGCCTCACCCTTGGACTTCACCGACAATGCCTCGGTCATGGGGACGCCGGTGACGTTTACCAGGAAGTGGTACATCAGCGCCGGTGCCAAAAGTCCGATCCAGCCCCAGGGGCTGCCGAGCGCAAAGACGCCATAGCCCAGCCAGACTAGCCATTCGCAGAAGTAGTTGGGATGCCGGGAGTACCGCCAAAACCCTTCTTGGCAGACTTGCCCGCGACGAGCGGGATCGGCACGGAATCGGGCTAATTGGTGGTCTGCCAGAGATTCACCCAAGATGCCCACGGCCCAAAGCAGGAGGCCTATCCAGAAGCACCCACCCACCCATCCGGATAACTCTGTGGGCGGTCGTAGGCTGCTAATGAGCCAGGGCGTGGAGAGGACCACTTGCAGGCCACCCTGAAGCAGGAAGAACCCGAGCATTTTTTGGTCAGTTTGTGCTCCCCACTCCTTCCGAAGTTGGGCGTAGCGAACATCTTCCACCGGATGGTGTGCCCGGACTCGGATCAGGAGGTGCAGGCCGAGGCGCAGGCTCCAGAGAGTGACCATGAGGGTCAGGGGCAGCCGGGAAATGAGTGCCTCCCGAAACTCGCTTCCTCCGGCGGGCGCCGAGGATTGGTGCCATGCCGTGGCCAGCAGGTAGAGGAGCACCAATGGGGTGAAACCTGCGGACCACACGATGTCCACAATCCCGAAGTTCCGAAGACGACGGGCGACTTGGAAGGTCAATACCATCTCCGCCACCACAAACGCCAATCCGAGAAGGATGAGAGTCAGTGGGGTGGGTAGGTTCATGCGGTGAGCCCTTCCTGACTCACACCGACATCAGGCTGCGGTTGTTGGGGGCTGTCCAGGTGGCCTGCACCACGGTAATATTCCGCCAAAGAAAAGCCGACTCGCAGTAGGCCAGATAGTAGTTCCAGGTGCGGATGAAATGATCATCGAAACCCTGAGCGCGTACTTCGTGGAGGCCCTGGTTGAAGCGCCCGCGCCACTGGCGCAGCGTGCGGCCATAATCGAGGCCCATGTCGTGGAGACTGTGCAGGTGGAGACTCCCGGTCCGCTGCATCGATTGGTTCACGCGGTTGAGTGAGAGCAATAGCGAGCCCGGGAAGATGTGCTTCTGGATCCAGTCCACGCTACGGCGCAACTCGGCATGGCGTGAATCGGGATACGTAATGAACTGGGCGGCGAAAATTCCGTTCGGCTTGAGCAGGCGTTGGACGCTCTGACAGTAAGTCTCGAGGTACTGATCGCCGATGGCCTCCATCATCTCGATGCTGACGATCTTGTCGAATTGGCCGGTCAGTAAACGATAGTCGATGACCTTCACTTCTGCCCGGTCGGCGATACCTTCTCTCTCAAAGCGTTCCCGACAGTAGGTGGCCTGCGCCTCGGACAATGTGATCGTGGTGACCCGGACCCCATGCCGGTGCACCGCATGGCTAGCCATTCCGCCCCACCCGGAGCCGATTTCTAGCAAATGATCGCCCGCCTTCAGTCGCAGTTCTTTCGCTAGCCGCTCGTACTTGGCGGTCTGGGCGGCCTCCAACGATTGATCGGGTGATTCGAACAAGGCCGCCGAGTAGGTCATGGTGGCGTCGAGCCACTGCGAGTAGAACGCATTCCCGAGATCGTAGTGGGCCGCAATGTTGGAGCGGGAACCCGTGAGGGAGTTGCGGTTGAGAAAGTGCCGCAGTTGGTTGGCGGCATTCAGGACTGTGAAGCGCAGTCGCTTTCGGGCTGAGCCTGACATCGAAGGGGCTTGCTCCACATTCGCGCAGAACCAGGCGATTACTGCGGCTAAGTCGGGCGTCTCCCAGTCCCCGTCTTGATAGGATTCACCGAAGCCGATGTCGCCGCCAATGGCGCAGCGGGTGAAGAAACGCCAACGACGCAGGTGAATTTCCGCGGACGGAGTCTGGCCGGGAGTTCCAAATTCGCGGGTCGATCCGTCTGGGCAGACCATCCGCAGATGCCCCTCGGACATGGGCTGAAAAAGCGAGGTGACCAAATTCAGGGCGATGGACTCGAGCCACCGCGGCGTCAGGGCCGTCGGGTTCAGGGCAGCCCCCGAAACACCGCCGGAGGGAGTTCCGCCGGACGCGGTGGCAATCGTCGGAAGGATCGACTCGTGATGGGTGCGGCTCATGGTGAAATTGTAACTTCTAACGTTGGACTTAATTGTCAGAACCACAACCGCAGGATTTGCGGTATGCCTGTCAGGATTTGCGTTATCTCGGACCGGTCGATGGGTTGGGTCCGGAACCGGAACTGGAACCGGCATTGGCATTGGCATTGGCATTGGCATTGGCGATCGACGAGTGAGCCCGGAAGACCCCCCGTTGCAAGTCGCGGCCCTGAGACTTGGCGTACCAAGGAACCCCTTTCAACCATAACCGGAGGGCCTGCCAGTGAATCGCGCTAATGACCTTCAGGGTCACCAGCGGGTAGCGGAGGCTTAAGCGGAGGATCTCTCGGTCGGTGATTGGCCGCTGGGATCCGGTCAAGGTGGTGAGCAGCAAGTTACGCCCCTGGCTGACGTCGTTGACGACGATGCGCAGGCGGGGTCCTGGAGTCTGGAGCTGGAAATCGAAGCAGACATCCAGCGGTGTGAAGGGCGAGACGTAATAATGTTTGGGCACCACGCAGCGGAATCCGGGGCTGTCTGGACCGTCTGGGGCGGCATGAAGGGGAACTAGGTAAGGTTTCAATTCGCCAAAGGTATTGCCCACCTCAGCCACAGCGCAGAGTGCTTCGCCCGAGGCTTTGGTACAAAAGTAGAAGCTGACAGGGTTGAACACGTAGCCAGCGATCCGAGGCAGGGTGAGCAGCAGGACGCGGTCGTTGTCCGCAAGGCTCACTCCCTGTTGCCTGAGCCAAGCCTGAAGGGCGCGTTTAATGTTCGGCTTCTGGTGCTCATTTTCTTGGTTCTTGGGGCCAGACTCCTCCGGATTGGGAAGGTGGTCGGAATCCCGGAACTCCAACCAGTTGCGCCGGTTGCGGCTGAAGAACCGCAGGCGAGCATCGAGGGCCTCCAATTCGTCGAGGTCGAGGCACGCGAGGAAGATGCCGTACTCGAACTTGTGCGCGCGGGGCTCCAGACGATGATGCATCACTCGGGCCTCATAGAGGCAGGAGCGAAGCGGAGCATCGTCGGTGGTGGGGCGGTGAGCCATGCTTAAAGTTCAATCGTCGCACCGCCTCGTTCAATGTCGAGGCGGTGGAGTGGACTCATTCCTTGGAACCCAATTGGGACCGATCAGATCCGGACGGCGGGAAAGCTGAAAGCGTGCATGGCTCCGTGGCCCGTTCTCGTGTAGCTTCGACTCCTCATTGTGAACGAAGGAGTGCTTATTTCCGCTCAGGACTTGGTCCTGAACATCAACGACCGAGCCCTATTGGATCGGGCCTCACTGGCCTTGTCGGCGGGGGATCGCATCGGGCTTGTGGGTCGCAACGGTGCTGGCAAATCCACCTTCATGCGCATCTTAGCCAGTGAAGCCGAGGCCGATGACGGTGTGATCACCCGGCGCAGGGACCTGGTCACAGGGTATTTGCCCCAGGCCTTTGAACTGGATTCCAACCTCACAGTCCTCGAGGCCGCACGCGATGGGGCACGACATGTCCTCTCCCTCATTCATGAGTTTGAGAATCTTCCGGGTCATTCCAGTCGGCATGACCATTTGGAAGAGCGTATCCAGCAACTGGAGGGATGGACGGTCGATTCGCGGGTTCGCACGGCCCTCAATCAGTTGGGCTGCCCGCCGGATGATCGGCGAATCGGCGAGTTGTCCGGTGGGGAACGGCGTCGTGTGGCTCTGGCTCGGGCCCTGATCGCCCGGCCGGACTTCCTGATGCTCGATGAGCCGACCAACCATCTGGACACCGAATCGGTGGAATGGATCACGGAGTTTCTGGCGGGCTACCCCGGCGGCTTATTGGTGGTGACCCATGACCGGCATTTTCTCGACTCCGTGGCCACCACCATTGTCGAACTGCGCAACGGCAAATTTGAACGCTACGATGGCAACTACTCGGAATACTTGCTCCAGCGGGCCGAGAAGCTAGCCACCGAGGAGGTCACCGAACACAAGCGCCAGATGTTCCTGCGGCGCGAGATCGAGTGGGTGCGTCGTCGTCCTAAGGCCCAGACGAGCAAGAGTCAGGCGCGTCTGGATCGATTTTCCGCCGCCGACAGTGCGGGTCCGCCGCCCACCGAATCCGAGATGGAATTGGTCATCCCACCGCCGCCGCCGCTGGGTAACCGGGTCGTGGAGATAGAGGGCGTGGGCATGCAGTTCGGGGGACGTCGTCTCTTCTCCGATCTCAGCCTGAATTTCGCCGGTGGTACTCGCATTGGAGTGACCGGCCGCAATGGATTGGGCAAGACGACGTTGCTGCGAATCCTGTTGGGTGAGATGCCGCCGACTGAGGGGGATGTGCGCATCGGATCCCTGACGCGTTTCAACTACGTCGATCAGGGCCGACTTCGGGTGAACGAAGAACGGACCGTTCTGGAAGAGGTCAGCGACGGGACCGAATGGGTCCAGTGGGGTGATGAAAAACTCTCCCTGCGTGGCTACCTCAAGCGGTTCCTCTTCACCGATGACCGCATCACCACCCAGGTAAAGCACCTCAGCGGGGGTGAGCGCAGCCGGCTGTTATTGGCTCGGGTGCTCAAGCGAGGCGGCAATTTCCTGGTCCTGGACGAGCCGACCAATGACCTGGATTTGCAAACCATGCGAATTCTGGAGGAGGCGCTGACGTTCTTTCCCGGGTGCGTTCTGGTGGTGAGCCATGACCGTTATTTCCTCAACCGGGTGTGTACCGGCATCTTGGCCTTCGAGGGCGAGGGGCGGGTCGTCTTCAGTGAGGGTAACTACGACTACTATCTGGAGAAACGGCGCCGGGTCGCTTCAAGTTCCGGTGGCCGTGAATTCAAGCTCGCAGGGTCGGCCTCGACACCGAAGGCGGGTAAGACCCGGAAGCTCAGCTTCAAGGAACAGCGGGAGTTGGAGGGGATCGAAGCGGTGATCCAGGTGGCCGAGGCTCAGGTGACTGAGCGTGAAGCGCAGTTCTTGGATCCGGACTTCATCCGTAAGAATGGAGCCCGGATGCAGACGCTTATGGCCGAGTTGGAGACAGCCAAGGCCGGGGTGGCCACGCTCTATTCCCGCTGGGAAGAATTGGAGGCGGTCCGAGCCGCTGCCGCGCAATCCTGAAACAGCCCAATCCTCAACCACCCTTCTCATGGCTTCCTCACCGTCGTCGTCCTCGCACCTCAAAGCTTTGGATTACTCGGTCGTCCAGCAATGCATGCATTGCGGGCTGTGCCTTCCGACGTGTCCGACCTACGACGTGACGAAGCTCGAACGGCATTCGCCGCGAGGGCGGATCGCCTTGATGCGCGCGATCGCCGATGATCGTTTAGAGCCCACCAAGACCTTTGCCGACGAGATGTATTATTGTCTCGGATGTCTGGCTTGCATGACGGCTTGTCCGGCGGGGGTAGACTACGCGGAACTCTTCGAGCGGGCGCGGGCTGAGGCGGAGGCCTCTCGGGTTTTGGCAACTCCCGGTCGGTCGTTGATCCGGGCCCTGAGCCTTCGGGGGCTCTTCATGGACTTGAACCGGCTCAAGATCCTAGGCCGAATCATGCAGCTTTGGCAGGGCCTGGGACTTCAGTCGGCGGTTCGGGCGCTGGGCCTGACTCGGCTGCTGCCGCGGCGTCTGCGGGAACTGGAAGCCATGACCCCACCGGTGCAAGCCCAGTGGACCGAGGACTTGGTCGCTCCTGTGACTCGTGCTCAGGGGGTTCGTCGTTACCGTGTTGCGTTGCTCGCCGGCTGCGCCCAGGACTTGATCTTCAGTGACGTCAATCGCGATACGGCTGAAGTCCTGGCCCGCAATGGTTGTGAGGTGATCACCCCGCCCGACCAGCATTGCTGTGGATCGCTCCACGCGCACAACGGTGAGTGGGAGATGGCTCAAGAATTGGCTCGGCGGAACATCGACCAATTTCCGCCCGAATCCTTCGATGCGATTATTAGCAACGCCGGAGGCTGCGGGTCTCATCTCAAGCACTATGCGCGACTCTTGGCCGATGACGCCCGCTATGTCCAAAGGGCCAAGCTTTGGGATGCGAAGGTGAAGGATATTCACGAATGGTTGGCATTCACTGGCATTGAGCCGCCGCCGGCTGCAGGTGCCTCGCAGCAGGTGGTGACCTACCACGAATCTTGCCACCTCTGTCATGGCCAGAAGATCTCTGCGCAGCCTCGGTCGTTGTTGCGGGCGATTCCTGGGGTGCGTCTGGTGGAATTGACCGAAGCTGCGTGGTGTTGCGGCAGTGCCGGCATCTACAATCTGACGCAGCCCGAAATGGCGGGCCAGTTGCTGCAGCGGAAGGTGAATCACATCGTCACCACGCGGGCTCAGGTGGTCGCCACGGGCAATCCTGGTTGTTTGCTGCAACTCATCAACGGTTGTCGGGATCGGGGGCTTGAGCTGCGGGTGGCTCATCCGGTGACTCTGCTGGCCGAGGCTTATCGACGTTGAGTGGGTTTCTCAAGACTGGGGGTCGGTCCCACCTATTTACACAAAAGGTGCCACTTCATACTGTAGTGGTGTTCTTCGGGGGGGGCTGCGCGGGAACGGTCCCGCGGCCGCCCGGGGTGTGCGGATGGGTGGGACAGGTCGGTCCAGGCTCTGAATTGGATCGGATCCGACGGGATGGTTTCGGTTGGATCTAAAATCTAGGATCTAGTTTCGCGTTGCCGGGCGGGGGATGGGTGCGTTTGATTTGGCGCAGTTCTCAGCGCGGTTTTCATCAGCGACCCGCCGTGCCTCACCCTTTCCCTATCATGAGCCGCAAACTCAATATCGCCATTGTCGGTCTCGGATTCGGTTCCGAGTTCATCCCCATTTATCAACGCCATCCCCATGCGGAGATGTACGCCATTTGCCAGCGCTCCCAGGACAAGCTGGATGCGGTGGGCAATGCCTTCGGAGTGGAGAAGCGCTACACGTCCTTTGAGGACTTGATCCGCGACCCATTGGTGGATGCGGTGCATATTAATTCGCCCATTCACTTGCACGCGCCGCAGGCCATCGCCGCTCTGCGCGCGGGCAAGCATGTGGCCTGCACGGTGCCGGCTTGTACCACCGTGGAGGAAGCTCGCGAGATCGTGAAGGCGGCCCGTGAGAGCGGGAAGAAGTACATGATGATGGAGACGGTGGTCTGGAGCCGGGAGTATTTGTATGTGCGGGAACTGCGGGACACCGGTCGTCTGGGACGCATCCAGTTTGTTCGGGGAAGTCACCTCCAGAACATGGATGGCTGGCCGGGCTACTGGGAGGGATTGCCTCCGATGCATTATGCCACGCACTGCGTCAGCCCTTGCTTAGGCATCGTCAACGGCGAGGCAGAGTTTGTGTCGTGTCTGGGTTCGGGCCGTATCTCCGAGTCCGGCATCGCCAAGTATGGTTCACCGTTCTCCTTTGAGACGGCCCAGTTCAAGGTCCGTAGCCAGGATGTGGCCGGTGAGGTCACGCGGTATTTGTTCGATGCCGCGCGCCAGTATCAGGAGAGCTTCGACTGCTATGGCTCTAAGACTTCCTTCGAGTGGCAGCTCACCGAGCACGATGATCCAGTGCTGCACCTCGGCGGTGAGACGGTGGAAAAGGTGAAGATTCCCGATTATGCCCACCTGTTGCCTGAGGCCATTCGTCCATTCACGACGAAGGGCGTCTATGACATGAGTGAGAATGTCCACTTAAGCTTCGTTCAAGGCAGCGGCCACGGCGGCAGCCATCCGCACTTGGTCCACGAGTTTGTGATGAGTGTGATCGAAGACCGCCCGAGCTTCCCAGACTTGCACCAGTCGGTGAATTGGACCCTCGTGGGTATTCTAGCGCACGAGAGCGCGATGCGCGGCGGCGAAAAGTTGCACCTGCCGAACTTCCACGGGATCTGAAGGACTTCCGATCGAGAACAGTAGGAACACCCGGAATGGCTTCGTGCCGTTCCGGGCGTTTTCTTGCCCGAGGGATGGGTGCGTCAGCAGGGACGGACTTCCATCCACATCGACGCTTGAAAGGATTGGCCGGGCGCTAGGATTTGAAGCTCACGATCCTCCGGTCGGCTGAAGGCGTTGGGCAGACAAGTCCAGGGTTCTAGGCAGTAGAAATTTTCCGAGGGCGTCCGCGACCAGAGCGCGCAGAAGCGATAGGCCGGTGCCCCTTCCCAGTTGACGACCACTTCCAGGCGGGCTGCCCGGTCCACCAGGGCCAGTTCTTGGCTCCGGAGGTTTCCTAAGAGCAGGGTGGATCCGGTGTCCACGGTGGCTGGCAATTCCTGTTCGGAGAACGGTTCTGAAAAATAGGCGTCGCCGCGTCCGATCGGATTGAAGCGGGTGGCTCGGGGAATACGGATAACGCAGTCGCTCCGCTTGGATCCTGCGCTCAGCGGCATCGGCAAATAGGGGTGAAACCCGACGCCGAAGGGCATGGGTTCAGGGGAAAGATTCTCGATAACTTGCTGCCAATGCAGGCGACCTTCTTGAAGCCGGTAGGTCAGGCGATAACGAAAGGCGAAGGGGAACACCGCCCGTGTGGCGTCGCTGTCGGTGAGTTCGAGTTGGACTTGATCGGTTTCTTGGGTCGTGACTTTCCAGGGAGTTTTTCGGGCAAATCCATGCGCTGGCATCGGATGGTTTTGACCGGCCCAGGGATAATGGTGGTCGGCGCCGGGGACGTGGTTGTAGCTGACTATTGGAAAGAGCAGGGGGCTGCCCGCCCACATTTCGCGGGGATATCGAGCAATGACCGCGTCG
>Ga0255133_1000341_pt1 | contig 13530 bp, 11 predicted proteins | sample Law_Law_RepB_8d_FD_188553 | JGI IMG/M metagenome (GOLD analysis project Ga0255133, IMG submission 188553) | Freshwater microbial communities from St. Lawrence River, New York, United States - Law_Law_RepB_8d | ecosystem: Environmental > Aquatic > Freshwater > River | place: USA: New York... | reverse complement strand
TAAACGAAGGCAATGATGTCGGCATCCTGCTCGATCGCGCCCGACTCGCGCAGGTCCGACATGACGGGGCGTTTGTTGGGACGCTGTTCAAGGCTGCGATTGAGCTGGGAAAGCGCAATGACCGGGCATTCAAACTCTCTGGCCATGGTCTTGAGTGAGCGGGAAATTTCAGAAATCTCACCAACGCGGTTATCGCCGAAGCCCTTGATCTGCATGAGTTGCAGATAGTCCACCACAACCAGTCCCAGCTGACCGTATTCGCGCACCACGCGCCGCGCGCGCGAACGCATCTCCATCGGACTGAGACCAACACTGTCGTCGATCAGCAGTGGTTTGTCCTTCAGCTTGCTGACCGCCGCCGTGAGTTTGGGCCAGTCTTCATCTTCCAGCTTGCCGGTGCGCAGACGCTTCTGATCGATGCGGCCCAGCGAGCTCAGCATCCTGAAGATCAGGCTTTCCGCCGGCATTTCCAGGCTGAATACCAGTACTGGCTTGTTGCTCAGCAGAAGCGCGTTCTCGGCAAGGTTCATCGCAAACGAGGTCTTGCCCATCGAAGGACGCCCGGCCACGATGATCAGGTCGGACTTCTGCAGCCCGGAGGTCTTGTCGTCCAGATCCTTGTAACCCGTGGGCAGCCCTGTCAGCGCACCATCAGAACGGAACAGTTCATCGATGCGCCCCACGGCCGCCTGCAGCAGGGGATTGATCGCCTGGGGTCCACCATCCTTGGGCCTGTCATCGGCAATCTGGAATACCTTCTGCTCGGCCACATCGAGCACATCATCCGCACGCTGTCCGGCTGGGTTGTAGCCACTCTCGGCAATTTCGTAGGCAACGCGGATGAGTTTGCGCAGCTTGGCGCGCTCGGCAATGATGTCGGCATAGGCCGAGATATTGGTGGAACCTCGGGCATTGCTGGCGAGATCGCTGAGGTAGTCAATGCCGCCCGCGCCATCCAGCTCGCCGCGACTGTCCAGCGCTTCCACCAGGGTGACCACATCCAGCGGCTTGTTGGACTCGGTCTGGCTGAACATCACACGAAATATGAGCTGATGCTCGTGGCGGAAGAAGTCTTCGTCGATAAGCTTCTCGGCGACCGTGTCCCAGACCGTATTGTCCAGCATCAAACCGCCGAGCACGGCCTGTTCGGCCTCGACGGAGTGTGGGGGCACCTTGAGAGAGGCCAGCGAGCCGGCATCTACTGCTTTGCGGTTTTTCTCGAACAGCTCGGACATGGAGAGGGTCGCGGGTAAGAATTCATGAAAAAAGGCGCTGTCACTCCTCGGAGCGACAGCGCCTCATTGTCCTCCAACGTCTCGCGAACAAGCAACCGGCGCAACTGCTGCCAGAGGCTTTCCAGCGATCAGAGGTTTCAGGCCGGAACGATGGCCAGCGTAATGGTCTCTTCGACGTCGTGACCCAGGTCAATCGTGATCACGTATTCGCCGATGTCGCGCAATGCACCGTTGGGCAGACGCACTTCTGCTTTCTCTACATTTGCACCCGAAGCCACCAGCGCGTCAGCAATGTCACGTGTCCCGATGGACCCGAAGAGCTTGCCTTCTTCGCCGGCATTCACGGAGATCGCAATACGCAGATCCTTCAGCTTGGCTGCGCGAGTCTGTGCTACGGCCACTTTCTCGTTGTGCGCTGCCAGCAGTTCTGCACGACGGGCCTCGAAGCTCTCGAGATTCGTGCGGGTTGCCGGGATGGCCTTGCCAGTAGGGAACAGGAAGTTGCGGGCATAGCCTGCCTTCACTGACGCCTTGTCACCAACAGCACCGAGCTTGCCTACTTTTTCCAACAGAATGACGTTCATTTTTGTTTCCTCATCAAATCTTGCAAATATTCCGATTCCCGCCCTGATCCTGCCTGTGGCCTTACACCTTCGGCGGCACGCGGGACCGGAAATCCACCCAACTGTCAGCAATCGCTGCCAGCACCAGAATTTGTGTCATCACGGGGCTCATCATTGCCACGTAGAAAACAGCCATTACCGCAATTGGCCACTTTTTCAATCCAGCGATTCCGTGCACCAGCGCCACGCCAGCGATCAGCAGTGGCAGCACAAACAGAATCGAGAATGGCTGCAGCTGGCCTGGACCCAGCGTCGTCAGCACGAACACGGAACACAGAATCGCACTGGTTTTCCAGCTCAGGCGCAGTTGATGAAACTCCTGCCTGAATCCTCCCGGGTTGTACAAGGCGGCCTGCCAGTACCTTGCGAGCATCAAGACTGACACCGCCAGCAGCATCAGCATCATGCCGTAGAACATCTGCAGCAATTGCTGCAACTGATCTTCCGGAAGTACGTTCACCTGATCCTGCAATTCGGGGTTTGCCATGACGAGCGCGATCTGCTGCTGCATCAATTCCACAAAGCCAGGCTGCACGACAAGCGCCAGTTGAGCGCCAATGCCGACGCCGATGGCTGTCAGCAATGCAAACTCCCACGAACCGAAGCTCCGCAGCACACCTGCCAGCAACGTACTGCCCAGCAAAGTCAGCAGCGGAATCATGTCACCCGCTACCGCCCAGCCTGCTGCGGGCAAAACAGCCCACGCCAATACAATCAACGCTTCGGACTTCCCGTGTCGAAGACACACGAGCGCCACGATCGGGGCGCTCAGGAAGTTGAGCAAGGGCAGAATTCCAAGAAGCGTCGCCGCCAGTATTGCCTGGCGACGGCCTGACATCGCGAACCCGGCCAGAGCTTTCATACTCTTCTCCGTCTTGCTCCAGTACAGCGGTCAGAGGCCGGCTCGCGGCCTTCGACCATAAGTGGAATCAGGCGGTGTGGCTGTCAGTGTATGGAATCAGAGCCAGATGACGCGCACGCTTCACCGCTGTCGCCAGTTGACGCTGATAGCGCGCCTTGGTGCCAGTGATGCGGCTCGGAACAATCTTGCCTGTTTCAGACACATACGCCTTCAGCGTTTCGATGTCCTTGTAATCGATCTCGATGGTGCCTTCTGCAGTAAATTTGCAGAACTTGCGACGGCGGAAAAAACGGGCCATGGTCATATCCTTTCAATAAATTCGGTTGAGGGTCAGATCAGGTCTGAGGCGTTGCCAATCAATCCTTGGAATCTTCCGCATCCAGATCATCGGCGTCTTCAAAACCGTCGAATTCCTCTGCTGCATCTTCTTCACCTTCCGCAGTGCCGGCTTCACGCGCTGCCGCGTCTTCTTCCAGCTTGCGCTTCTGCTCCGCACGGGCACGACGTTCACGGCTCTCGCGCTCGCCTTTCAGAATCAGGGATTCCTCAGTGACGGGACCGCTCATCTTCATGACGAGGTTGCGCAGGATGGCATCGTTGTATCGGAACAGAGTGGTGATTTCTTCCAGAATGGCGCTGCCACATTCGATATTCATCAGAATGTAGTGAGCCTTGTGGATCTTGTTGATCGGGTAAGCGAGCTGACGACGGCCCCAGTCTTCAAGACGGTGGATGGTTCCGCCACTGTCCTTGATCATCTGGGTGTAGCGCTCGACCATGACCGGTACTTGGTCGGATTGATCAGGATGTACCAGAAATACAACTTCGTAATGTCTCATAGAGACTCCTTTCGGATTGAGTCTTCCGACAAACAGCAGGTTGAGAGCCTGAAGCGCGGTAAGACAAGGAGTGAAGGGGGAGTTCCCCCGAAAATAAAGAGCGGGCATTCTAGAGAACGGCTGGTGAACATGCAATCAGTATTTAGGCGCCTGGCCCCAGCCCCGCCCGTTGTCGCACGGCTTCGAACAGGCATAGTCCGGTTGCCACCGAAACATTGAGACTGCTCAGTGCGCCGGCCATGGGAATGGACATCAGGTAATCGCAGTGTTCACGAGTCAGGCGCCGCAGGCCCTTGCCTTCCGAGCCCATGACGATGGCGATCGGCACGCGCAGGTCGGTTTCGTACAGGGTGCTCTGCGCCTCGCCTGCTGCACCGGCAATCCAGATGCCACGCTCCTGCAGTGACTCGAGCGTGCGGCTTAGATTGGTGACGGCCACGAAGGGAATGGTCTCGGCAGCGCCACAGGCGACCTTGCGGGCCGTCATGTTGAGCTGGGCGGAGCGGTCTTTCGGGACGATGACGGCGTGAACACCCGCCGCATCAGCGGTGCGCAGACAGGCTCCGAGGTTGTGGGGGTCGGTCACTTCATCCAGCACCAACAGCAGCGCAGGGGTGCTCAGGGAATCCAGCAGGGCATCCAGACCGCGCTCATCGAGCACACTGCCGCCCAACCGGCACAAAGCCATGACACCCTGGTGGACTGCTCCCGGATGCAGATTCTTGAGGCGCCGCTCAAATTCCCGGCGCTCCAGCGCCTGCATGGAGACTCCCGCAGTCGCGGCGAGGGCCTTCAGTTCATTGAACCGCCTGTCTTCGCGGTCGGCCTGCAACACCAACTCAAGCACATCCTCGGGATGCTGTTTCAACAGCTCTGTAACGGCATGCAAACCGTACATCCATTCCTTGGCGCTCACTGCCTTACCCTGCCTTGCGCTTGCGGCGACCCGCGACTTTGACTTCCAGAGGTGCCGATTTGTCTTTGACAGGCGCCTTTACAAGGCCTGCAGCAAGCTTTTCTCGCAGACTCATTTCTGAGGAACCTGCTTTCACGCCCTTGCTGCGAGGCTTGCTCTTGCCTTTGCGACCTTCAGATGCAGACGCCTTGGCTGCCCGCTTTCGGGGGACAGGTGCACCGTCCACAGGCAACCCGGGGTTGCCACCCGCAGGGAGCCCGTCTGCCATTCCCAGATCAATCTTGCGATCGTCCAGATCGACACGCACCACCTTCACACGGACAACTCCTCCGAGATGATACGTCACGCCGCTGCGCTCGCCGCGCAGCAGGTGCCGGACCGGGTCGAACTGATAATAATCGTTCTTCAGCGCCGTGATGTGGACAAGCCCTTCCACATAGATGTCGCTCAGTTCCACGAACAGGCCGAACGCGGTCACGCTGCTGATCGTGCCGTTGAACTCTTCGCCGACGCGGTCCTGGATGTACTCACACTTGAGCCAGTCCACTACGTCATAACTTGCGGCATCAGCGCGGCGCTCAGTCATGGAGCAGGTTTCACCAAAGCTCTGCATGTGCTTGAGCTCGTAAGGATAGATCTGCTTGCGCGCCAGCGAACCCGCGCCCGGCACCTTGCGCACGTGCAAAGTCTGCTGGGGGTGACGGATCAGGAAGCGCAGCGCGCGGTGCACCAGCAAGTCGGGATAGCGACGGATCGGCGATGTGAAATGGGTGTAGGCCGTGAAGCCGAGACCGAAGTGCCCGATGTTTTCGGGCTGGTAAACCGCCTGCAGCAGGGAACGGATCAGCACCGTCTGGATCAGGTGCGCATCCGGCCGGTCGGCGATCTTGAGCAACACGCGCTGGTAGTCTTTCGGCTCAGGCCTGGCGGAGCGGGTCAGTTGTATGCCCATCTCCTTCAGGAAGGCTTTGAGGTTATCCAGCTTGTCCATGTTCGGGCCGTCGTGTACCCGATACAGAACTGGCAGCGACGATTTGGACAGGAACTGCGCAGTGCAGACGTTGGCCACCAGCATGCACTCTTCAATCAAGCGATGGGCTTCATTGCGCACCACTGGCACGATGGAGCTGATCTTGCGTGTTTCGCCAAATACGATCCGTGTTTCAGTACTTATGAAGTCCAGTGCCCCTGCCTGCTGTCGCAGTTTTGCAAGGCGCTTGTAAACCGTGTAAAGCGTTTCCAGGGCTGGCACCAGCGCAGCGTATTTCGCTCGCAGCCGCTCTTTGGAGCGCACCCGCATGTCAGTTTCCGGCTCTTCGAGAATATCGGCCACTTCGTTGTAGGTCATGCGCGCATGGGAGTGGATGACGCCTTCATAGAAGTCGTAATCCAGCACCTGTCCGAGCTTGTTCATGTTCATCTCACAAACCATGACCAGTCGATCTACCTGCGGCTTCAGCGAGCACAGTCCATTGGACAGCTCCTCCGGCAGCATGGGGATCACATGGCCCGGAAAGTACACCGAGTTGCCACGGTTGATGGCCTCTTCATCCAGCGCCGAGTGCACGGCAACATAATGGGACACATCGGCAATCGCCACATACAGCCGGCAACCGCCATCGCTCTCAGGCGAGCAATAAACGGCATCGTCGAAATCTTTGGCATCTTCGCCATCAATGGTGACAAACGGCAGTGCACGCAGGTCAACGCGATGGGCCGAATCGGACTCCGGCACTGTCTCGGGAATCGCCTTCAGTTCTTCCAGCACGGCCCTGGGCCAGACGTGGGGAATTTCATGACTGCGCACGGCCACATCTATTTCCATGCCTGGCTTCATGTGATCGCCGAGTATCTCTACCACGGAGCCCACGGCCTTGCGGCGCTGAGTCGGATAGGCGGTGATTTCCGCCACTACGAACTGGCCGTCCTGGGCTCCCCTGTTCTCTTTCTCGGGAATCATGATCTCATGGCTGTTGCGGCGATTGTCCGGAACGACAACCCCGAAGCCCGCTTCGTAGTAGTAACGCCCAACGATCTGCCGTGAGCGGCGCTCAAGCACCTCCACGATCATGCCTTCCTTGCGGCCACGCCGGTCCACGCCGGACACTCGCGCCAGCACGATGTCGCCATCAAATACTTTCTGCATCTCGGTCGCAGGCAGCACCAGGTCGCCGGAACCATCCACGGGAATGAAAAAGCCGTAGCCGTCCTTGTTGCCCTGCACCCTGCCCTTGGTCAGTTCCATGCGATTGACCAGACCATAAACGCCGCGGCGATTGCTGATAAGCTGCCCGTCCCGCGTCATGGCTATCAACCGGCGCCGCAGCGCTTCAGTCTGGTCATGGGATTCGAGACTCAGGTGCTCGCAGAGCGCCTCGTAGCTCACCGGTTCGCCGGTCTGCTCCAGGTATTCGAGGATGTATTCACGACTGGGGATTGGATTCTCGTAGTTTTCCGCTTCCCGACTTGCGAAGGGGTCATTGACGCTGTCTGTTTCGATCGGTTTCTTAGCCATATCCTGCCATGTGTTTGTAAGCTGGCGGCCAGTATACACGGGTGCCACAGCCATTACCCGGAGAAATCTCGCTTGGGAATTGACAGACGCTTTTCGCGCGGCTAAAGTGCGCGCCTGCATTAGCCCCTCCTGCCCAGGTGGTGGAATTGGTAGACACGCCAGCTTCAGGTGTTGGTGATCGAAAGGTCGTGGAGGTTCAAGTCCTCTCCTGGGCACCACTACAAAGCCCGACAGCATCCAATAAAGTTTATTTTACCCTTAAGAACCAATTGGTTATGGGCTTTTCACTTCCGATCACGTCCACTGCCATTTGGTAACATCCAGAATCTTTAGTAACATCCATAGCAACACCGGCTGCATACGCAAAATCCAGTGTTGCTATGGGAGTGTTGAGATTATGGGACGAGGAATCGAAAGACTTTCTGACCTTGAAGTCCGTCAGGCTAAGCCTAAAGACAAAGAATACAGCCTGGCAGACGGCGGAAACTTGTACCTGCGGGTCAAGACGACCGGAAGCAAAGTATGGGTTCTTAATTATTATCGCCCCGCCACCAAGCAGCGGGCTAACATTGGTCTGGGCTCATACCCGGATGTATCCCTCGAAAAAGCCCGCAAAGAAGCCAAGGCACTTCGAGTCGTTCTGGGCGAAGGCATCGACCCAAAAGAGCACCGGGAAGACCAAGAGCGCGAGAAGACTGAACAATACGCCAACACCTTCGAGCATATTGCCCGCAATTGGCTGACCTTAAAAAAAGGTAAAGTCTCACCTGCCTATCACGACAAGATTACCGGGCGATTGGAAAAGTATATCTTTCCAAAGATGGGGAAAACGCCGATCCATAAAGTGTCCGCTGCCACCACCATTGGCATCATCACCCCATTGGCAACTGATGAAAAACTGGAAACTGTCAAAAAGATCTGCCGCTGGATCAATGAGGTCATGATTTACGCCGTCAATACCGGCGTGGCACATGCCAACCCGTTAAGCGGTATCGGTAAGGCCTTCAGAGCGCCGAAGGTCACCAACCTCCCCACCCTCCGCCCTGACGAGCTGCCAGCATTAATGTATGCCATCCAACATTCCAACACCAAACTGGTTACCCGCTGCCTGATCGAATGGCAGATGCATACTATGGTGCGGCCTGGTGAAGCTGCTGGTACCAGATGGGATGAAATTGACCGTGAAAAGAAGGAATGGACCATCCCTGCGGAACGCATGAAGAAAAACAAACCGCATATTGTCCCATTGAGCGAACAGGCGCTGAAGCTTCTAACAGTCTTGAATCCGGTCAGCGGCCATAGAGAATTCGTTTTCCCGTCTGATCACAATCCGCGCAAATCCGCCAACTCTCAGTCAGCCAATCGCGCTCTGGCCAGAATGGGTTTCCATGGACGACTTGTTTCTCATGGACTCAGAGCGCTTGCCAGCACCACCCTGAATGAAACGGGGTTCGATTCTGATGTAATAGAGGCTGCGCTGGCCCACGTCGACAAAAACTCTGTACGCGCAGCCTACAACCGGGCTCAGTATTTAGAGCGCCGCAGGAAAATGATGGGCTGGTGGTCCGATCATATCGAGCAGTGCGCGACAGGCAAAATGCCGCATGCTCAGGGCAAAAGACATTCAGCTAGCTTGACGCCTGACAATATGATCGGAATACCGAAACCAGACACCGATAAAATTAACATCGACAACAAAAAGCAGAGAGGTGGACCGAGACAAGGGGCAGGCAGAAAAAAAGAGGTGACGTTTACCAAGAAGCTAGCACTTGTGAATGAAGTCACTTTATTACAGCGCCAGCAACCGGGACTAACTCAAGAAGATGCCTTAAATAAACTCAAGTCTGAAAAAAAAATTAAACTTCAGTACCGAAGAACTTATCTGACCCCAGCTCACTTTAGTAAAGAGGCTAAAAAGATCCTACTTGAATCAGAGCGTGAGGGCATCCTTTCCGTTCTTCCTAGGCTAACCGAAAAAGACCCGCTTTGATTTCTGTAATTGCATTCTGATTTTTGGAAAAGCCATACAGAATCTTTCATGCTTCACTGAGATCCTCACAGATACAGAGGAATCCAAAGTGAATGCGGAAATTTTAAAATACACTGCTCTGATTAAACTGCCTGACGTCCTGCAGCTATATCCTGTCAGCAGGTCCAGCTGGTATGAAGGCATAAAACTCGGCAAATATCCCCCGCCAATCAAAATAGGGCCCCGCAGTTCTGCGTGGCGCCTGTCCGATATTAATAAACTAATCGAAGACGTGGGGGCAGGAAAATGAAGTCGGTAACACCCAAGAAAACCCGAGCTACGATAAGCCCTACCGAATACATTTGCCCAGGATGCGGCATCGAATTTTTCATCGACGATATTGGCGGAGCATACGGCCTTCATCCCCAAGATTTCGATGACATTTTTTATGTCGTTGTCTGCAAGCGGTGTGGAAATCATCTACATTCCGACGTGACTTTGCGCCAGAAAATTCGCGGGGAATTTGAGCATGTCATCATGCGCAATGACTTAACCACGAGGTTTGCGATCACTGCGCAGAAGATTCTGACGATCCACGGTCACGATCTCAAAAAAGCGCTTCAAGTCGGGTGGCCATTTTCGAAGCCCGGACATTTCTACGAAGTGTATGAACTTCCAACCGGCGTTTTCGTGTTCGATAGGGAGGACGGATCATGCTGACTGAAGTCGGAAAAATGTGGACCATCTTTCCTTGCGGGTCAAGCGCTGTAATTGAAATCAGAGCGTTTCACCATTCTGATAAATCTAATGTAAAACGACGCATATTCCGAGCAGCTGATACCAGTTCTGTTGATAACTTTAAGAAGCGGGTTGAAGAATACGCACTTACTTTGAATGATCAGGGCTACAACATTTACATCACACTAAACCCTATTAAGAGTGAGTTTATTGGCCAATCGGCAAAAGATAAGGACATCGAGTATCGTGATTTACTCCTGATAGACATAGATCGGGCTGGAGACACAAGGAACCCAGCAACTGAAGCGGAACTGGAATGCGCAAAGTTGCTTGGGGAAGAAGTGCAGCAACACCTGACCTCTCTTGGCTGGGCCGAACCTATCTGGGTGATGTCAGGTAATGGTTACCACCTGTACTACATACTTGATAATTTGCCGAATACACAGGAAGTAACTGAAGCCATACGAAATGCACTCAATTCACTCGCAATTCGTTTTGATAATGAACATGTTCACATAGACACCAACGTATACAACGCTTCACGTATCACTAAGGTGCCAGGCACTATCATGCGCAAAGGCGAGGAATCACCCGGACGTCCTTATCGCAGGGCTGTCGTACTATGAGTGTGATGGGAAAGAATAAGAGAACGACTGCAGTAACTTTTGAGCAGTTAAAACTTGCGAGTGATAACGGCCTGTTACCGCCTACCTCGCCAACTCTTATCGGTCGAAACTCAGCTCTATTGACGCAGCTAGACTCTGCACGCCAGCATGAAATTGACTCATTGAAGAATTTATTGCCGCACTTAAACCCAGATACAAAACGTGGCACAGGCCAAATAGATTTGGAAAACCGAGATGCACCTAATTGGCTTGGATTAATCTGGGCCATGGCCTCTCTTGGTGATGGCGCTAAAGAAATTGCTAGGGAGTGGTCGAAGAAGAGTGCCCGCTACGAGGAAACAGAGTTTGAGAATGCATGGCTAAGTTACGACCCAAATATTAAAAGTCCCATAACTATTGCTTCACTCTACAAGCTGGCTGGAAATATAAGAAAGTCCTCGCCCCAACTCGCTTATCCAAAAAATAAAGATAGACCTAATGAGTCTATGCCTGTCAATCAACCACGATATATATTCAAGACGCCAATGGAGTTAATGCGTCAACCGCCAACGCAATGGCGGGTTAAGGGCTTACTGCCTGTAACTGGCCTGGCATGTGTTTTTGGACCATCAGGGGCTGGCAAATCCTTCTATATCATTGACCTTCTTGCGTCGATTGTACTAGGTGAGAACTATTACAATAGGAAAACCATGTCTTGTCCGGTCACATACGTTGTGCTTGAGGGCACCGGCGGAGTACCGAATCGGCTCAAAGCCTATGAGAAACACCACGGGGTTTGCTTGCCAGACAGTTTTCGCATTGTTACACAAAGCCTTTCACTGCTGAATAATGATTGTGTATTGCTCGCTAATGAGCTGATTGCAAACGGGTTAGACCAGGGCGTTATCGTAATAGACACATTGGCTCAGGCTTCACCAGGCGCCGATGAGAATAGCTCTACCGATATGGGCTTAATTATTTCAAAAGCTCAGTATATTCAGCAAAAGACTAGCTCACTGGTACTCCTTGTTCATCACACCGGGAAGGACGCATCCAGAGGAGCCAGGGGGCATTCCAGCCTTTTTGCATCATTAGATGCCGCTATAGAGCTTAAACGGACTCAGGCGGGCAGAGAATGGCTCCTGGCTAAGTCTAAAGACTCAGAGGACGGGATAAGTCATCCATTCCGCCTTGAGCAGATTCATCTTGGTGTTGATGAAGACGGCAGCGCCATAACCTCATGCGTGATAGCAAATGACATCTCCGCGTTGTTTGCAAAGCCGAAGCTGACTGGGAAAAATCAGAAGCTGCTTTGGGATGCAATTACCCGAGATCATAAGGCTGGCGACAAACTAACTAGTGATGCCCTGCAGATTCTTGCTTCTGGCGCGGTAGAGGAGACGAGGAACAAAAAACAGCGAATCAAAGAAGCTATCAAGACATTAATAGACAACGGTTATATGAAATTGAATGGCGCGGGGGATTATTTAATAAATTGATTTTCTCGCTTTTTTATACTCGTTCCGCTCCCCCTTATAGGGGGAGCGAGAGAAACGAGAGGTCTGTCGGTCTCGGCTTTACACGAAACGAGACAATCCGAAAAAGCGAGAGGCCTGAATTCAAGAGGTACTGCGCGTAATTTATTCAGCTGCGATTGTTTACCGGAGAAATAGGATGTCATCAAATCCAGACTACCGCATGTCATTCGGCAATATTCCGTGCTTGCGGTGCAACGCAAAAAGCAAACGTACAGGCGAGCGGTGCAAAGCGCCAAGCGTCAGGGGAAAATCCAAATGCCGCACGCACGGCGGTGCAAGCACCGGACCCCGAACAGCAGAGGGCCGAGCGAGATGCGCGGCTGCAAAAAGGACCCACGGTACGGACTCACGAGCAATGCGAACTGAACGCCGGGTTACGTTAGCTGAACTTCAGGAGATAGAGGCTCTGGCGTTTAATCTAGGAATGATGATCGGGTCAAAGACACGGGGACCGAAAGTTAAGTTAGATTGAGTTGGATATGGGACTAGTTGAGCAGGGTTGTGCTTTGTTCTCTTCGGCATAAACACTGGCCAAGAACGTCACCCTTCGCGTAAAAAGCAAGTTCATTTCTCACCCGAGACAACTAGCGATTGAGGTTGGCCATCTTCTCGTCTCTGGGCTTGCAAGGACCACCAAAGGCCTACTGGCCTTGCTGAAGGGCTTCTCGACTCCAGCGACTGAGCATATCGGACTCAATACCCAGCTCGCGAGCCACTTGCGAACAACTGACATTGGAATGGCGCAGCTGTTCAACTGCGCCCTGCTAGAACTCGGGGCTGTACTTTATTCTCTTCGACATAAACACTCCTTTTGCCCATTATGAGGCTTCTTTGAAGTGTCCGTAAAAACGGGGTAGAACCCGAGGAGCGCTCAGCATAAACGCTTACCCGCGGCTAGCCTTGCTGAGCAAGGATATAGCTCAGCAAGGTGCCGCTAGTCTCGATTAAAAACGAGCATCGAGGCGTAATGCGTAGGTACGTCCAACCGTGTCATAGGGCAGTCCGTATTGCGGCAGAAGCTGGTCGTTAAGTAGGTTGTTTACGATCAACCGCGCGGTCATCTGCTCGTTCACCTGGTACGCCAGGTTGTAGTTCAACCTGTCCCAGTGCGGACGGAAGAACGTTGCGTTCTGCTCCGGCACGGCGGTGTCGAGAATGTCGATGTTGACCTGCGACTTCGCTGTGTAGAACCACTGCAACTGCTGCGTGATGGGTCCAATGCGATGACTCAGATCCACGCGTCCCTGTACCTTCTCGTAGCCCGGTTCGCCGCGGTTGTTGTTGGTATCAGCCCCGAAGGTGCCATCCGCCGACGTCTGAAACTTGTTCAAGGCGTAGATGTACGCATCCACGCGCATTTGCCCAAGGTCCATGTTGTTAAAGCCCAGAGCCGAGAACGCATTCTGCAGCATAAACTCGTAGCTGATTCGTGTATTGACAGCCTGCAGACGAATGGAACCCTGGTTGGCATTGCTGTATGCCGCGGCAGCAATGGTGTAGGGAGCCTGTACCACGGTGGGCGCACCCGCAATTGCCGGCGGCTTAATGGGATTGCCGGTAATGATGTTGGTGGTCGGAATAGTGAAAGGCGCTGTCAGGCCGCCGGCCCCGGTGCCCGTACCCAGCGTGATGGCTTCGCAGGCAGACACACCGCCGATTAGGCTCAGCGGATAGTCCGGCTGGTCAAAGC
>Ga0255133_1000339_pt1 | contig 13581 bp, 11 predicted proteins | sample Law_Law_RepB_8d_FD_188553 | JGI IMG/M metagenome (GOLD analysis project Ga0255133, IMG submission 188553) | Freshwater microbial communities from St. Lawrence River, New York, United States - Law_Law_RepB_8d | ecosystem: Environmental > Aquatic > Freshwater > River | place: USA: New York... | reverse complement strand
GGGTGAAAAGTCACGCGCCGGTGTGGTGGTGGCGCCTGGAATCTGGTGGAGTCGCGACTCGAAAGACGGCGCGAATGCTAACGCCACCACAAGCACACGCTTGACGGATATGGGCGGTGGCGCCACATTTTTCGATAATCTGGTGGAAGTCGCACCGATCACGCACGAGGCCACCCATTCATGATTCCTGCCTTCGCTCAAGCGACACTGCGTCCGCAAGGTTTTGCTGAAGATGTGGCCGCACTCTCGAACGCTGGAGCCACGGCAGCGGAGCTTTGGCTGACGAAGCTGGAGCAGTACGCGGAGAGCCAATCTCCCGAAACAGCATCCCGGGTTCTGAAAGACCATGGCATTGTGCCTGTTGCTGCCTCGTACCAAGGTGGGTTGCTATCTGCAGACTCTGCAGCACGGCTTGCGCACCGGGAAATGTTTTTACGGAGGCTCGACCTGTGCCAGGCTGTTGGTTGCCCGGTGCTGACCGTGCTGCCGGAGTTGGCAGGCGGCACAGCGCGCGATCTGGCACCGGGTGCTGTGGATCGTTTGGTGGAAGCAGCTCGTTGGGCCGATGGCTATGGCATGAAGTTAGCGTTGGAATTCCGCGCTGGAATTCCATGGGTGAACAATTTGCAGACGGCGTTGGCGGTGGTGGGTGCAGCGGATCAGCCAAATCTGGGTGTGGTCTTGGATCTGTGGCATTTCGCGCTCGGGCCAAGCAAAAGCGAAGATTTGCAATTACTAGATCCGAGCAAGCTTTTTTTGGTTCAGGTATCTGACCTCGCCGCCACCACTCGGGAATTAGCGGACGACACCGACAGGATTTTGCCGGGAGAGGGTGAACTGCCGCTGGCCGGCTGGCTTGGGACAATCGGCCAGATGGGGTATAGCGGGCCGGTGAGTCTTGAGGTTCCCAATCCGCGGTTGTGGCAGGTTCCGCAAGCTCAGGTGGCAGATTTGGGCTGGCAGTCGTTGGCCCGGTTGTTGGCGAGTTCGCGTAAAGCGAGTTAGGTACTGCCAGTTCACCCCCCCAACTCACGTTGGGGGCTCACTAAATAGTAACGCCAATCAACCATCCCCTTATTAGTCACATGCGTTCGAGCCGCTACCACAGTTGCTTCACCTAAAAAAGCGGAGTAGACTTACTTCACCTCACCCCACCGGTTTCGCACCGGAGCCAAAGTATGATCCGTGTTCAGGGTTCTTCATTGCAGTCGGGCGCCCATTTGGCCCGGCGCGATTTTATGCAGATCGGCGGAGCAAGCCTTCTCGGTCTGGGGCTGCCCGATTTGCTGCGTGCTGAAGCCTCGGGGCGCAAAGGCAAAGCCAAATCGTGTATCTTGCTCTACCTGTATGGAGCACCTAGCCAACTGGAAACATTCGACCCCAAGCCCAACGCTCCCTTGGAAATCCGCGGTGAGCTGGGGTTTACGTCTACTTCGGTTCCGGGGTTAACCATCTGCGACCGGCTTCCGCGCCTCGCCCCTGTCATGAACAAGGTCACCGTGCTCAGGAGTGTGACCCACCAGCACCCCATTCATGGCGTCGCTTTCGCCACCACTGGCACGCCCACCATCGATGTCGCGATGGAACTGGCCCCCAGAGACAGCAAACATTGGCCGTACATTGGCAGTGTGGTCGATTTTCTGGGCCAGTCGACCAGAAAACCGGGTGCTGCGCCCGATAACATTGCCCTGCCATTTCCGATGTCGTCGCAGCGCACGGGCGAGGTGCAGCGTGCTGGACCTTATCCTGCCTTTTTGGGGGGTGCGCATGCCCCCATATGGACGCGCTTTGAGGGACACGGAACCGTTAAAGCGAAGAAAACCTTGCAAAAAATGACATGGGAAGACTTCGAGCTCTACAGGGGAGTTTCCTCTGATTGCCGTTTCTCGCTGGGAGATACTGGCAGCATGGTGGAACTCGACCGGCTCGACCAGCGCATGAGTCTGGCACAGCAACTCGAAGCTCAACTGCCAGCTTTTGACGGCAGTGCCGCCGTAGATCGACAACGGTCGGCGGCACTCGACTTGCTGCGATCGGCTCGGGTGCGGGAAGCGCTCGACCTGCGCCATGAACCCGACCGCATGCGCCAACGCTACGGCATGGAGCTGTTTGGCCAAGGAGCACTCGCGGCGCGGCGATTAGTGGAAGCCGGTTCACGGTTTGTCTCGGTCTTCTGGGACGAATATGGTCTTGCAGGAACCGGATGGGACACGCACTGGGACCACTTCCCCCGCATGAAAGAAGAACTTTTGCCAGGACTCGACAACGCCCTTTCTGGCCTGCTGATTGATCTGGACGACCGCGGCATGCTCGACGAAACACTTGTGGTTTGCTTGAGTGAACATGGCCGTACACCGCGCATTCAAAACGTGACGGGCGGCGGCCGAGATCACTGGGCGCAGGTTTACAGCGTGGTGATGGCCGGGGGCGGCATCGCCCGAGGCAAGGTCATTGGCAAGTCTGACAAGATTGGCGGCACCGTGGCGGAACGTGCCATTTCGCCCAAAGACATTCTGGCCACCATCTACCACCTGTTGGGTTTCGACCCTGAAACCACTTTGCTCGACCGCACAGGCCGGCCTGCTCCACTTGTGGCAGGCGGACATATCCTCACCGACGCTCTGGCCTGATCCGCGCTCTCGGTTGATTCCCGGCCGCGTGCCATGGCAGCATGGCGCGACTTCAACCGGGAATCGTTTTCATGGATACAGCACATACGCCAACAGCCACCGCTTGGTGCCGGGTTTTCTACCAACACATTGCGTTTCCCGGTGTGGCTGCTGCAACCGGTTCGAGTCGCGCCTGGCACTGGCTGGCGCTAGGACTGCTCTCAATAGCCTGTATGCTTCCCGGCCTGAGAATGCCTCTATTTGAACCCGATGAAACACGTTACGCGCAAATTCCTCGTGAAATGATGGCGGCCAACGATTGGGCTATACCACGACTCGATGGAGAACCGTATTTCGATAAGCCTCCCATGCTTTATTGGCTGGTCGCAGCCACCTATCAGGCCTTCGGCCACGAGCCGTGGCTGGCTCGACTGGTGCCCAGCGGTGCCATGCTGGCGATTGTGCTCCTGACCTACGGTTTTGGCCAAGCCACTGTGGGCACGCAACCCGCATGGCGCGCTGCTTTGGGACTGGCACTAGCACCTGGCATAGCCGGAATGGGCCGGTTGCTGCTGATGGACGGCTTACTGAGCCTGTGGATCCTTTTGGCACAGGGAACCCTGTTTCTGGCAGCGCAATCGGAACGGTGGCGCACGGTGTGGTGGCTATTAGCTGCTATGGCAGCTGCTGCGGGAATCATGACCAAGGGGCCCATCTGTCTGATTCTGGTACTGGTCCCATGGTCGTTGCACTGTTGGCTGTCCAACCAGTCAGGTTTTGGATGGCGCGCCTGGACAGGTTGGTGGGCGGTGGTAGTGGGTCTCACTCTGCCGTGGCACGTCATCGTGGCGTTACGCGATGGCACATTCCTGCATCATTACCTGTGGGAGCACCATGTGTTGCGTTTTTTGCAACCGTTCGACCATGTGCGCGGCACGTTTTTCTACGTACCTATTGTTTTGTTGGCGCTGTTCCCGCTTTCATTGCTGCTGCCATTCACCGGCTCTTTTTTGTTGTCCACGCGGGAAAGCGATCGCTCGGCTCGCACAAGCGCGCTGGGGTATTGGTTCTGGTGCGCCGCTGTGTGCTTGGGTTTTTTCAGCCTGAGCGGATGCAAATTACCCACCTATATATTGCCTTCATTGGCTCCACTGGCGTTGGTGCTGGGTGCGCAATCAACCACATTGTCTACGGGCATGGTACGGCTGGCTTTCTTTGTAGCGTTGCCTCTAAGCCTTATCGGACATGGTATTGCCCTGCCATGGTATGCCTCGGTGCGCGATCCACTCGCCTGCAGCGCCGCATGGAAACTGGTGGACGATGCGGTGGCTAACGGCACAACACGGGTAGTCTGTTACCCCAGACCGTGCCATGCAGCATCGTTGCGATTGAACCGGAATGATATCCCATCGTTTCGCAGCAAGGAGTTCGATGCTTTCCGGGCCGATCTGATGTCGCGGTCACGAACGATTGTTCTATGCACGCATCGTCATTCGCTGGAAGGGCTGAAGCAGTTATTGCCTGCCAATTGCCGCATTATCAGCGAAGCGTCGTGTGATCTTGTGGAACAAAATTGGTTACCGTCAGCATGGCGCAAAAAAGCCAATCAATACTTGGGTGAAACTGCACTGGGTTTGTGCGATGCAGCCGTTATTGAATACCGCCCATAGACGCTTAATTTGCCGCAAAAAGGCTTATATAACTCATATAAAACCGGATGATGGTAAAGACAATTGCTCCTGCGGAAAGCAACCAAGCCAGGCTGGCAACAACCTGCAGGGAATGAGCCATTAGCTGCTCGCCCTCGCCGCGGTCGATGGTGGCCTGACGGGCGAGGCATTCGGGCAATTGACCGGTGATTTCACCGTTTTCCAAAGCGACCAGAAAGTCGGCGCCCAGATCGGGCCAGTCGGTAAGAACCTCCCGCCAGGCTGCTCCATCGCGCAACCGCTTGCGTGCTTCAGGCAATGCAGAATTCCACGGTGTGTGGTCTGAGGCCGTGGCCGCAAGGTCGATCGCCTTGCGAGGGGTGAGTCCGGAATCGAGGGCAAGCCCAAGAACACCCCCCAAACGGGCCCGCGCCATGTACACCAGCGCGGTGGCAATTCCCGGCAGACGGCGGTAGTTCCAAGCAGTAGCCAACGCTAACCCTACAACCAGAAAAAAAGGCAGGAAAGATGACCAGCCAAAACCAATGGGGCCACGCGCCCCCCCCAGCATCAATTGAATGAGTCCCACCAGCAGCAATAAGCCCATGGCAAGAAGCGCCTGCAGCACTGGCCATGTCAAAACGGAAATCAAATGCTTTCTCGATCGGGCCTCTGTCTGAAGGTGAATTTCAATCCGCTTAAGGATTTCGGGCAAACTTCCAGCAACTTCACCGGCAACAAGCAGAGCCGCAACTTCCGGAGACAGTGCACCTTTCCATGGTTTGAGGGCATCGGCGAGACTTTCCCCGCGAGCCGTTTCTTCGGCCAGTGCTTGAACGAACGGCTGCAAAGACGAGGGAATCCGGGTTGTCAACCGCCGCAATGCCTCCGGCAGGCCCATGCCGGCATCGAGGTAAAGGCGCAAAGGATGCACCAGCGGCAGCAAATCCAGCCGTCTGAGCGATCTATTTTGCTTCCATCCATCCGCGTCGCGTTTCATACGCCTATCCTATATATTGAAGGTAATGGATGGACCGTACCGTGTGATGGATTACGACATGAATCCGGAAAGCGTTGGACTTGTCGATTTCAGTGGTGAGGTTTGCCTCTTTCCGCTGCCCAATATGGTGCTGTTTCCACACGTGGTTCAACCCCTGCATATATTTGAGCCCCGCTACCGCCAGATGGTTTGCGACAGCTTGGCCGGCGACCGGCTAATAGCCATGTCGCTTCTTTGCCAAAAGAACGAACTGATGGAGGTAGGACAACATCCCCCTATCCATCCAGTTATCTGCGTTGGCAGAATCTTTCGCGAGGAAAAGCTGCCGGATGGCCGCTTCAACCTACTGTTACACGGCGTGGCCCGCGCGCGCGTCATTGAAGAAATCAATACTGGCAAGATGTACCGGATGGCTCAGGTGGAATTACTTGACGAAATTCCCGCGGCATCCAAAGACAGCGAGGCGGGCCTGCGTGGCAGCCTTTTGCAGCAGATCGACACTTGGTTCGGTTCTCAGCCGGAAGCGCGCACGCAAATCCGCAAGCTTTTCAAAAGCGACCTGCCTCTCGGAACGTTGGCCGATATTCTTGCATTTGCCCTGCCCCTCGATGTTGAGGTTAAGCAGGAACTTCTGGAGCTGGTCGATATTGAAGACCGCGCAGAAATGTTGCTGACAAGCCTTCGCGAGAATCCCGCGCCACTTGTGGACTCGCCTAAGCCGCGCCGGAAATTCCCGCCCGATTTCAGCCTGAACTAGCGCGCTACCCATAAGCATGGGTCCGACGCTCTTTTTCTGTTTTGTGGCGACAGAATTAGCAGACTGTAAAAGTCAAACACGCTCAAAGACCGCGGCCACCCCTTGCCCGCCTCCCACACACAATGCCACGACACCCCGCTGCACTTCGCCACGCGCCATGGCGTGGCATAAGCTGACAACCAGACGGGCACCCGTGGCCCCGAGTGGATGGCCCAGCGATATGGCGCCCCCGCGAGGATTGACACATTCTTCATCCAATCCAAGCAGATCAATCACCGACAATACCTGAGCCGCAAATGCCTCATTGATTTCCCACTGATCGATATCTGTTATCGAAATCCCGGCGCGCTTAAGCGCCAAGCGAATCGCTGGCACCGGGCCAAGACCCATCTGAATGGGCGGTACCCCTACATCGGCCGACGCCAAAAGTCTGGCCATGGGGCGCAGTCCCAGTTCATTAGCCGTTGTTTCACGCATCAATGTCAGGCCTGCTGCCGCCACATTTACCTGGCTGCAATTGCCGGCCGTCACGGTACTTTTATTCCCCGACAAAATTGGCACCAACGTCGACAGCCGTTCAAGATTGCTATCTCGCCTCGCCGTGAGGTCGGCAACAACCTGTATTGGTTGTCCCTGTGGATCGAGCCCCCTAGTACTAACTGTTTCAGACCGAAAATCCCCGCGATCCAAAGCGGCGATAGCCCTCCCGTGGCTGCGGTGCGCGTAAGCGTCTTGCCTGGTCCTATCAATTTTGTATTGTTCCGCCAAATGCTCCGCGCACAGGATCATGCACAGGGATTCTTTCCCGTAAATCCGCTGATATTCCGGTCCGGCATCATGAACACCCATGGGTAGATGGTCCATGTGCTCCACTCCGCCGGCACAAATGGCATGGTCGTAACCGCCATTAATTCTGGATGCGGCAAGAATGATCGCGTCGAGGCCGGAAGCGCAGTTGCGATTCACGGAAAAAGCAGGAATATCTGACGAAAGTCCACCCTCTAGCAGTGCCTGACGGGCAATATTGTAACCTTGTTCAGCGTGCTGCCTTGCACAGCCCCAGACCACGGCATCTGGACCGGAATGCCCGGCAGGCAACCGTTGGCACAAAGCTGAAATAATATGGCCAGAAAGGGAATCGGAACGCGAGGCACGGAAAGGACCAGTGCTTGGACAAGCGCGCACAACTGGTGTGCGCAAAGCCTCTACCACAACAACAGACATGCAATATCCCGCACTAAGGTCAGACAGCGAAAGGAATGTCAGCAAAACGGTTCCGCATGGCGGCCATTGTCAACAACACGCACGTTTCCTCGCCCAACGAAGATGAATTGATCATCAGATCGTAGGCATCTGGCTGGGCAAATTCAGCGCCCGTTAACCGATGCAGAAATTCGTGGCGGCGTTCTTCCTCGGCAGCGAGTTGGGAAGCGGCAACGACAGGTGTGAGCCGGCGCGTTTGCTGAATTTCCGCGAGTCTTTCGTCGCGGCGACCGACAATTCCCACGTGCAGGACTGAAAGACGCGGAACCAAAAAACCAGCGCCACTTCCCAGAAATACCACGCGGCCGGGGCATGCCAAACCAAGCACCAACCGAGCCAGAGAAAGCATGGTGGTATCGGCACCACCATGATGATGCCGCCACTGCCCCAAATGTTCCTCAACCCAAGTGCGCTGATCAAGATCAAGACGATCCATAATGTCGTCAGACTGATCCGATTTAGCCAACAGGTAACCCAAGGCTTCCGTATCGTAAAGTGGCCAATCCAATTGACGGGCGAGAGCGCGGGCTATCGAAGGGCTACGCGATCCCGGTTCACGGCTGATGGCAAGGACTGGACCTCCCAAACCCCGAACGCTGACGTTGTTCAGTCCGCGGTCGCCGTGGCGGGGGGATTCGCTGATAAGCTCACGCATGGGGACATCTCCCAATTTCCAGAGAGCCAGTCACACCATCAACTCGTCACACAACCGGGGGCAAATTAGTGGGTGAGCGAGCGAATGGCGGCATCAACTGTATCGTAGACCGGCCAGATGGTATCGAGTGCACAATTGTGGAGTAGATCCCGAATAAATGGCGCAGGCTGCGCGATCACAAGCGAGCAAGCCTTCGGCCTCAAGCGACCGTGAAGTCGCAACAACATGGCAATGCCAAGTGAATTCATGTATGTGATGTCGGCCAGATTCACCACCACAGCCGTAGGCATATCTGCCTGAAGCGGTTCCAAAACCATCTTGATGGCGGTGTCCATCTCGTAATCGAGAAGGCGGATCACGTCTTGAGACATGGATACCACAGCAACTTCACCGCGGCGCTCAATAACAATTGGATTGGACGTGGGCATGTGACCTGAGTCCCTAGTGCGAGCGAGTGGAACGTCTTTAGTCTAGCAATCTGAACGCCGGGATCAAGCGGATAAGTCCTTTCATGGTGTACAGTACCGAAAGGGCGATCGTTGCCCCCGTCAATGCGAGGCTCCATGAACACTCCAGTAGAACCCGAACTCCCAACCGTTTGGCTCAAGTCTCCACGCCGTTTCTTGCATCCGTGGATTTTTCAGCGGCTTGTGGAACGGCCAAACCAGCGAATCCCCAACGGGGCACTGGTACGCGTGGTTGATCCCGAAGGCCGCTTCATGGGTAGTGGCATTTACAACGGGCATTCACGCATCGCTGTGCGCATTCTCAGCAACAATGAAGCGGAACCACTCAACGACGCTTTCTTTGAAAAACGGATCAATACCGCCGTTTCGCTCCGCCGTGAATTATTGAAGCTCGATGCCTGCACAGATGCTTATCGGGTCATCAACTCGGAAGCCGATGGCATGAGCGGTCTGATTGTGGATCGTTTCAACGACTTGCTGGTACTCGAATTTTTTTCAGTAGGCATGTACCGGCTCAAAGACCGTCTCATCCCTTTGCTGCTTAAGCATTTCCCCGAAAGCCGTATTTACTGGTTCGCGGAAGAACATGTGCAAAAGCAAGAGTCTTTCGACTGCCGTCCGCCTGCTGTTACCGGACCGTGTGTTGTCACCGAAAATGGCCTGAAATTCCGTGTGCAGCCGGGCTTCAAACACAAAACAGGCTTTTTTGCCGACCAACGCGATAACCGTCGGCGCGTGGCGGGTTTCTGCGAAGGCAAGCGAGTTCTGGACATTTGCTGCAACAGTGGCGGATTTGCGGTTTATGCCGCCTCGGCACTCGGTAAAGCCAAAGAAGTCATTGGTTTGGACCTCGACGAAGTAGCTCTCGAATTGGCCAGACAAAATGCCGGGCTGAACCAATCGCGTCCGCGTTGGGTTCAGGCTGACCTATTCCCATGGTTACGCGATGCAATTGCGCAAAAGAACCTGTTCGATGTGGTTATTCTGGACCCTTCCAAGCAAACGCGCGATAGGGATGAAATTGATCTGGCACTCCGCCGCTATTTCGACATGAACCGCCTCGCCTTGCAGGTGGTCCAAGAAGGGGGCATTCTAGTATCGTGCTCGTGCACGGGCTTGATCAGTGAGGCTGACTTCCTTGAATGCATCAGACGCGCGTCCCGTGCCGCCGGCCGGGCAACGCAAGTCCTTGCCATTCACGGGGCTGCATCGGATCATCCGTATCAGCTGCAAGTTCCAGAAGGACGGTATCTGAAAGTGGTTTTCCTGCGCGTCATGGAGGCGGGAGAACCAATGGCAGCACCCGAACAACGCCATCAGGAGCCGGAAGAATGAACCTCTTAGCCATTATTTCGCAAAACGGGCTCGTTGCCCTCACAGCTGGAATAGGGATCGCGTTCAGTTGCGCATTGGCCGCGGTACCTGGAACGCGACCAACTGAACGTGGTTACAAGAGCCCCTTGGATCTAGCAGCCATTCCCGGCTCGACGCGTGCCATTGTAGCTAATCGCGACTCCGGTACTGTTTCCGTTATTGATATCAAATCCGGCTCCCTCATTGGCGAAATTGCCACTGGAAATAAACCGTTCGCTGTTGCATGCAATTCCAATGGATCACGGGCCGCAGTCAGCAACTTATGGGATGGCACCATCGGCCTGATCGACCTGACAGGCGCTCAGCCCCGGCTGGCAGCAACAGTGAATGTGGGCAGCCAACCGCGCGGTCTGGCTTTTTCGTCCGATAGCCATAATGTTTTCGTCGCATTGGGTGGCGACAACGCAGTAGCCGTGGTTGACGTTGAAAAACAAATAGTAAGCAAAACCTGGCCGTGTGAAGGTGAACCACGCACCTTGACGCTTCATCCAAAAACTGGCCAAGTTATCGTGGGTAGTACCCGATCGGCTCGGGTTCGCGGTTATGAACCAGCTAGCGGAAAACAGCTCTGGCAACGCACATTGCACGACAGTTTCAACCTGCTGGGACTGGCCATTCATCCTGATGGCGCCCAAGTAGTATCCACATTTGTGTTTCACCGGCACCATGCCATCGCCAAAAACAATATCGAACAGGGTTGGGCCCTCGATAACCGCGTGGCGCGCATTCGCCCCGAACCCGGCGACGATCTCACCTACGACCAGATCGCCCTCGACAGCCGTGGCCAAGCAGTAGCCGATCCCACAGGAATTGCCTACAGCGGAGATGGCCAATGGATGGCGATTACGGCAGCCGGAACCCAGGAATTACTTCTGGTTCCCACTAATAAGATCCCTTGGTCGAATGGTGATCCTGGCGATTTTGTAGACAGCGCTCTCGAATTTCCAATCAGGCAACTCCGCCGTCTGGATGTTGGTGGTCGCCCGCAAGGGGTAACCTTTGCCTATGGTAAAGTTCTGGTAGCCAATGCACTGCTCGACTCAGTACAAGTGATTGACCCAGCCACAGGAATCATCGAAAAAACCGTGCAATTGGGGGATGGTCGACCAGCGGATCTCGCTCGCCGTGGAGAAGCCATCTTCTTTGATGGCAAACGCGCCCACCACCACTGGTTCAGTTGCCATACGTGCCACACAGACGGCCACACCAACGGCCAATTGTTTGACACGCTCAACGACGACTCCTACGGCAACCCCAAAATCACCCCCACACTTCGTAATGTCACCAAAACCGGACCTTGGACGTGGCATGGCTGGAAAGAATCACTCTCGGCGGCCGTGGAAGATTCCATCACCGAAACCCTGTTCGGAAATAAGCCGACAGCAGAAGACGTGAAAGCTGTTATTGCCTATATGGAAACACTCGATCACCCGCCCGCACCCAAAGCCAGCGCGGCGGCGAAAGCTAGCGCGGATCGAGGCAAATTGTTATTTGAATCCAAGGCTGGGTGCGCGCGTTGCCATGCTGGCGCCGACTACACCACCAGCAAGACATACACACTCGATATCGAAGCCGACGGCAGCCCGTTCGACCGGTGGAATCCGCCATCACTTCGCGGTGTAAGAGATCGTTCACCGCTGATGCACGCGGCACAGGCGCCCGATCTCGATGCGTTGCTCAGGCTGTACCATAAACCGGAAGACCTAGGCGGCAAAGCGCTCGACGCCGCAGAACGCGCCGACCTGATCGCGTTTTTGAAGTCGCTGGATTGATACCTAAAGCAGCAAGAAAACATTTCAGGTTTTTTATCGCTTTAGGTTCGGAGGCAATCAGAATTATTGCTTGGAGTGCTCCTTGAAAAACCGAACAATTACAGCGGGAATCCACTCGGGGTACCTGTGTCCTTCGTCATGCAGGCAGACGATAACAGGTGTTCCTGTTTTAGAAGGATAGATTTGGCAATTCTCGGCCCATCGTTCAGCCATGTTATTGCAACCATTGAGCCGTTTGACTCGGTCCAGAGTGCGCTGTTGCATGCCAATGGTAACCAGTGGGTCCTTTTCACTGGCAGCATGTAGTAAAGGTTTGGGCTTGGCTTCTATAAAATACGGGCCAGCGAAGGCGGCAACCGGTGCGAATGCCGCAAACAAATCTCCTCGCTTGGCCCATAATAAGTAAGTAAATGCGCCGCCATTGGAATGACCGGTTGAATAAATTCGTTTTTCGTCAATATTGAACTCCTTCCTCATGGAAGATAGGACCACGTCAAAAAAGTTCAGGTCACGGTCTTTCTGGTCACCGGGACCGGATTGCCATCCCGTTTGTTTCCCTTCCGGATCGGTCAGTTTACCAGGCGTATTTAAGCCCTGCATATATACCACTACTGCTTCGGGCCAAACCCTGTGCAGTTGATGAACGTGTGCCGCATGTTTCGCGGTACCGCCATGACCGTGAAAATCGAAAACTAGGGGGGGCTTTCCAACTGTTTTCACCGTTGGCGCGAAAACCAGAGCTTCACGCGTTACTCCATTGACGTCCCAAAGCCTAAGTTCGGGATCTTTAGTTTGGGCACATGTGAAACTGGCAATTATTAGAGTTAATAGCATCGATTAAACCCCATCGCGGAAACCAAATACACAAATCTCAGAAAGCCGTCTGTACCATGACGATATCCCTTTACCGTCGTCATGGCGAACCAAATGCCTCGAAATCCATAAAATAGCCCCGCACTTTGTCTGTACAGGGCAATCCAATCTAATAGAGGAATCATGTGTCGCCAGCGAGGCTTAGATGACCACTTATTTTGCGCCAGTCCGGTAAACCGTGGTGTGCTGGTACGTTTCTCCTGGACGAAGAACAACTGGTGGGAATTTCGGCTGGTTGATTGAATCTGGGAAGTGCTGCGGTTCGAGGCAGAATCCACCATACTGCTGGTAAACCGCTCCGCCCTTGCCCTTGTTGGTGCCGTCTAGGAAGTTCCCGCTGTAAAACTGGATGCCAGGTTCGGTTGTCAACACTTCGAGGAATCGGCCCGATTTTGGATCCCGAACGCGTGCAGCTAATTCCAAACCAGGTCCTTTGCGGTCGAGAACATAGTTATGGTCGTATCCCTGAGGTTTGGCATCGATCTGCTTAATACGGGCACCTACCGTTTGGGGCTTCACAAAATCGAGCGGCGTACCTGACACCGGCGCAATCTTACCTGTTGGTATCAGCGTATCGTCGACCGGAGTGTAACCGGAAGCAATGAGTTCGACCTCTTGCCCAAGAATGTCGCCGGAATTGTGGCCTGCCAAATTGAAGTAGCTGTGGTGGGTCAAATTGACAGGTGTTGCCTTGTCGGTGGTGGCTTTGAAATCGATGCGAAGTTCATTGTCATTGTTGAGCGAATAAGAAACTTCGACCTTCATGGCACCTGGATAGCCTTCCTCGCCATCAGGACTGGTGTAGCGAAAGACAACCCCATGATGGTTCATAAGCGGTTCCGCCTTCCAGAGAACCTTGTCAAATCCCTTAAGTCCGCCATGCAAAGCATTGGCACCATTATTGGCAGCCAGCACATAGTCTTTGCCATCGAGGGAAAAGCGCGCCTTGGCAACCCGGTTAGCCACACGGCCTACAGTAGCCCCAAAGTACGGATGGCCAGCCAGATAACCTTCAATGGAGTCAAATCCCAGCGCGATATCGACCTTGTTGCCTGATTTGTCCGGAACAATCCAGTCGGTAACAATAGCGCCATAGTTGGTGATCTTCACGGTTACCCCATTTTTGTTGGTCAGGATATACCGTTCCACTGGGGTTCCATCT
>Ga0255133_1000336_pt1 | contig 13617 bp, 7 predicted proteins | sample Law_Law_RepB_8d_FD_188553 | JGI IMG/M metagenome (GOLD analysis project Ga0255133, IMG submission 188553) | Freshwater microbial communities from St. Lawrence River, New York, United States - Law_Law_RepB_8d | ecosystem: Environmental > Aquatic > Freshwater > River | place: USA: New York... | reverse complement strand
CATCTAGTTGTCGTTGGTGGCGGGGCCAGTGGTTGTGAAGTCGCATTGGCGATTCACAAAAGGTTGAGGCAGTATTCGGAATTCCAACTGTCAATAATTCAATCACACAATCGACTTGTTCCAACGTTCCCGTCTCGTGCATCCCAATTGTTGCTGGATGCATGCCGAAAACGAGGAATCACCGTTGTTCTAGACGAATCTATTGCGGAAATGTGCGATGGTGGCTTGCTGCTAGATTCTGGTCGATCGGTTCGCTGTGACTCTGCCATTTGGGCAACCAATGCCAAACCGTCTCCATTGATGGCAACCAGTGGCCTTGCTTTAGATGGTCACGGATTTCTGTCGGTCAACAATCGACTTCAGAGCCTCTCGCATCCAGAAGTCTTTGGCACGGGTGATGGGATCGGAATTGATGCTCTGCCCTTACTTCCCAAAAATGGTGTCCATGCTGTGCGACAGGGGAGAGTTCTATGGACCAATATCAAGGCTTTTTTGGAAGATAAACCGCTTGTTTCATGGCGGCCGCAAAATATTACGTTGAGTCTTCTAAATACGGCAGATGGTGATGCTTTGGCCACGTGGGGGCCATTTGCAATCAAAGGGCGGTGGTTGCGATTATTGAAAGATCGAATCGATCGACGTTGGATTTCAATGTTTGCAAGTCTGATGCCTGCTGGTATGAGCAATAACGGAACAAATACTCCGGTGATGCGTTGTGGCGGATGCGGCAGCAAGGTTTCTAGTGATGTATTAGGATCTGTGCTTAAAGACCTGAATACTGGAACAGATCCTAGGATTGTTCTTGGGGCAGGCGACGGAGAAGACGCATCGGTTCACCAAATGGCAGAACATTTATATGGTGAACCTGGCAAGGTGGTGGAAGTTCAGACAGTTGATTTTTTTAAAGCATTCATAAATGATCCTTATCTTTTTGGTCGTATTGCGGCATTGCACGCTGTTTCAGATATTTTCGCCATGAATGCCCGGCCATTTTGCGCCCTTGCCATTGCCACAGTTCCGTACGCTCGAGGCCTGGTTCAAGAAGACTTGTTGAGAGAAATGCTTGGCGGCGCCGTGCGCGAACTTCGTGCCTTGGGCGTGGTGCTTACTGGCGGGCATACCACGGAGGGAGCCGAATTGGCTTTGGGATTAGCAGTTACCGGCCATGGGGAACGCGATCGCCTGTTCCGAAAATCCGGGCTAAAAGTAGGTGATCGGTTGATTTTAACCAAGCCAGTTGGCACAGGGGCACTCATGGCGGCATCTATGCGAGGTGCCTGCAAGGCAGCGTGGTTTGATGCCGCAGTGCGCTCGATGCTGCAACCCAATTCTACCGCCAGCCGTGTTTCCGCAGATTATGGTGTAGTTGCTTGCACCGATGTTACCGGATTTGGATTGGCGGGGCATTTAATCGAAATGTTGGATTCCAGTGGATGTAGTGCGCGCTTGACAGCCTTGTCGGTACCCGTTCTGGATGGATTCGATGAGGTGGCGGCGCAGGGGATACTGTCGACACTCCATCCTGACAATTCGAAAACTGCCAGCAGGTTTGAATCTCACGTTGGCGCATTGCCTGATTGGTTATTTGATCCACAGACATCGGGTGGACTTCTAATTGGTGTGCCAACGGACAAAACACAAGTATTATTGAAGTGTTTATCGGAAGCTGGCTATGAAAAAACAGCAGTGATTGGAGTTGTGGAATCCAAACGTGAAGGGGCGCCTGCCGTTATTATTGTATGATGGTGTTAATGGCGATCGCTTGAAGGTTTTTTACCGATTTCTTTGTCTGTTTGAATAAGCAGCACCAACCCAGCAGATGCGGCTGCGAGCGAAGCAAAGATAGCGAAAATAACCTGAAGCGGTACTTGGCGGTCACGCATTTCACCAAATCCCCAATCGGCAAGTCCACCACAACTGATACTGACCAGATTCATGATTCCGTAACCTGTGGCTCTTAATTGGGGTGGGGCAATCTGACAGAGAATCGGCATGTTATTGCCATCGAATAATCCCCAGCCAATTCCAAAAAGAATCAGGCACATAATGGCAGTTGTAAGGGAACCGGCGAAACCTATTCCTAGAATAGCTGGCACAATCAACACCATGCCAATGGCGCTGACATAAATCCGGCTTCGACTGCTGGAACGCGACCAGTGATCTGCCAATATCCCTCCTCCAAGTGCCGACACAATTGCCGCTGCTTGCCAATAGATCGTCGCTGATATTCCAGCTAGTCCCTGACCAATTCCATAACGTTCTTTCAAGATTGCTGGCATCCAATCGCGAACTATCCATCCTGCAAGTGCTGGCAGGGTGAAGTATAAAACCAACAATAAAAACGACACATTGGTCATCAAGGAAGTAAGGCTAGAGAATAATGGCAAACGCTTGTTTGTTGTGGTTTCCTGCTGGATTATCGCAGGACCTTCGCGTAGCAATAAAAAGAGTGGAACCGTGTATAGTAGGCCTGCCATCCCGCAGATGGTGAAAGCGGTTCTCCAGCCGACAGTTGGAGAATCGGCGGCAATACCACCAAATCCACCTGCAATAACGCCAAAATAGATTGCTGTTTGGTGAATGCCTACGGCTCGTGATCGGGTTGATCCTTGATGATGGTCGGAGATTAGGGCCAAGGCCGCGGGAATATAAAATGCTTCACTGATTCCCATCAGCGTGCGCGCATGCAGAATTTCTTGGTATGTGGTGACTTCGCCCGTCAACCATGTGATGAGAGACCATGCAAAAAGGCTGGCACAAATCACATGCCGGCGTCCAAACCGATCAGCAATCAGTCCACCGATCGGGCTCAGGAAAGCATAAACCCATTTGAACTGACCAAGCATGTACCCCCAGTCTGCTTCGTGGACCATGTCCGTAATATCCGACATGACGGACGTTTTCATGGAAGCCAGCATTTGGCGGTCGAGGTAGTTGAGGAAAGCCACTGGGGCTAACAGAACGACAACCAACCAAGCAGTGGACCATCGAAAGGAAGTTGATGGTGGCATCAAAGTTTGCCTTGAATGGAGTGAACCTGATTTATTGTGTTTCGAGCGCTCGATTAAAAAATGCGACCACTGGCGCAACATCTATCAAACCATGGGGATGGTGATCCTGACCCGGTTTGACGATACGTTCAATCGGCGCTCCCATTGCTTTGTACCGAGCAAAAACAATATCTGAATTTTCCGTGCTTGGCACGACGGTGTCAGCATCGCCATAAACGAGCAGTAGTGGAATTTTGGCCTTGGCCAGAGGTGCCAGATTATCGACTGGGTTCGCTTTGGATGCTTTGGCTGCATCATCTGAAGGGAAATCAAAAGCCTTGAGCATTTTGTTCCATTCTGGTGGCGATCCTTTACCGGTACCCAAGCCTTTGGGCTTACCACCCGGCCAGCTTTTAAAATCGCAAACAGCATTGTCCAGATAAACAGCCAGAGTATGTTCCGGGTGAGCGGCCGCCCAATTCATGCAGTACAGGCCACCGCGACTTAAGCCAATCAAGCCCGGGCGTTGGTGTAATCCGTGATCCCGTACCATCGCTTCGTGAAATTTTTCCCAAGCCTTGATGGCTTTGGGCGAACCAAACAAGTCGGGAACTTGAACGTAAGCCAAATGCCAGCCTGACTTGACGAGCGCAATGTCTGCATCTGCGAATGCGCCAAAGAATTCGCCCCGCCAGATCCACGGATTGCCAGCAAGAGGTTTTTCCGGCACGACCATGATTGCTGAGTGACCATCTGACTTGAAGTCGTAACGCGCAAATCCATTCCAGTTAGTTTTCGCGCCTTCCCAAGGCTTTGCTTGACCAATGCCAGTCATCAAGAAAATTGTCAGGCATGAAAAGCGAATGAGTGGAGTCATGTGAACCTTGAGGTTTGGCCTGTGTCAGACAATGATGGCTGCTACTGATCATCAACTTGGTCAATCAGGAATCAATCATGCAATTTCGTGGCGGGCCTTTCAAGCGATTTGTAGCGTTGACATTGTTTTGTGCTGTTTCCGCCATTGTAGGATATGTTCTGGCGCAGCCACCGGGATCTGGTCCGGGCCGGTTTGAACTGGGCCGGTTGCTGCCACCTGGTATTCGCGACCAGCTTAATCTGGATCCGGAGCAGACGCGCGGTATCGCTGCTTTGGAGCAAGTCGCCCGGGAAAAGTTGGAGCGAATTCTGACCGTAGAACAGAAGCGGATTGCAAGCAATTGGAGGCCATCATTTGGCCCGGGGCGTGGTTCAGACATACAGGTGCAAGTGTCGAATAAACCCGGCCCGACTTTGAATGTTGCTGCTCCATTGACCGTGCAAAAAAACAACGATGAGCCAAAACTTGAATTGAAAGGCGATATTATTGAAGGTGGATTAGGTGATGCCAGCCGAGAAGGGGGAATGCGTGGGGTGCGTTTGTTGTCAGCAGTGGATCGCAATAATGATGGTCAGCATGCCGGCTCAGCGAGTTGGACCATAGAAGGCCTCAAACCATCGGTAGGGCGTTGGTATTCATTTCGAGTTCGCGCCTTGGTTCAGGATGGTTTCAAGGTGGAGCAGGCTGGATCCCCACGGTTGACAGTGAGCTTTTTCCGCGACAAAGGCACTAATAGTCTGGATCAGATTTCGAAATCGATGTCAGATGCCATGCTTCGCGACCGTGACAATCTCAAGGACGAAGGAACCAATAAGAACCTCGGTGCCGCAACCTGGCGATGGCACGGATTTGAATTCCGCACACCTTTTCCCGAAGTAGACACAGTCAAGCTTTCCGTTAGTTTTGAAGGAGGCTCTGGCGCCCCGCAGGAATCTGAGTTGTGGATATCGGAGGTGGCAATAAGCCCGATTCTTGATCGATCTGCGGTTGAACCAATCCAAGCGCGTCCTTTTCCCGCGAAAGAGGACTTGGTACCGATTGGTGGCCGTTGGTACTACGATTCAGCAGGCGGTTCGCGTTCCTTGCCAACCCGGTTTGATCATACCAATGCCGGGCGGTTGGTTTATATGACCGATAAGCCCGAAACACCTTTCGCAGGCAACATGTCTAGCTGGCTGAGGCGGGGATATCTCGACCAAAAGGGACAGCCTGTTGAGCAGGATCAGTACGTTCCTGAAGCTGTGGTGATTTCATTTGAAGTCAATCAATTGGTGATGCGTTCACGCAATTTGCCCAATCATCCAACAGGCGTATTTCCGGACCGGTCAAGGTGGCTTGATGGTAACCCAAATATTATTCGCGATCAGTCTTATACCTGGCGTTTGCCACTTGAGCCTAAGAAGAATCCAAGGCACATAGCGATGGATGAGCGTAACAGCAACCGGGCCCTCCCGATGGGGCCGATTGGGGTGGCAACCAATGGAGTGGTCTTTTTCAACCCGTTCGATCATGGCACCGTAGATGCTGTATGGCGGTTGGACAGATGTTGTGGCCACCCGAGCCCCGGACAGGAATATCACTACCACAAGTATCCTGTTTGCATCAACACTCCTTGGGTTGATGATGGCGCAGTTCACTCTCCGCTCATTGGTTTTGCGTTCGACGGGTTTCCTGTTTATGGACCTTACGAAGAAGCTGGGAAGCTTGCTCGTGATCATGTGGGCAATCCTCTGAATGCCTTCAACCTTCACAACGACCCGGCACGCGGGCCCCATTACCACGTGACGCCAGGAAAGTATCCGCATATCATTGGCGGTTATTGGGGTGTGACCGAACCGCAGCGTCGAAGGGGATGAGATCCATGGCTATTCGTGCAGCGTTTTTTGTTTGGCTGGTCTGTGGCCTTTCTGCATTTGCAGATACCACAGGCCCTTGGGATATTGCTCAACTTCAAAAAAAAGATGTCAGCCCAGTATGGGGCGATACATCTGGCTTGGTCCGTGAAGTTAAATATTCAGGGGAACCATTGGCTGGCAAGCCTACAACAGTTTTTGCCTATTATGGGAAACCAGCTACGGGTAATGGCCCATTCCCTGCCGTATTACTGGTTCATGGTGGCGGTGGTAAAGCTTTTTCTGCTTGGGCAGAGCATTGGGCCAAACGTGGATATTGTGCCTTGGCGATGGATCTTGGTGGGAATGGCCCATTAGGTCGGTTGCCTGATGGGGGGCCAGATCAATCAGATGATACGAAGTTCCGAGAATTCAATGATGCGACAGCGCGTGACATGTGGACTTACCACGCTGTTGCCGATGTGGTGCTTGGACACAATTTGCTGCGTTCTTTGCCAGAAATCGACAAGAACCGAATTGGTGTAACTGGTATTAGTTGGGGTGGGTATCTTACGTGCATCGTGGCTGGACTGGATCATCGGCTTAAAGCAGCGGTACCGGTTTATGGCTGCGGTTTTCTCCAAGACAATAGCGTTTGGAAAGAATCAAGGCTCGATCGTAAAACTTCGGAGGCCCGATCTCGCTGGGTTAACACATACGACCCATCGACATACCTAGCAGGCATGAAATGCCCAATTCTTTTTCTCAACGGCACCAATGATTTCGCTTATCCAATGGACAGCTATCAGAAATGTTTTGATCTTGTGCCTGGTGCTAAAACATTATCTGTGCGGGTGAGGCTGCCCCATGGCCATATTTGGACGTTTGGGGAAGTGGATGCATTTGTCGACAGCCAGCTTCGCGGTGGCGAGGCTTTACCCGCATTGGGGGGCATTGTTCGGAAGGAGCAAATGGTTTCGGCTTCCGTAAGCCCAAATAGTGGGATCAAGTCTGTACAGTTGCACTATGCTATAGCTACAGGCCCTTGGCAAAAACGCGAGTGGAAAACGATTCCAGGCATCATTAATGAGGGGACGATTTCTGCCAAGATCCCTCCCGAGCGGCCCTTAGTTTGTGAATTGTCCGTAATCGACAACCGGGGCCTTGAAGTGACCACCCGGCATATGGTTCTGGCTGGATCAGATTGACATTGTGAAGCCTTCGTTGCGTTTTTGCGGAAGTGGGGCATAATAGACGGCATTCATGCCTGACCAGCCCCGTCTAATTCCTGCCATTGGGGCCAAACATGCTGATGGTTTTGACTATTGCCGGTTTGTCCATGCTTCAGGGAACTCCTGCGGCACCATCATTCATGTTCGAAACCGACATTCGCCCCATATTGAAGGTTTACTGTCTCGACTGCCATGGCGCAGATGATAAACTCTCTGGCAATTTGGATTTGCGGCTGGTGCGTTTGGCGATCAAGGGCGGGAAACATGGCCCGGCACTGAAACAAGGCGATCCTTCTGCTAGCTCGATGGTTGAACGGATGAAGTCTGGCGAGATGCCACCCGGGGAGAAGAAGGTTCCTGAAGCGCAGGTGGTCTTGATCGATCGTTGGATCAAGGCTGGTGCGCCTACCCGCCGGGCTGAGCCTGATCGTCTGGATTCAGGACTAGGGATAACGGCAGAGGAGCGCAACTATTGGTTTTTCCAACCGCTTGTTCGGCCTGCTGTGCCAATGCCGGCATCCAAAGACAGGGTTCGGTCTCCTGTTGACGCTTTCGTTTTTCAACGGCTGAAGTCACAAGGTGTTGATTTTGCTCCTGATGCAGACAAACGCACCCTGATTGTGCGAGTGGCGCTAGACCTCACCGGGCTTCCGCCTGCAGAAAAAGAAATACAGGCATTTCTCGCAGATAGTGGCAATGACTCATACGAAAAAATGGTCGATCGGTATCTTGCTTCTCCTGCTTACGGTGAACGGTGGGCTCGGCATTGGCTTGATGTTTTTGGATACGCCGATTCCGATGGCGATGGCACCGCCGATACTCAACGCCCATATGCCTTCCGATTCCGCGATTATGTGATTCGTTCAGTGGAGTCAGATAAACCTCTGGACCGGATGTTTTTAGAAATGGTTGCTGGCGATGAACTATTGCCAAGGCCATTAGGCGACCTAAGCCCAGCTCAAGTTGAATTGCTAGCAGCCACTGGTTTTCTTCGGATGGGACCAGACTCCACAGCGGCTGGCGGTGAGGCGGTTCTCAATGCCGATCAGGCGATAGCTGATAGTCTGAAAATTATTTCTGCAAGCCTGCTTGGGGTTTCTGTTGGCTGTGCTCAGTGTCACGATCACAAATATGATCCCATTTCTCATGCTGACTATTTCCGGCTGCGTGCGGTGTTCAATCCCGCATGGAATCCTTCCGCGTGGAAAGCACCAGGGGCGCGTGTTGTTTCTCTGATGACACAGCAGCAGCGCCAAGAAAGGACAAAGATTGAAGCTGAGGAACGCGAGGCCTCGATGCGGCGGGAGGCTAAAGCTCAAGAGTGGATAGGACGCGTGTTTGAGCTGGAAATAGCCAAGTTTCCAGAACCTCAGCGTGTCCCTTTGCGCGATGCCTTCAAGACCGTGGCCGAGAAGAGAACGCCCGAACAAAAAAAACTGGTGGATGATAATCCTAAGTTGGCCATCAGTGCGGGTGTGCTTTACCAGTACAGCCCACAGGCAGTGGAAGAGCTTAAAAAGCTTGATGATTCATTGGCTGCAATTCGTTCACGCAAGCCCGTGGAATCGTTTGTGGCAGGCCTCGTTGAAGACGCTGGTGTGACGTTTCAAACGAAAATTCATTATCGAGGCGATCCAAGACAACCCACCAAACCGGTAGTGCCTGGCGATCTGACGATTGCTTCTCCGGATGGCAGTCGTTTCGATATTTCAGACGACGACCCTACCATACCAACAACCGGACGACGTTTGGCATGGGTGCGTCATCTTTTCAAGGGATCGCATCCTTTAACGGGCAGGGTATTGGCAAACCGATTGTGGATGGGCCATTTTGGACGAGGAATTGTCGATACACCTGCTGAATTTGGTAAGTTGGGCCTGGCGCCATCGCATCCGGAACTGCTCGACTGGATGGCCTGTCAATTGGCTAGTTCTGGCTGGTCAGCAAAATCGTTGCACCGGATGATTCTCAACTCGACTGTTTATCGTCAATCTTCAAAAATAGTGCAGGCTGCAGATCGTTCCAATAATTTGTACAGCCGGTTTCCGGTAAAACGACTTGAAGCTGAAGTCATTCGAGACCGCATGCTTTCCGTTAGCGGCCAATTAGATGCAACACGGTTTGGCCCGGCAGTGGTTACGGCTGAGGATGCAGCAGGATTGCTGAACAGCAACTCCAGTCGCCGCGCCATTTATCTGGAAGTGCGCCGCAGTCGGCCTGAAACAATGCTGTCGAGCTTTGATGCGCCAGGTGCAGCGGTGAATTGCGATCGCCGCAGTCAGGCCACGAGTGCGATGCAAGCTTTGGTGCTTATGAACGGTGATTTTGTTCGTAATCAGTCCGCGGCGATGGCCAAACGAGTGATTACCGAAGCTGGTGCCGACCCATCGATTCGGATTTCCAAGGCAATTGAGTTGGGATTCTGCCGGCCTCCATTTGCTGGAGAGGCAGGCATGCTGATGCAATTCATGGCTGATCAATCAGCACTTCTGAAAACAGAAGGATTTAAGGGCGATGTCAATGAGGCCGGATTGACCAACCTCTGCCAACAGATCCTGACCTCCAACGAGTTCCTCTATGCACCCTAATTCATTCGTCCCATCCCGCCGCGACCTCTTATGCCAAACTGGATTTGGTGTGGGCGCTATGGGATTGGCCAGTTTATTGTCGCAAGATTCTGTGGCAGCTCCATCCAAACCTGGGGAAAACTTGCCCCTTAGTCTTTCCCCCCGTGCCGGGCACCATGCGCCACGCGCCACGGCCATGATTTCTCTCTTCATGCATGGCGGCCCATCTCATGTGGATCTCTTGGATCCCAAGCCAAACTTATCTAAATTCACCGGGACAGATTATCAGGGCGATGTCCATTTCAGTTTTGTGAACCGTGCCAGCAAGAAATTATTCGGCACTCCATGGAAATTTAGCAAGCATGGCCGCAGCGGTACCGAAATTTCCGAGCTTTTGCCTTATACAGCCAGGGTGGCGGATGATATTTGCGTGATCCGCTCGATGCAAACGGGGCATAATGGGCACGAGGTTTCGATTCGCTATTTTCATGGTGGCATAGCTGGCGTGACAGGGAGGCCAACCCTTGGAAGTTGGATGGTTTATGGATTAGGAAGCGAATCGCGAGATTTGCCCGCATATCTGGTTTTGTCCGACCCGGGTGGCCATCCAGTAGATGGCACCCATAATTGGTCCAGTGGTTTTATGCCTTCGCTGTATCAGGGAACTGTATTGCGGCCCAAAGAACCACGTATTCCATTCCTAGACAGGCCAACTGGCGTTTCAGTGGCTGTACAGCGGCGCAACCTTGGCCTGCTTGCCGAGATGAACAAGCGCCATGCTACCGAATATTCTGCAGAACCAGATCTTAATTCGCGTATTGCGAGTTATGAACTGGCAGCCCGCATGCAATTATCGGCAAGCGATGCACTCGATGTCTCGCGGGAAACTGCCGAGGTTCATCGGCTATATGGATTAGACAATGATGCCACGCGTGAGTACGGCACCCGTTGTCTCATAGCCCGCCGCCTCGTGGAGCGGGGTGTACGGTTTGTTCAAATGTTTTTGGGCGGGCAACCGTGGGATAACCACACAACCATCAAGGATGGTTTGCCTGCTATTTGTAGGCGTACCGACCAACCTGCTGCTGCTTTGGTAACAGATCTCAAGCGGCTTGGAATGCTCGATACCACGCTGGTTCATTGGGGAGGGGAGATCGGCCGATTGCCAGTGTGTGAGGGGGCCCTTGATGCCAATGCTGGCCGAGACCATAACGGCCAAGGTTTTTCCATCTGGATGGCGGGTGGAGGCATTAAAGGCGGGATGACATACGGTAACACGGATGATGTCGGTCACAGGGCCGTTGATAATGTTGTTAATCCCAATGATTTTCAGGCAACTGTGCTGCATTTGATGGGAATCAATCATGAGCGACTTGAATTCCATGCCAATGGCCGGGTGTCGCGCTTGATTGATGGGAAAAAAGCCCATGTGGTGCAGGAAATCCTCTGCTAATCCAAGGTAATCGTTGACTTGATTGCTAAAGTCAGGCACACTTTAGTACCTGCCTGACTCTATCCATCCCGTTTCACCTGCCTTTGGGACTGGACCATGATCCGATTAGCGAATGGTGTGGCACTATGTGCCGTCCTCACGTTCACTTCATTGATGAATGCTGCAGAACCGCTTTCGCAAGCAATGGATGGTGCGATAGAGCGCGCAGAACCAAAATTCAAGGATCTGGCGAGCTCTCGATGTGACGATGGCACCTTCCTTCGGCGGATATCAGTAGACCTGATTGGCCGTGTTCCCACTTCGAGCGAAGTGCGTACTTTTCTGGTAGCCACACAACCCGATAAAAGGGCCCAGTGGGTAGATCGCCTTCTTGCTAATCCGGATCATGCTTGGTACTGGGCGCAGGTTCTTGACGCCTGGTGGATGGAGCGCCTGCCCGGGAAAAATACCGATGCCTCAGCCTGGGTAACTTACCTTCGCGAATCGCTTGCAGCCAACAAAGGTCTTGACGCGCTTGTTGCGGAAATTGTCGCGGCAGATGGTGTGGATCCAGCCCAACGCGCGCGGGCTCGTTTCCTGCTCGACCGTGACATGGAACCAACGCTAGTTGTACGCGACATTAGCCGGCTGTTTCTGGGTGCCAATCTTCAATGTGCCCAATGCCACGACCACCCGAGAATAGACGGATACAAACAAGAGCATTTTCATGGTTTAATGGCCTATTTCAATCGCACCTATCTGTTCGATGATCCCAAACTCAAAAAGAAAGTTCTGGGTGAGAAGGCTGATGGTGATGTTACTTTTCAGTCGGTCTTCGATCCCAAGAAGGTGACGCGCAAGCGATCGCCCGGTCTTCCAAACGGACCTGAACGTCAGGATCCGATGCTGACCAAAGAGCAACTCTATGTTTCAGCTCCAGCCAAAGACGTCCGTGGGATTCCGAAACACAGCCGGCGCGCCCTTTTGGCTGGCGATCTGGTAACTGCCGGCCGTGAACCCATGGCGCGTAATTTGGCTAACCGGATCTGGGCCCAGGTGATGGGCAAAGGGATGATTCATCCACTCGACCAGATTCATGGCGATAATATGGCTTCTAATCCGGAACTTCTGGAGATCATGACCAAGGCCATGTTGGATGGCGGTTTCAAACTCCGTCCGATGCTGCGTGCTATTGTGCTGAGCGATGCATACCAGCGTTCGTCGATGCCACGGGGAAAAGAGAAAAAGGCAGAAGACCGCTTGCTGATGGCGCGGCTTAGGCCGCTCAATCCTGAGCAAGTGGGGTATTCCATTTTGGCAGCATCGGGGTACGACGAGGCTGAAGCCAAAGCACTTGGCACCAAAGCTACTCCTGCAGCGCTTCAGGCTAAGCGAGAGGCATCCGCGCGCCCATTTATTAATACACTTGCACCGCCAGCGGGAAATCCTGATGGATTTGAGCCTAGGCTTGAGCAAGCCCTGTTCATGTCTAATCATGCTCACATTCAACAGTTTTTGTCGCCGAGAGACGGCAATCTGGCGGCAAGAATGCTGGCGCAGAAAGACTCTGGCAAGGCAGCAGAGGAGCTTTATCTATCTGTTCTTGCGAGGCTTCCCGATGAGAGCGAGCGAGGGGATGTCGCGGCATCGTTTCAATCAGCGGACCGAAGTGTGGCTGTACGAGATCTTATTTGGGCTCTTTTGGCATCGGCGGAATTCCGATTCGTCTCCTAGCGGGAATTCATGGGGAGTTTGCAATCATGGGTGAACTGCGCGGATGTGGGTCTATTGAACATACCATCAGCCGCCGTGCTGCAATGGGAGTATTGGCTGCTGGTAGCGCGATGGCATTCAATGGAAATGCCCTTGCGGCTCCACTGACTCATCAGAACAAGCGTGTGCTGATGGTTTTTCTGGCAGGCGGTGTCAGCCAACTGGAAACATGGGACCCCAAGCCCGGTGCCCCTACAGGAGGTCCATTCCGCGCTATTCCGACATCGGTTACAGGTACGCATGTTTCTGAATTGCTGCCACATACGGCTATGCAGATGCATCGATTGGCCCTTGTCCGTGGCATTAACACCGCCGAAGACGACCATGGCAAGGGAAGTTACATTATGCACACGGGTAGAAAGCAGGAGCCATCGGTCGCTTATCCTCATTTAGGGTCTCTTGTTGCCAGAATGGTTGCTGAACCGGATAATCCTCTACCCGGCTATTTGCATGTTCAACCCGGTGGCGGTGGTGGATCGAGCGCTGGTGACGCGGCGTTCCTTGGCCCACGTTTCGGGTCGGTAAATATCAGCGATGGCAAGCCTCCGGTGAACATTGACTTGCCAAATGGCCTGACTCAGTCACGCGACGATTCAAGGCATTCCATGCGACGCAAGGCGGATGCGCGATTCTTGGCTACCCGCAACACCGCGGAAACCGAAGCTTACACCCAGACGCACGATCAAGCTCGACAAATGATGGCTAAAAAGGCGCTATTTGATGTGGCTAATGAGCCGGATCGCCTCGCGGGGGGCTATGGCCGCCACGATTTTGGTAGGCATTGCCTGCTTGCCAGACGTTTGCTTGAGGGCGGCGCGCCTTTTGTGAAGGTTACTCATACCAATTACGACACACACCATGAGAATTTTGATTTTCATATTGAACGCATGGGTGAATTCGATCGCACATTCGCC
>Ga0255133_1000333_pt1 | contig 13655 bp, 4 predicted proteins | sample Law_Law_RepB_8d_FD_188553 | JGI IMG/M metagenome (GOLD analysis project Ga0255133, IMG submission 188553) | Freshwater microbial communities from St. Lawrence River, New York, United States - Law_Law_RepB_8d | ecosystem: Environmental > Aquatic > Freshwater > River | place: USA: New York... | reverse complement strand
GGAGGGGCAATCAGTTGTCACCGTGTTTTTCCACCTCCATCGCGATATCGACGCCGCCATGCAGGATGTGCAAAATGCTGTCGCTGCCGCCGCAAGGCGCCTCCCTTCAGACATCGACCCACCAACAATCAGCAAAATCAACTTCAACAAATTCCCGGTCATGTGGCTGGCAACGCATGGAAAAAGGCCCATAGCAGAAATCAACCACTTGGTCGACACCGTCCTCAAGCAGCGAATCCAAACGATTCCTGGATGCGGTGGGGTTATGTATGGGGGCTTACGACAGAGAAACATGCGTATTTGGTTGCGAGGTGACGATCTTCGCAGGCATGGCCTCGATCCACTCGACGTGGTTCGAGCCCTACGAGAAGAGCATGTTGAACGGCCCGCGGGATACCTGAAAACAGATGGACAAGAAATAACAGTAAGGATTATGGGCGAAGCCCGAACACCTGAGGAGTTTGGCCGAATTGTTGTCGCCCACGCGTCTGATGGCGGAATGGTACGGCTGGCAGATGTTGCTGATGTTGAAGATGGGCTGAGCGACCGCCGGGGCCTTGGTCGCTTCAATCGGGAAACTTCGGTTGGCATGGGTGTCTTGCGCGCCAATGGTGCCAACGTCGTTGGATTGTGCGACGAAGTGAAAAAACGTTTGCCGGAATTGCGCGCACTATTGCCTGAAGGAATGGAAATCGGCATTTCTGTCGACTATTCAATGTTCATCCGCGAAGATATCGAAGAAGTCAAATTGGCATTGGTGACTGGAATAGTCCTTACTTCGATCGTAACACTACTGTTTCTGGGATCCGCATCTAGCACTATCAATGTTTGCATCAGCATACCCACGTCACTATTAGGCACAATGGTCGCCATGAAGTTTGGTGGTTTCACACTGAATTTCATGACACTGCTAGCGCTATCCCTATCCGTTGGTGTCGTGGTTGACGACGCCATTTTGGTACTTGAAAACATTTACCGCAGGATGGAGGATGGTGAAAATCGGGCATTGGCAGCAAAGCGTGGCGCCCGAGAAATCTCTTTCGCCGCGTTGGCAGCAACACTTTCGATAGCAGCCATCTTCCTGCCTGTCGCCTTCATGAAGGGCGCCATCGGACGTTTTTTCTTCCAGTTCGGCATCACAGTAACAATTGCAGTGTTGCTTTCGCTTGTAGTCTCATTGACCATTACGCCGGTATTGTGCGCTCGATTTCTGGCTGTTCGGCATCAACACGAATCTCCACCGGTTTCCAGACGTGGATGGCTGGCTTGGCCCATATCAATGGTTCAATTTATTTCTTGGTTTCTTGACCGCTATCTGCTTGTACCCATCATTATTTGGCCCATGGAAAAAATCCTTGCGATTACAGTGTTTACCTACATATTTTTTCTGCGCCTAGCACTGAGAAGGCAAGCCACAGTTCTGACACTGGGTGCTCTAGTGGCAGCAGCGGCATGGCTTTTTCTTTCTGGTGCCACCTTGAAACTACCAGATTCAGTGGCCCATTGGACGGGAATCAAGCAGCTTGAATTTCGCCCAATTGGCAGGGAATTGGTTCCGAGTGAAGACCAGAACCGATTTATTGTCAACGTTGTCTGCCCTGTTGGCTCAAGCATCGATTATGTCGATGCCAGGCTTGCCGAAACAGAAAAGGCCATGATTGCCCTGAAAGACCCCGTCACCGGGGTTGATCTTATGTCCACCGTTTACACAGCGGTAGCCATAAGGCCTGGTTCCTTGGTCAGTGAAGGCACAGCATTTGTACGTCTTGTGCCTCGGCACCTGCGATCGCTCACTCAAACCCAAATCATTGATCTGACACGCCGAACACTAGGCAAAATAGCTGGCATGCGTGCCATTGCACTCGACTTATCCACGCAAGGATTCACCAGCTCACGTGGCTATCCCATTAATTTTGCCATCCAAGGACCAGACTGGCCAACCGTAATCCGACTTTCTGAAGAAATACGTTTCCGCCTTATCGCGAGCGGCAGCGTATCCGACGTGAATACTGATTACCGCCCCGGAATGACAGAAATACATGCTCGACCAGACAGGGACCGTGCCTCTGAAGCTGGCATTACGACTCAACGATTGGCATGGACACTCAATGTCGCATTTGGTGGTGTACGTATGGGACGATTCACTGAAGGGGCACGACGACGCGATGTGCGCATTCGCCTAGCAGAACAGGAAAGATCGAGTCCGGACGACCTCGATAACCTCTTTATCCGAACCGGCGATGAAAACAATGCTCCCGGTGCTGCCTTGGTACCCGTGGCAGACTTGGTCAATCGGCAGGCGATATCAACCCTTCCACTGATTGCCAGATACAATCACCTTCGCAAAGTAGAAATCACCGCCAACATGGCACCGGGTGTTTCACAGGGCGAAGCGATTGGCGTGGCAGGCCAAATTGCGCGCCAGACTCGAACCGACCTTGGCCTTCCTGAAAGTTACCGGATAGTACAATTAGGCAATGCTCAGGCTATGCAGCACACGCTTGAAAGCATGTGGGGCGCATTGGTTTTGGGATTTGTCGCTTCTTACATGATTCTTGGAATTCAATTCAACTCGCTTGTTCACCCGCTCACAGTTCTCGTGGCTGTTCCTTTTGGCGTGACAGGTGCGCTGGCGGTTTTGTGGATGTCTGGAGACACACTGAACCTGATGAGCATGATTGGGATGGTACTCCTTGCTGGCCTCGTGATGAAAAATTCGATTATTTTGGTAGACGTCATCCGCGAACGACGCAGATCGGATCGTAGCTTGCTCATGGCCGTCAGGGAATCGTGCCCACGACGCTTACGGCCAATCCTCATGACCACATTGGCCACCATGGTAGCTGCATTGCCAATGGCATTCGGTGTTGGTCCAGGATCGGAAACCCGCGCTCCATTGGCACGCAGCATTCTAGGGGGATGTTTCCTGTCCACCTTGGTCACTCTTTTTGTTGTCCCTGTCATCTACCTCCGCCTCGAGCAACTCGCTGCTTGGCTGGGTGAAGCACCTCGAAAGGGAGCCTGAAACCGTGCGCCTTGCAGATCTATCCATCCGCAATCCCGTTTTTGCCGTCATGGTTGGCGCAGCCATGATTGTGTTTGGGTGGATGGGCTACCGCGAAATGGGAATCAGCCAGTTTCCTGAAATCGATTTCCCGGTAGTAAGCATTGTGATCACCCGGGAAGCCGCATCACCAGAAATCATGGACGGCGATGTAACGGACGTTGTCGAAGACGCTGTAGCGTCTGTCGAAGGCGTTGATTACACCATGTCGGAGAGCCTTGAAGGTCGAAGTATTACAACCGTTTATTTTCAGCTCGGTCGTGATATTGATGTCGCCATGCAGGATGTGCAGAACGCGGTCAGCGCCGCTCGGCGAAAATTGCCGATTGACATCGATCCACCTGTGATCAGTAAGATTAACCCCGCAAATCTTCCCGTTGTATGGCTGACATTATCGGGTGCTTTTCCCGTTGGAAAATTGGGCGATCTTGCTGAAAAAGAACTGAAACCACTTCTTTCATCGTTACCTGGCGTTGGCGGCGTTCAATTTGCTGGATTGCAGGAACGCAACGTGCGTGTCCACGTCGACCGCGACAAACTGAGACAATTCAATCTTTCCGCCGAAGATGTCCGTCTTGCGATCCAAAGGCAGCATGCGGAACTCCCTGCCGGATATATCAAGAGTCAGCAAGTCGAATTTAATCTTCGAGTGATGGGCGAAGCCGCAACTCTGGCAGAACTTGGCCGATTGATTGTATTCCAGAAATCGGGCCAAACGGTTCGTCTGGAAGATGTTGCTGTTGTCGCAGACAGCACGGTCGATAAACGTGGCCTTGCCCGCTACAACCGCCTTCCCGCTGTAGCCATCGGTATTCGCAAGGCAATTGGCGGTAATCTCGTGTCGGTATGCGATGCCGTGCGTGCTGAAATGCCTCGTCTGGCACGTCTGCTTCCACCCGGTGTGGACATGGCCATTCCAGTGGATTCATCACGATTCGTTCGAGAAAACATCGATGAACTCAAGCTCACGCTTATTTTGGGAGTAGTCCTCACAGCTATTGTTTGTTACCTGTTTTTGGGATCCCTCGAGACAACCGTAAATATTTGCCTGTCAATTCCCACATCCTTGTTGGGAACGTTTTTCTTTTTGAATTATGGTGCTCGCTGGATTGGTATGGAGCCTTTCACGCTCAATTTGATGACACTGCTGGGCCTCTCCCTTTCGGTGGGAGTAGTGGTCGATGATGCCATTTTGGTACTGGAAAACATTCATCGGCATAGGGAAATGGGCAAGGATGCCAAAAAATCGGCTCGCGATGGTTCACGAGAAATCGGTTTTGCTGCATTGGCTGCCACCCTTTCGATTTTGGCGATATTTATGCCCGTCGCCTTCCTAAGCGGAACTATCGGCCGGTTCTTTTTTCAATTTGGAGTCACCGTTGGCGTCGCGGTCATGCTGTCGCTAGTATCCGCTCTCACCATCACGCCCATGCTTTGTTCATTGGCACGGGCACCAGGCCATGCCAAGGGTTGGCGTGTGCCATGCGCCATGGCGCTCTTTCTGGCTTCAGTCTTATTAGCTGCGCGTTTCATTTTTGCCTCGATCGATTGGCTCACACCATGGCTTTGGCCGCTTGCCACATTGGCAACCACAAGCGGATCACCCACGCCATCGCTATTCATTACGTGGCCACTAGAAACTGCTGGACAATGCGCCATTTTGATAGGTCTATTTACGGGTGGGCCTTTCCTGTTCGACTGTTTTGACCGGGTGGTACTTAGACCTTTCATACTTGATCCAACGTCGCGCATCATTGACGGAATTGCTCATTACTACGGTGTGATTTTGGGCCGGGCTATCGCATTGTGGCCACTCGTATTGGCTTTGAGTTTGGGTTTGATCCTCTTTACGGCATCTTTTTTTGTTTTCGGCTGGTTGGGGCGTGAACTGATTCCATCGGAAGATCAGAGTCGTTTGGTTGTTCGGATTATTGGCCCTGTCGATGCCAACATCGAACAAATCAGTGACCTTTTGAGCAGATGCGAAGACCACTTGGCGTCACTTGCTGAAGTGGAAGGAATCCTGACAACAGTTGGCACAGATTCCGGCCTTTTAATGAATGAGGCAGATCTTTTTGTACAACTTGTACCTCGGGCCAATCGCAGGCATACACAACGCGATATGCTTGAAATCATTCGGCACCTTTTTTCCGATATCCGAGACATTCAGGTAGTAGTTCGGGATCAATCCACAGAAGGCTTCACAGCTCAAGAAGGGTTTCCGGTAGATTTCTCCATTCAGGGCAATTGGGAACAAGTGCCCGAATCGGCAAGAGAACTTATTTCCCGCATGCAATCAGAGCTAGACGATACCGGACGACCCATTTTTCAGGATATAGACACCAGTCATCGACCCGGAAAGCCAGAGCTTCGAATCTATCCGGATCGCGACAAATTGGCACTTCTTGGAATTCCAGTATCGCGATTAGCCGACAGCATGAACCTTCTTGTAGGCGGAGAACGGGTCGGAAAGTTCACAGAACGCGGCCGTCGGTATGATATTCGAGTCAAACTTCGCGAACAGCAAACAGCCACTCCCGAAGAACTGATGGACCTGAATCTGCGCCTTGGAGGCGATAGGCTTGTACCCGTCAAAGACTTGGTGGACCTTGATCGGGTTCGCATCATTCCGGCAACACCGGTCATTACGCGATACAACCATCAACGTAATATAGAAATCACAGCGAATCCCGGACCTGGAGTTGCGCAGGGAGAAGCGTTGGACAGGGCTAGACGCATTGCGTCGGAAATCCTGCCGCCACAAATCTCACTTGTTGAACTAGGGAATGCGCAGGCCATGCGTGAAACAATCGATAGTTTGGTATTTGCCTTGGTTCTTGGAATTGTTGTGGCATATATGATTCTCGGCGTGCAATTTAATTCTTTTATTCACCCACTTACCGTCTTGTTGGCCATGCCGTTTGCACTGACAGGTGCGGTGGTTGTGCTCTGGTGGTGCGGTGACACCCTGAACATGATGAGTCTGATCGGTCTGGTGCTTCTGATGGGACTAGTCAAGAAAAACTCGATCATTCTGGTCGATTATGCCAATCATCTGGCATCGACTGGTTTATCCGCGGAAAAAGCAGTCCTTGAAGCGTCGCCTGTTCGCTTGAGACCGATCCTGATGACTTCCATTGCCACGGTCGCAGGCGCCGTTCCTGCCGCATTTGGATACGGCCCGGGAGCGGAGACCCGGGCGCCCATGGCTCGTGCCATTATTGGTGGCATCATTGTTTCCACGCTGGTCACTCTGATCTTGGTTCCAGTTTTTTACGTGGTTGTCGAACGAGCTCTGGCTTCGCTCCGATTAGCATTGGCAGGCGAACAGACTCCTAAGCAAGTTCTGTGAGTCTATTCTTTCCACTCAACGCACGACTGATTGATCGAGCAGTGCTATTATGCCTTCATGGCTGAAACGGACTTCACCATACAATTTCGTGCCGGCACGCTGGAACTGCGTGGCGCCCCTTCTGGATTAACAGCACACTTTGCTGCAGCCGTAAAAGACCCGCGGGATCGAAGCCTACGCTGCGCGGCACTGCATTATCGCAGCTTGGTGGCAATGCTCCATCAACGAAAAGTGACCCACGTTGACTTGGCTCGTTCGTACGCCAAAATTTCATTTGCAGCCCCGGAAGGGCGCGAACCATTTCCACACCAGGCAGAAGCCGTGGAAGCTTGGTGGCGCGCTGGAGGACGCGGCGTAGTCGTCCTTCCAACCGGTACCGGAAAGACTTTTATGGCCATACTGGCCATCGTACGCGCAGGGCGGTCCACGCTTGTGGTTGCCCCAACCCTCGAACTTGTTACCCAATGGAAGGGTGAACTTGAACGCAATCTCAAGATTAAGGTAGGTTCTGTGGGCGGTGGCGAACGCGATTGGCAGGAAGTGACCGTCATTACGTATGATTCAGCTCACCTTCTTATCGACTATTGGGGCCCACGTTTTGGCATGCTGGTTTTTGACGAAGCACACCATCTTCCAGGTGCCACCTATCGTCATGCCGCATCTGGCAGCATCGCGCCGTTTCGTTTGGCTTTGACCGCTACGCCCGAGCGCACCGATGGTGGCGAATCCCTGCTCAATTATTTGGTAGGTCCGCTGGTATATCGTCGAGAAATCACCGACCTCGCCGGCGAATATCTGGCCGGCTACACCACGGAACGGATCTGGGTTGAACTGAAACCTGAAGAACGTGAGGAACACGACAAGGCCCGAGATGCTTATCGGGCATTTGTAAGCGAGCGGGGTATCGATACCAGTTCACCATCCGGTTGGCGAGATTTCATTACTGCCGCGTCACGAGATCCTGAGGGACGCGAAGCTTTCCGCGCTTATCGCGACCAGCGGCGGATTGTCCAGCGCGCTGAAGGAAAAATGGAAAAGCTGGAACAGTTACTTGCAAGGCACTCTGACGAGCGAATTTTGATATTCACCTCTGACAATGCTACCGTATACGATCTAGCGCGAAGGTTTCTTGTTCCAGCACTCACACACCGCACAAAGCCTGCGGAGCGCCGGGACTTATTGTCAGCATTCCATTCCGGCGAATTACCCGTACTGGCTACCAGCAGAGTGCTTAATGAGGGCGTTGATGTACCAGCTGCTGCTATTGGTATAGTCCTGTCCGGTTCAGGAACTCCCCGGGAACATGTGCAGCGGTTGGGGAGAATTTTGCGTCGGTCAGGTGACAAGCGTGCGCGCCTTTATGAATTGGTGGTGCGCGATAGCGGCGAGGCAGCTATTTCCAAACGGCGGCGCGACCACAATGCTTACCGGTGACCTGATTCGCGGGCGAGTTCAACGGGGAAAATTGCGCCTTTCAGCCATCGACCCCGCCGATGATGACGTGCAAAGCCTTGCAGACCGATTGATTATGCTGTTTGGCACAGTACCAGGAACACGACGCGACGATGTTCTGACTTCCATCAATTTGGCCGCAGAGGGTCCGGTTAACCCCATTGTTGGGCGTGGATTGGCTCACCTGCTCTGGCAGCGTTGTGAACTTTCGCCACCACCCGGTCCCAATGCAGCCAAGCTTCGGTCCGAAGTATTCCGCGCGGCAGCACGGGCCCGGGCCTCTGGAATTGAACCATTCCCCCGTGAAAAGATTCTCGCGGATGCCGGAGTCTCACTTGGCATTGATGCCGCAACAGTGGAACGCGCACTTTTTTCTGATCTCCCGGGCGAAGAAATCGTTTTGTCATTTGAACCAATTACAAGCGAGCTTCTGATTCGCAATTACAATCTGGCCCTTGTGCAAGCTGCCTTATTGCGTTCAACCAGAGTCGTACTCACCTTGGGGCGCCCGCGCCCCGAAGCAGTGCGCGCCATACTGCGTGCAGCCAGATTCCACAGACTATTGGTAGCTCCACGAAAACCATCACCTGGCAGACTGGAATTGGAAGTCGATGGTCCTGCAAATCTACTGGAGGAGACTGTCAAACATGGGATGCAACTCGCCTGTTTTGCACCATGGGCACTCTGCCAACCAAAATTTCATTTTGCAGCTGATTTGTTATGGGGTCCGGACCGATCTCCCTGCAGGCTGGAAATCAGCCATCAGGATGCGCTAGACTGCCCACAACCTTCTGCAATTGCTGGCCCTTCACGCGAAGTGCAAGCCTTCGCCGCACTTGCTGGTAAGGAAGAACCCGACTGGGTTGTGAATGTTGATGCAGAGCCAATTGAAACCGATGATGGTTACTGGGTACCAGATTTGCATCTGACTCGCATGTCAGACCAACGCACTGTTTGCATGGACATTATTACTCGTGGTAGGCCTCAAACCGTAGCAGCACACCTGAAACGTCTGGCCAAACATGCGCAGGTTCCATGGTTGGTTGCAGCCAACAGGATATTGCTTACCGAAGGCGTACCAGAAGCTGAAGACCGCATACTGCCATTTCGAGCCATGCCGCTTCCCAGCGAAGTATTTGCCCTGGCAACGAGTCTGCTAGACAAATCAAGCCGCCCGTGACTCTCTTACCTCTGGTACAGCACCTTCAGATGCTGCACCAGAATCCCTACGCACCAAAGATGTCATCAGCGCAGCAACAGCCAACGCTTGCGGCATGATTGCTTCCCATGATTGGCCATCCAAGGCCTGCCTGGCCACTGATGCTGCCAATGCCAGGCAAGCTCCTGCGGAACATGCACGGCGCGTACCGCCTGTCAAACCGGCGACAACCAGAATTCCAGAAAGCATCAAAACCACATTAATACCTCGAGCCCCCTGCTCCACCAAAGGTAAGCCTCCCTGAAGGAAGGCACGGTGAGGTCCGTCTTCAGGAGTACCCCTCGTTTCAAGCAGGCAAAACCCAATAAGGACGCCAACTAACCCCATACCCGCCGTACGGAATGCCGGTCCGCTTAGGTGTCCGAATACATGAACGACACCGCCAAGGCCAATCAGGCAGCCTGCCATAAGGAAAAGTAGACCGGTGTTTTCTTGTGGGCCACGCGTCGAGGTCCACGACAAGTGAAGAAACAAACCAATAGCCATCGATACAATCCACCACGGATTGGCAGCGGAAGTTTTCAGCAATCGAGCCGCCCCTGCCAGCATGAATGCAACTGCTAGGCCGACAGCTCCCAACAAACCGGCCCAGGCTGGATCTGCTGAATTACGATACATAAGCGCTTCCATCAGTAAACAAACCGACAAAGCACCTGTACTAATCAATTCAATCCGCTCCAAAGAGGAACGACAGGCGCGGCGAGTAAGCCAGGAAACAGCCAAATATCCACTTTCAATACCATTGGACACAATAAACCCAATACACAATCCCAACGTCGCCAAGCTACCACGCGCCAGAAACGAACCGTCTTGCACAGGATCGGGTAACGCCCAACCACAAGCAGCCAGCATGAGCACCAGCGATAACACGGCATTTCCACGCCATGAGATTGCTGAGACCTGACGCCTTCGGTCCATATCCATGGATATCAACCAAGAAACGGCTGCCCATGAAATTGCCCCCCAAGCCATAGCAAAACGTGGCAACGGCAACGATTCGGAATAAGTGCATGCCAACAGTGGCAGGAACACACCTGCAATCCGAGTACAAATTAAAACTGGGCGAGAAATATCATTTCTAGTCAGCATCAACATGCCGATAGTGGCAGCCAAAGCTGGACCAGACCAAACCAACGCCAAAAGCGGAACCGCTATGCCATTTACACAATAACCTAATGCAATAGATGTCATACTGCCGGTAAAGCATGCCAAAAGCAAGCTACCGGTGATAAATAACATCTGAAGGCGACACAAATCATCGAGGCGAGATGCGGCCCCCATAAGGACCAAACCACTTGTCATTCCTGCAGCAATGAACCAAGGATTACCATCCAAACCAAGGCTTATAATCCATGCAACCATACCCGTTAAAAAAGACCCAATAATCACATGAAGCCGCGGCGATCCAGGATTGTCTTCTTTTTCGGCAAATTTCCATAATCGCAATACCAACCCAAGACCGGCCCATCCGGCTGAGACAGCGACCAACACACTATTGGCAGAAGTCTGAATCCCACCCGCAGCAGCAATCGCAAGTGGCACAACAGCAACCGCCGACATCCAGCACCAAGAAACACCACCTCGATACCCCAGCAATAGACCAGCAACCACACCCATGCTGCCAAATAACTGCAATGGCAGTATCCAAACACCAGGCTCGCGACATTCAAGACCAAGAGTAACAACGGTAGATATTGATGACAAAATAGCTGGCAACAACAACTGGTTCCTACCGGCATGGCACGCCATGATCAGACTTCCACCCGCTAAAACACCAACTGCGGGAACAATTCCAAAGTTGACAGCCCAACCAGCAAAAAGAAACCAAACTGTCGCAATAACACAATCGATAGCACGCTGCCCTTGGGGCATCCATGCTAAAAGTGCAGCCAAACTACTACTACCCAAGGCCAACAGGAACAGCGGACTAGCGCACGCAACGCGCCACGCAACCATCCATTCGCTGCCAGCAGGAAATAATGAATCCGCCCACGAAATCAAAGCCGGAACACACATAATGGCCAAACCAGCAGTTGCCGTGCATTGATTCCAGAAGCGATGTTTCACAGACCAACGCGTGGAAATTAGAGAAACAAAACTCGCACTAATTCCAATCCAGCCTGAGGAAGCCACAAGGGCCATTCCCGTGGACATATCAATGGCTTTCGCGGCAGATACAACTGCGCACAGTCCACAAACTGCGCCAACGACTGCCCAACCATGGGATTGCCAAAGTACAGATCGCAAAGTGGTCACCACGACCATAGCACCTGCCAAACATGCTAATTGCCCCAAAGGAGTGCCTTTATAAAAAGCTCCCGTCCACAGTGTGGCACAGGCCATCAAAGCTGCATGCAGAACTCGGTCCAGTAACAGGGAGCGAGATCCTCCCCCAACGGTAATCCGCAGAATCATTGGCAAGAATGCCATATAGCCAATGCCCGCCCAGATGAGGGCAGGCAAACTCTCTTCCAAGTCGCGCGCATGGAACCATGCGGCCGCAAAGACAGCGGCACAACCTGCCAATGCGCACGCGCTCCCCGTCGTCAAACGGAATGCATCACGCCAGGCTAACGCCATCCACGCCATACCAGTTACTGCGATTGCGCCCCAAACAGGCGGTCCTGTTAGTGCCGCCAACCATTGCCGCTCAATTTCTGTTCGACCAACAATATTGAGCAAGGCCATGGCTGCATGAGAGAGCAATAAGCCAAAGCAGGCAGGTGCCGCCCATGCAGGACGCAAACGCCAGCAGCTAGCCAGAAGTACGCCCACTGAAAGGCCAGCCAGAGCGAACACAGGAGCCAGAACAAAGAAAGGAGGAGTTTTAATCATCCAGAGACTGCCAAAACCAGCAACCATCGTCAGAAGCAGTAACGCCAGATGATGAACAAAAGCGCCGGCATGGCCATTACGAACAGCGGTATGGCTTGCCTTCAAAGGAATTGCTTCTGGAGCGCGCCAGCCTAACAGATCGAGTCGCCTGCGGATGATATCATCGAGCACGTGAGATAATGCCAAAGACGGATTCTGCCGTGCCATCGATTCAATCAGCTGATTGGCATCATCCAGCCGGCTTAATGCGGTTTGCACGACTTGTGCCAGAGGCTCACCGCATCCGTGGCATAATTCATGAGACTGATCGACAGGCTCATGGCACTGAAGGCATTCCAATTCGTGGCTACAGCCGGTTGGGATCGATCGCCTATTTCCCACCCGTTGAGCCATAAGCCAAGTAGCGGCAGCCCCTATGGCGATTCCAAGCCCCATTTCGATCATAACCAACCCCCGCGCCACGTTCGGCGTGGCCATCATGCTTGGCCATTGCCAACACAGAGCTACCGAAACTATCGGAAGGAGCGGGGGTGCTCATTGAGTCAAACTGGTGAAGCACGATAGCCTAGAAAAAGGTTGCACAATTTACCCAAGACAGTGATAATAGGGGGGAGAGCGGTTGAATCAGCTTCTCTACATTCGATCAATATCATCGATACTTAGGTGCCGCCATGACGGATCCCATCAAACAAAATTCCAATCATGACTCCGACCCGGAGATGCTTATCGGTGGAGAAATTGAGGAACTGGAAGAGCTGCCAAATTTGCCTGAGGCAGAAATCAACGCTGCACCTCCAGCTCAAGCCCCCCCCATTCTTGAAGAACAAGAACCAGACCTGAGCGACTTGTTTGAAGAACCCGCCCCCGTCACTCCTTCCAGTTTTGAACAGGAACCAACGCACGGTTTCTTCGACGAAGTTGGGGAGATTGTAACATCAGGCGATACAACACTGCTCGATGACAATTCCTCTGGTAGCTTCAAGGTTCTCGATGAATCGGGGCTGAATGACGCCGCAGGTAATGCTGACCTATCTGATAAGGCCGATGCTTCATCGGATCAGGATATCAGCGATATGCTCGAAGGATTAGAAGGATTTGAACCCCAAGGAACGACATCCGCCCGCGCAGCAAACTTATCTTCCTCATCGTCTGGTGCAGATTCCTCTGGCGATCTTGATATCCACACTGTCTCCGACAGCATGGACGCATCCGATATTGATAATGTCGAACTCGATATCATTCCAACTTTACCCGGTACCAGTCCTGCAGCCCCATCCTCGAAGGCTGGCAAAAACAAAACATCGGCAAAACCACCCACACCGACCGTTTCGAAGAGCCGTGGTGGCATGCTGGTTGGCTCATTATTGGGCTTGCTGGGTGGTATTGCCGCCAGCCAAGCACTATGGGTTTTTGGCATTGAATTACCAACCAGTATCCGTCAAGCCGATTCAGCCCAGGTGAAAGCTCTCAAGGATCTTTCGGAGCAGGCAAGCGGCAAGTCAAAGTCACTGGAATCCGATTTGGAAACCCTGAAAACCGTTTCGGAAGAAGCTAGCAATAAGGCAAAGGAAAGCCTGAATTCGCTGACTACCGAAAAGCTGGGGCTTGCAACCAAGCTAACCGAGCAAACCACTAAATTCATGCAGGACCTGAAATTGGAACAGGCCAAAGGCGAAAAAGCAGTTACTGATGCCAAAATTGTTGCATCCAAGGAGCTTGATGAACAGAAAGCT
>Ga0255133_1000325_pt1 | contig 13878 bp, 9 predicted proteins | sample Law_Law_RepB_8d_FD_188553 | JGI IMG/M metagenome (GOLD analysis project Ga0255133, IMG submission 188553) | Freshwater microbial communities from St. Lawrence River, New York, United States - Law_Law_RepB_8d | ecosystem: Environmental > Aquatic > Freshwater > River | place: USA: New York... | reverse complement strand
CCCCGGCACCCTGACCGAGGAGGAAGCAGTGAGGGTGGCCGGGCAGCTGCTGGAAGGTAATTCGCGGCGGATTTTCCGGCTGCCAGCAACCGGGCCGGGCCCTGCCTGAACAGTCCCAGTTTTCCCCTACCAAAAAACCCTGTTTTTCCCGGGTAAATCGCAACAAAAAGAAGCTTGGAAATAACCCGCAAAAATACGGGCCAAAACCGGATTTTTCCGTAAAATAATCGAATGGCATAAATAGGGGTCCGGAAGCCGGCCAAACCAGGCGCGGCACCCCTCCGGCCCCACACGAACCGCGGCCTAGTCCACGGTTCCGCCCGACAGCGAGGAAAGTAGCCTTGGCAAAGTCCACCCCACCAACCGGCGACTCAGAAGAAGCCTTGGTCCCCCAGCCCCTCGACATCGCCGACGAATTGCGTGACAGCTACCTCACCTACGCCATGAGCGTCATCGTGAGCCGCGCCCTGCCCGATGCCCGCGACGGCCTCAAGCCCTCCCAGCGCCGCATCCTCGTGGCCATGAACGACCTCAACCTGGGCCCCTCCAGCTCCACCAGTAAGTGCGCCGGTATCGTCGGCGAGACCATGAAGCGCTACCACCCGCACGGTGAGGCGGTCATCTACCCCACCCTGGTCCGCATGGCCCAAGACTGGAACATGCGCCACCGGCTTATTCACAGCCAAGGCAACTTCGGCTCCATCGCCGGCCTTCCCCCAGCCGCCATGCGTTACACCGAGGCCAGGCTCACCCCCATCTCGGCTCTCATGCTGGAAGATCTCGAGAGCGAGACGGTTGATTTCATCGATAATTACGATGGCAAATACCGCGAACCATTGGTCCTGCCTTCCCGCTTCCCCAACCTGCTGGTTAACGGCTCCGATGGCATCGCCGTGGGCATGGCCACCGAAATCCCACCGCACAACCTCCGCGAGGTTTGTGATGCCGCCATTCTTCTTATCGATGAACCCGATGCCTCCATTCTCCGCATCCTTGAGGTCCTGCCAGGGCCCGATTTCCCCACAGGCGGCCTCATATGCGGCCGACAAGGAATCCTTGAAGGCTATTCCACCGGACGCGGGCGGGTCACCCTGCGTGCTCGGGCCCATGTGCACCAAGAGGGACGCCAACAACAGATCATCATCACCGAGGTCCCCTACCAGCAAACCCGCAACCGACTCGCAGAGAACATCGGCGAACTCGTCAAAAACGAGCGCGTCAAAGGCATTTCTTCCATCCGCGACGAATCCAGTCAGCGCACCGGGGAGCCGGTTCGCCTGGTGATCGATATCAAACGCGACGCCGACCCCCATTTCATCCTCAATCAGCTATACCAATTCTCCCCACTGGAACGCACCGCCTCCATCATTCTCTTGGCTCTCATCGACGGCCGTCCCCGCCTGTTAACCATCAAAGACCTCATCGAGTGCTTCCTCAAGCACCGAATCGAGGTGATCAGCCGACGCACCCAGTACCTGCTCAGAAAAGCCAAAGAACGCTGCCATGTGCTCGAAGGCCAGCTCATCGCCATCAGCTCGCTCGACGAGGTGATCGCCATCTGCCGATCTTCCCCCAACCGCCAAGAGGCGAAGGCCCGCCTGACTAGCATGGCCGTCTCGGCAGCCGTGCTGGGCCGGGCCTTGGGCGACGACGGCTTCCAGGCCCTGCAGCGCGAGTTAGGCGCCTTGCCCGAATACCGCATGACAGAAGGCCAGGCCGATGCGGTCGTGCGCCTGCAACTGGGCCAATTGGCCGCTCTCGAACGCGACGAAATCTTGCGCGAGTTCCAAGGGCTGCGTGGCGACATCACCGGCTATGAGGCACTCCTGTCCGACAACAAAAACATCCTCGCACTGGTGCGCGAAGACCTGACCAACATCCGCGACCGCCACGGCGACAAACGGCGCACCGAAATCACCGGCGAAGAGGCCCGCCTCAACCGCGAGGACCTCATCGAGGAACAGCAAATGGCTGTCACCCTCAGCCATCAGGGTTACATCAAACGCATGGCGGTCGATACCTTCCGCGCCCAGAATCGCGGTGGCCGGGGCGTCTCCGGCGGCACCACCCGCGAGGAAGACTTCATCGAGCAGTTCTTCTCCGCCAGCACCCACGCCTACCTGCTCTGCTTCACCAACCGCGGCCAAGTCTATTGGCTGAAGGTGTACGATATTCCTGAAGGCTCACGCACCGCACAGGGCCGTTCCATCGCCAATGTGCTCTCCCTGCGCGAAGGCGAAAAGATCCAGTCGCTGTTCGCAGTGCGCGATTTCGCTCAACTAAAAGACCACAGCCTTATCATCGCCACCAAAAACGGCGTGGTCAAAAAGACACCTCTCGAAGAATACAGCCGCCCCCGCGCCAACGGCATCATCGCCGTCAATCTGCGCGACGAGGATGCCCTCATCGGGGTGGTTCTGGTCAAGGAAGGTGACGAGGTCATGTTGGCCACCAAGGCTGGCATGACACTCCGCTTCAGCGAGGCCGACGCCCGCGATATGGGCCGAAACTCCACTGGGGTGCGCGGCATCAAACTCATGCCAAGCGACGAGGTCATCAGCCTAGTGGTGACCGACCCCAACGGCCAGTTGCTCACCGTCTGCCAAAACGGCTACGGCAAACGCACTCCATTCGGAGCCAATGCGGCAGCCGGCGAATTGCCACCAGAAACCGAAGAGGGCGACGAGACACCCGCGCCCGTGGCCGAATCTGAAGAGGTTGAAGGCGAAGAAGCTGTACCCGCATCTGCCATGCGGTACCGCCTGCAACGCCGTGGCGGCAAGGGTGTCCGCGATATCAAGACCGAAGGGCGCAACGGCCCTGTCATCGCAGTGGTTGCGGTGCGCGATACGGTCGATGTGGTGCTGGTCACCAAAAGTGGCATGTTCAACCGCAGCCATGCCGACCAAATCCGCCAGTGTGGTCGCAACACCAAGGGCGTTCGTCTGATCAACCTGAAGTCAGAAGACCAAGTGGTCAGCATTGCGGTCGTCGAGCGCGACACCACCCCGCCCGAAGACGATGTGGCAACTGCTCCCGAAAACCCCACCACCCCACCAGCCGCTGAGGCCTGATCCATGAAAGTTCTAGTAACCGGCGGCTACGGCTTCCTGGGGGCGTGGATCGCCCGCGACCTGATCGACCGCGGCCACGAACCGGTACTGTTCGATTTGGCCAGCACACCGCGCCGGCTCGAAATGGTGCTCTCAGCCCAAGAGATTACCTCGCTGCCTTTTGCCCAGGGCGATGTGGCCGATAGTGACCGCGTTCTGGCTGCATGCAAAGAACACGGCATTGGCGGCATCATCCATCTGGCTGGCCTGCAGGTGCCAACTTGCCGGGCCAAACCGCTGGAAGGGGCCCGCGTGAATGTGCTTGGCACGCTGGCTGTGCTGGAAGCCGCCCGCCAATTGCCCGAACCCCGACCCCGCGTGGTGCTGGCCTCCAGCGCGGCAGTGTTTGGCCCACCTTCGATGTACCCTTCAGGCCCTCTGGCAGACCAAGTGCCACTCCGCCCCGGCACCCACTACGGCTGGTTCAAAATCTGCAACGAGGGCAACGCCCGCGTTTATTCTCAGGAACACATGCTCGAAACCGTCGCACTCCGCCCATGGACTGTCTACGGCCCCGGCCGCGATGTCGGCATGACCAGCGAGCCAACCCGCGCTGTGAAATGCGTCGCCTTGGGCCGGCCCTACAAAATCACCTATGGCGGCATTCAAGATCTCCAGTTCGTCGGCGATATCGCCCGCGCCTTTGTGCAATGCCTCACCGGCCCCTACAAGGGCCCCGAGGCCTACAACCTGCGCGGGGCAGTTGTAGACATTCAGGAATTCCACCGGGCCCTCTGCGCGGTGGAGCCAACCGCCAAAGACCTGATTTCCGTTGGCGAAAGCCAACTCCAGATTGCCCCAAACCTCGACGATTCTCTCCTCCAAGCCCACTATGGCCCGCTGCCGCCCACCCCGCTGGAGCAAGGCTTGCGCAAAACCCTGACCATGTTCCGCGACCAACTGGCCGCTGGCACTCTCGATGTGGCCGATTTGGGCTAGCCTGTTTGCCCTACCTGGCCAGGGTCCATCAGAGGCGTGTTGGCAATTCCTTGCCTACCCCGCGATTCTCTTGAATTGCATGGGCTTGTCGATATCCAGCCGCTTTTCCAAAACCGGTTACTAAAGGGCCACTCTGGCAAGTGAAAAGTCACCGCTTCCTCCCTGAGCGGCTGTGTTTCTCAACCCAACCTCAATCCGCCAGGCTCCAAGTAAATCCTTGAGGCAGCAGGGCAACCCGTTTACTCTGGAGTCTCCCGCCCAAACTCCTTCCCCAGCCGTTGCCCATGCCCAGCATCCGAATTCTGATCTGCCTGGTGATTCTGCTCAGGGGGGGTGGCATTTGCCTGGCTGTTGGCGATCAAGGGATCGATTTCGATCGGCAAATCCAACCGTTGCTTTCCGCCAAGTGCGGCCGCTGCCACAGCGACAAAATTCGTAAAGCCGATCTCGACCTGCTCACCATCTCCGGATTGCTAAAAGGCGGCGAAGGCGGGCCGGTCCTTGTCCCTGGCAACCCTGACAAAAGTTCCCTCTTCGAGCGCGTGCGCAAAGGCGAGATGCCACCCCCCGGCAAGGATCAACTTTCAAATGATGAACAGGCCCTGCTGCGGCGCTGGATCTTGGAAGGTGCCAAACTTTCAACAACCGCCCCTGAAGCCGCGCTCACGCAACACGATGTGATCCCAATTCTGCTGCGCCATTGCGCGCCCTGCCATGGCAGGCACAAGCAAGAAGCCGACCTCGACCTGCGCACCCCCCTTGCAATGCTCAAGGGGGGCAAATCAGGCCCTGCGGTCCTGCCCGGCAAACCAAACGAAAGTTTGGTCATCCAGCGCATTGCGTCGGGCAAAATGCCACCTGCCGCCAAGCTGGTCGATGCCTGCGTGAAGCCAGTAGATAAAAGCGATCTTGATAAATTAAAACTGTGGATCGCCCAAGGGGCCCCTACCCGCGATATCCAACCCGATGTCGCCACCACCACGCCCGACACGCTCGTCACCGACAAAGACCGCCAATTCTGGTCCTTTCAACCTGTCCAACCCGTGCGGATACCAACCATTCAAAATGCCTCCCGGGTCCGCAATCCCATTGATGCGTTCATTCAGCAGAAACTGGAAGCCAAAGGCCTGAGCTTGGCTCCTGAGGCGGACCGAATCACCTTGTTGCGCCGGGCCAGTATGGATCTGACCGGCCTCCCACCCACTCCAGAAGAACTCAAGGCGCATCTCACCGACACTTCGCCCGATGCCCACGAAAAAATGATCGACAAGCTTTTGCAATCCCCTCGATATGGCGAGCGTTGGGGCCGTTATTGGCTCGATTTGGTGGGCTATGCGGATACCGAGGGGAAGAGGGAGCAAGACCTCCCCCGCCCCCATGCCTGGCGCTACCGCGACTATGTCATTCGCAGCCTCAACGCCGACAAGCCCTACGACCGGTTCCTTTTGGAGCAGCTGGCCGGCGATGAATTGGTTGATTACGAAAAAGCGCCCGCAATCACTCCCGAAATCCATGACAATTTAGTGGCCACTGGTTTTTTGCGAATGACCCCCGATGCCACATGGGCCAACATCACCGGCTTTGGGCCCGATCGACTCGAGGTCATCGCTGACCAGATGGATGTGCTCGGCTCCGCGGTTTTGGGCCTCACAATTAAATGCGCCCGGTGCCACACTCACAAATTTGACCCCATTCCCCAGCGTGACTACTACCGCCTGTTGGCCATTTTCAAAGGGGCTCTGGATGAATACGACTGGCTTAAACCCGATATCCGCCCAGGTATTGGCCCTGAAAGCGTCGATGTGGCCCCGCCCAGGCAGTTGCCCCATGTGAACACAGCCGAACGCACAGCCTGGGAAGCCAAAAAAACCCCGCTCGAGCCAAAGATCCAAGCCTTGTGGGACCGGGGCGAGCCCTCACCAACCTACCTCTATCGCCGGGGCGATTACCTCCAGCCCACCACACTGGTGGGCCCAGGCGTGCCATCTGTGTTAACCGATGGCAAAACCCCATTTCCAGTTGTCACTCCCTGGCCCGGGGCCAATAAAACCGGCAGACGCCTGGCATTCGCCAAATGGGTGATTCAGCCAAATCATCCCCTAACAGCCCGGGTGATGGTGAACCGAGTTTGGAAACTCCATTTTGGCACCGGCATTGTGCCAACTCTGGCCAACTTCGGAAAAACCGGCTCCGCTCCAAGCCATCCAGAACTGCTCGACTGGCTTGCCATGCAATTCAGTCAGCCCCAATCGCAAACAATGCAGCCAAATAAACCATGGTCGCTCAAGGCAATGCACCGCCTTATCATGACCAGCACCACCTACCGCCAGTCTTCCACAGTCACAGAGAGACAGCAGCGTCTCGACCCCTCCAATAGCCTTTTCTCCCGGGCCCGAATGACAAGGCTCGATGCCGAAGCCCTGTATGACACTCTTTTGCATGCTGCTGGAAAACTCGATGAGACCGCGGGCGGCCCGGCTGACAAGGTGGAAGCGCGACCCGATGGCTTGGTAACCCCCAACGGAACACCCAAAGGCTGGCGCCGGCTGATCTATGTGGTCCAAGCTCGCAAGCAACCCGCCACCCATGCCGAAAATTTTGATTTCCCCCAGATGAACCCCAATTGCATCGAGCGTCGCGAATCCATCGTTGCCCCCCAGGCCTTGTACCTCCTCAACAATGCCATGGTCGAAAAATTGGCGCTCTCCTTCGCCAAAAGGGTTCGCCTGCAGGCAGGTGACAATACCGCCAGCCAAGTGGAATTGGTTTACCAATTGGGCATGGGCCGGCCTCCCAACCCCCAGGAATCACAACTGGGTAAAGACACCCTGGCCAAACTCACCATCGCTTGGGCCAATCAGCCGCCATCGGCAGATTTATCAGACAATGTAGATGGAAATGTAAAAGCCCTTGCAAACTATTGTCATGCCATCATGAACTCAGCAGCTTTTCTATACCTGGACTGAGACAGACATGAACCCGAAACCACACTACCCAATGCCATCAAACAATCGCCGCGAGCTTTTTCAAACCATTTCAGGTGGCATTTTTGGTGCCGCCCTCGCCTCCCTGATTCGCGCTGATACCGGGCCCGAATTGGTCCACACCGATTTAATGCCCCGCTTGCCGCATTTTCAGGCAAAGGCAAAGGCGGTCATCCATCTTTTCCAAAATGGTGGCCCATCGCAAATGGATCTCTTTGATCCTAAACCCGAACTCGATAGGCTGCATGGAAAAAGTTACGCTGACAAATTGGCCGGCGAAATCGAGTTCATTGGCTCGGCCGGAAGCATCATGCGCAGCCCCTTCCGGTTCAAAAAACACGGCCAATGCGGCGCGCCTATCTCCGACGCAATGCCAGCCCTTGCAGGGATGGTTGATGACATCGCTTTCATCCGCTCCATGCACACCACCAGCATCACCCACGAACCGGCCGTGTACATGATGCAGTCGGGCAAGCTCACACCGGGCCGGCCCACACTGGGCGCCTGGGTCACTTATGGCTTGGGTAGCGAGAACCAAAACCTTCCCGCCTATGTCGTGCTCGATGATCCCAAGGGCCTACCTGTCAACGGCGTTGAAAACTGGCAAGCCGGCTTCCTGCCGCCACAGTTTCAGGGAACCAGATTCCGGTCCACCGGTTCTCCTGTGCTGAACCTGAAACCCGAAACCCAACGCCTGCCTTCTATCGCCTTGTTGGAAAGTGACCTGCGCGCCAAACTCGATGCCTCCCACCTGCTCGACCATCCCCGCCAACCGGCCCTCACGGCCCGAATCAACAGCTACGAATTGGCCGCCCGCATGCAACTTGCGGCTACCGATGCGCTGGATATCTCACAGGAACCTACCCGCATCCAGGAAATGTACGGGATAGGCACAGAACCAACCGATTCCTACGGCCGCCGTTGCCTCATCGCCCGCCGTCTCATCGAGCGCGGGGTGCGGTTTGTCCAGCTCTATATCAATTCCCACATCTGGGATACCCATAACAACATTGCCGGTGACTTGAAAACTGCCTGTGATCGCACCGACAAACCCACCGCCGCACTGCTACGCGACCTCAAACAGCGCGGCCTGCTCGACAGCACCCTGGTGCTGTGGGGCGGCGAATTCGGCAGGTTGCCCATCTCGCAACTCCCCGCGGACAAGGATGAGAAAAAAGCAGGTCGTGATCACAACAAAAACGCCTTCTGCAACTGGATGGCCGGGGGAGGCGTGAAGCCCGGCTTCACCCTGGGAAGCACAGACGAACTGGGCCTGAACGCCGTGGAAAACAAGGTCAGTGTGCGCGATTGGCACGCCACCGTCCTGCACCTGCTCGGTATCGATCACGAGCACCTGTTTTATTCCGATAACGGCCTGCGCGAAAAGCTGACAGGCGTGGAGCCAGCCCGAGTGGTTCGCGAAATTCTTGCTTAAATGTCTTCAGGCACTTCCGAAATTTTGGCCCGTATCTCACTCAACCCTTCGCTCCAAGCTCCAACTTCCCACCTGGAAGCCGCCTCACCACCTTGCCCAGCTCCAGCGGAAACAACACCTGCGCCAAAGCGCCCGGGTTCAGCGACAACTGATCCGCCAACACCTCCAGGTGCATGGGCCCGTTACCCAACAATTTCCAGATCTCCAGCCCCGGCCCGGTCAGGCCTGCCGGTTGGCTGGGTGCCGGTGCCAAACTCTCAACCGGGTTAATAAAACTCGGCTCCGCCTGACTGGCAACCGCATCACGCCTGCGCTTTGGGGCCGCTTTGATCGCAATAGCCTCGGCTAAGGGCTGCTGGCCAATTGCCTCCAGCACATCGTCGATACCCCGACAAACCATCGCCCCCTCCCGCAGCAGCTTGTGGCAACCCTCCGATAACGGGCTGTCAATGGGCCCGGGCACCGCCAAAAGCGGCCTTCCCTGTTCGGCTGCATGCGTGGCGGTGTGCAGTGTGCCACTTTTGGCCTGCGCTTCCACCACAATAACCGCCAGCGACAAACCGCTGATCAATCGGTTGCGTGAAGGAAACAAACCCGCCTGCGGCTTTTGTCCCATCGGATGCTCGCTCAACAGGCCACCAGACCCGCAAATACGCGTTGCCAAGTCGGCATGTTCCGGCGGGTAAATTCCCGATAATCCGTTGGCCAACACCGCCAAGGTACGGCCTCCTGCCTCCAACGCCGCCTCATGTGCAACGCCATCAATACCTCTGGCAAGGCCACTCACCACGGTCAGCCCGGCACGGGCAAGACCCGTTGCCAGCCGTTGGGCTACCCTTCGCCCATAAGGCGTCGGCTCCCTCGAACCCACTATCGCAACCCCCCGGTGGTCGGCTGGCGTGTACTCTCCCGCCAAATACAAAAGCGGCGGCATTCCATCCAGGGCAGTAATCGCCTCGGGGTAACCCGACTCACCCATTGCCAAAGGCATCACCCGGTGCTTCGCCAAAAGTTCCAGCTCTTTTTCCAAAGCCGAAGATTTGGCAGCCTGACTAATTTTTTCCAAGAGCGCCTTGCTGATATTTGGCACATCAGCAAGCTCGCCAAATTCATCCTGTATCAATCGGGACGGGTCCGCCACATGCTCCAAAAGGGCTCCAAGCGTCCTCGGGCCAACACCAGGTACCAGCCGTAAAGCTAATATCGCACGCGTTCGCTCTGAAATCTGTAGGCTCATGCCGCACCCTCTGGGTATGCCCCTTCTACAGTCGCAGGCGAGGCTGCCAGCAGTTTCACGATCACGGCATCCGCCACAAATCGTCCCTCGCGTGTCAGCCTAAGGCCTTGGTTGTCACGGGCCAGCAACCCCTGCTCCACCAACGCGTCGGCCCCACCACCAAAAACGCTGTCCAAGCTCAAACCGGTGCGGTCAAGAAATTCGCTCGCCACCATCCCCTCCACCCGGCGCAGGTTCATCATCAGGGTTTCCTTTGCCACCTCCAACGGGTCTAGCCTTTCGCGCTGGAAGGCGGTTTCCTCCCCTGCCAGCGCCAGGCGCAGGTAACGGTCCAAATCGCGCGTGTTCAGTGTTCTCTCACCTGCAACCAGACCTGCCGCACCCATGCCAACACCAAAATGCGCCAAATTAGCCCAATAGGCTCGATTGTGTCGGCTTTCAAAACCCGGCTTGGCAAAATTAGAGATCTCATACTGCTTGTAACCACCCGCTTCAAGCGTTGCCATCGCAATGTCATAAAGCTCCCGTTCCAACTCCTCCGGCAGGGGAAGCACCAAGCCACCCCTTACCTTTTTCTCAAGGGGCGTGCCGCGTTCGTAGGTCAGCCCATACAGGCTCAGATGATCTGGGCCAAGCTCCATCGCTCGCTGCAGGTCCTCACGCCACGACCGCACAGTCTGCCCAGGCGCACCAAAAATCAGGTCCAAAGACACCGAAAGACCTGCCCTTCGCCCTGCAGCCACCGCTCGCGCCACCAGACTCGCATCATGCGGTCGCTCCAGTGCCGCAAGCGTTCCCGGCTCAAACGCCTGCACTCCCAAACTCACCCGGTTAAAACCCGCTTCGCTAAGAGCTCTGGCTTTTTCGTCGTCAAAAGATTCAGGATTCGCCTCCAAACTTGCCTCACCACCCGCCACCAGCGGAGTGCGGGCAGCAAGCTCCCTGCCCAACCGACGCAATTGTTCAGCACTTAAAAGCGAGGGTGTGCCACCCCCCACGAACCAAGTGTCCATGGGCATAGGCTCATTTTCACCCCCGGGAACCAAACGGGCCAACTCCGCCCGCACAGCATCGAGATAGGTGTCAATGCGATCAGCCCGGCCCACCGCGATCGCAAAATCGCAATAGCCGCACTGTTTAGCGCAAAAAGGCACATGAACATAAAGAGACCGCGGAACCACCCAGGGCTTTGCCAAAACTGGCGGTTGATGGGCCAGAGTGGGCGTGTTTTCGGTTGGTGATACCATGATGATTATGTTCTCCTGTTTCTCATTCTGCTGGCACCTCCGGGAAAGGCAAAGCGAGTCATGCGTCTAGCGGGCAAAAAGGCATTGGTCACCGGGGCTGCGGGTGGAATTGGGTGGGCCAGTGCCCGTGCTCTGGCAGCCGAAGGGGCCGATGTGGCCCTACTCGACCTGCGTTGGCCGGGTTTTGGGGGCTCAGGCGCTCTCCAGCTGCAATCTTTGGGCCACAAAGCTATCGAGATTTCTTGCGATGTGACCGACCGACTCGCCGTCGAAGCTGCCATTGAACGCACTGAAAAGGAACTGGGGGGCCTCGATTTTCTCGTCACCAGCGCAGTTTTTAGCGACCGTGAGATGTTCACCGAAGCTAACATCGACGGCTTTCAAAAAACTATCGATGTCACCATGTGGGGCGCTTTCTGGGCCCTGCGCGGCTTCTCCCGCCACCTCATCGCCCGCAACAGGCCCGGCTCCGCTGTCTTGGTCAGCTCACCCCACGCCTACATCGCCACCCCCAGTTGCATGGCCTACAACATGGCCAAGGCCGCCCTCGACATGATGGGCAAAACCGCCGCCATGGAGTTGGGACCCAAGCAAATTCGCGTCAATATGATCTACCCCGGCTGGACCGACACCCCAGGCGAACGCAAGTTCTTCACTGAGGAAACCCTCCTCCAAGCCAGCAAGCAATTGCCCCAAGGCCGCCTGATGAAACCAGAGGAAGTGGCCCGCGGCGTGGTCTTCCTGTGCGAGGATGGTAGCGACTGCATCACCGGCACCATTCTTTCCATCGACGGGGGCTCCCAGCTCCCCTGGTGGAGCAAGCGCGGCACCGGCGAATTTTAGTTTTTCGCCCGTTTGGCAGCATTATCCCAATCAGCCCCTTGAACCCGGACCCTCCCGGGTTTACAAGTGGTGTTCACGGTTTAATTGCCGTTGGTTGGCTTTTCCCACGCGACTACCGCGCGGATTGATCCAGTTTCCCGCACAACACCATCCGGAGCACCCGCCATGCGCCTCTCCCGCCGCGGCTTCGCCGCTTCTTTGTCCACCACAGCGCTTGCTTCCTTGGCTTCACCCCTCTTGGCCCAAAAACGCGACTTCGGCCCAGGTGCAGCACCCGTCCGCTACCCAGACCCCGATATCGTCAAACTCGATGACCGCTTCGCCAAATACCTCATCGGCAACACCCCCATCCAGCGACTGCACACCGGCTGCCTCTGGGCCGAGGGCCCGGCTTGGAGCAGCGTAGGGCGCTATCTGCTCTGGAGCGACATCCCCAATGATCGCCACCTGCGCTATGCCGACGAGGATGGCCATGTCAGCGTCATGCGCCAGCCAGTGGGCAACACCAATGGAAACACCTTCGATTATCAAGGTAGGCTCATCTCTTGCGAACATGGCAACCGCCGCGTGGTGCGCCACGAACACGATGGCTCGCTCACAGTGCTAGCCGACCGTTTCGAGGGCAAACGCTTCAACGCCCCAAATGATGTGATTGTCCACCCCAAGACCGGCGACATCTGGTTCACCGATCCCGGATACGGCTCCCTTGGCAACTACGAGGGAAACAAGGGCCGCCTCGAAATCAAAGAATCGGTTTACAGGATCGACGAGCGTTCTAAAAAGATCGTCAAACTTACCGATCAACTCGACAAACCCAATGGTCTTTGCTTCTCACACGACTACACCAAGCTCTATGTGGCCGACACCGGCAAACTGAAAAGCATTCTGGTCTTCGACATCGCCGACGATATCAAGCTAGGCGAGGGACGCGAGTTCCACTCCATGAAGATGAAGCTCGACGGCAAAGATGTTTCCGGCGTCGCCGATGGCATCCGCTGCGATATCGATGGCAACATTTGGGCCTCCGCCGGCTGGGTCGGTGAAGGCTATGATGGCGTCCATTGCTTCGCACCCGATGGCACCCGCATCGGCCAGATCCGTCTGCCCGAGATTTGCAGCAATGTCTGCTTTGGCGGGGCCAAACGCAACCGCCTTTTCATGACCGGCAGCCAGTCCCTCTATGCGGTCTATGTCGAAACCAAGGGAGCACACATCTCCTGACAATGCTGGGATTCCCATCCCGCACCCGTGTGATTACCCCCTAGACCGAGCACCCGCCATGTCCGCCCCTGAACCAGCTGTTACCGACAAAAACGGCAAGATCACCAGCCACCAGGTCAAGAGCGGCGTGGCCGCATGGCTCGGCTGGATGTTCGACGGCCTCGACATGCACCTCTACACCCTCGTTGCCCTGCCCTTCGTGGCCGAGCTGATGGGGCTCACCGACACCGACCAGGCGGTGAAGGAAAAGGCCAGCTACATCCAAGCCGCATTCTTGGCCGGCTGGGCATTGGGCGGCGGACTGTTCGGCTTGGTGGGGGACCGCCTGGGTCGCACCCGCGCCCTCATACTCACCATCCTCACCTATGCCCTGTTCACCGGCCTCAGCTTTTTCGCCCAAACCTGGTGGCAATTAATGATCTTCCGGTTCCTGGCAGCACTGGGCATCGGTGGCGAATGGGCTGTGGGTGCCTCACTTCTCAGCGAGACATGGCCCGCCAAATGGCGACCATGGCTGGCGGCCATCCTGCAAACCGGCGTGAACATAGGCGTTTTATTCGCTAACCTTGCAGGCTTTCTCCTCAGCTCCTACCCCAACCGCACCGTCTTCCTCGTGGGCGTCATCCCCGCCCTACTGGTCTTGTGGATCCGCAAGGAGGTGCCAGAACCCGAAGCTTGGGAACAAGCCAAAGGAACCGCCAGGCCCGGAATTGCCGATTTGTTCCGTGGCAAATTGCTGCGAACCACGCTGGTAACTCTGCTGGTCTGTTCGTTTTCGCTGTCCGGACACTGGGCCTTCATGTTCTGGTCCACCCAGCAGGTGGGACGCTTGCAAATTGAGACCATGCAACAGGCTGAT
>Ga0255133_1000322_pt1 | contig 13976 bp, 11 predicted proteins | sample Law_Law_RepB_8d_FD_188553 | JGI IMG/M metagenome (GOLD analysis project Ga0255133, IMG submission 188553) | Freshwater microbial communities from St. Lawrence River, New York, United States - Law_Law_RepB_8d | ecosystem: Environmental > Aquatic > Freshwater > River | place: USA: New York... | reverse complement strand
TGCGCGAAGCTGAGCTGCATCATGGCGATGTGATTCGTGCCGGGCACACCACCATTATGGTAGAGGTTGAAGGTATCGTAACTGCTCCGGTGGAGTCCAGTACCTACGCCGAAGGCGAAGTATGCCACATTCCGGAAGCTCCGCCAGGGTACCGTTTCATTGAGGTGATTGGCAGGGGAGGTATGGGGCAGGTCTGGAAAGCGGTACGCGCGTCGGATCATGAAATTGTGGCACTCAAGATACTTCTGCCAGATCGGCCGCTGCGTGACCGCGATACCTTGCGTTTTCTGCGGGAGGCGAATTTACTGAAATCGCTGACCCACCCGCGCATAATCCGAGTTCTCGACATGGGAGAAGATCAGGGCAAACCCTGGCTTGCCTTGGAATACATCAACGGTCCGGATCTAGCGCATGTCGTGCACCAAAAAGGCAAACTTCATTTTTCACGTGCCACTTCGATAATGCTTCAAGTCCTCGATGGACTGGCGTATGCCCATGATCAAGGTGTGATTCACAGGGATCTCAAACCTGCGAATATTCTTTTGGGAAGTTCCTCAGCAGGCGATTGCGCGCATATTGCGGATTTTGGGTTGGCCAAGGCGTGGCAAGGCGCGAACATGTCGTCATCAACATTGACGGGGAATGGCGCTGGAACGCCAGCCTACATGCCTCCCGAACAAGTTGTGGATTTGGCGAATGTGAAAGAAACGGCCGATCAGTATTCGGCAGCAGCCACGTTCTATGCGATTGTTACAGGCCACCATTGCCACAGCACTTCGGGCGGCGAATCGGAACTGTTTCGGCGGATCCTTACAGAGGCACCGCGCCGCATCTCTTTGTTTGTTCCGGACCTGCCAGTGGCATTGGCCGACGCAATTCACCGAGCTTTGTCTTCTAATCCCGCGGACCGGTTTCCGTCGGTCCGCGAGTTCGCGGAAGCGATCGCACCTTTTGCTACGGCATCTCCGGTATTATCGGATGATGACACGCAGCATTAAAAGACTGCGGACAAAAATAGGTCAGTCGAGCGGCTCAAGTACCATGGCCTTAATCAGCAATTCGGCGCCCTCGGACTGGAACTGAATCTTGCCCTTGGTCGTCTTGAGATCGGAAGCCGCTGACATCGGCGTACCATTGAGCGAGATGGTTACAGAATCGCCTTTGCAAACAGATACCAGCGAATTGAATTTTCCCACAGGATATTCAGGATCGGCTTCGCTGCGGAACCCGAGCGTGTTGGTCCATTCGGGCGATTTTGCAGACCACAGCAAGCGGCCACCGAGAGAAAATACTTTTTCAGGGGCATTCGGCTTGTAGTACCAGCCGGTCTTCCCTGAGGCGGGGCGCTCGACGCAGGGGCTGGAAAATGTGTAAGCCGGATCTTTGCCCAAAATGGAAATATCGCCCGTTCCGCCTTCAATCATGTTGCATTGCAGGCCATTCATCCATGAATCCGCATAAACGCCATCGGTACCGGTGGCATGAAGAACCAAGCCCGAATCGCGTGCCGTTTTTTCGCGTGGTGGCCATACTTTCCCGCCCCAAGCGTAAGTCAGGGTGAGCTTGTAGTTGGAGAATTCTTTTTCAGTGGTCAACGCACCCCATTCCTCGCCTGAAATGCGCAGCATGCCATCCTTGACACCAAAGACCCCCTTAGGGTCGACTCCCTTACCTTTCCCTTTGACGTAGCCATACCAGCCAGACATATCTTTGCCATTGAACAGGGCAATAGGCTCGGCAGCCGATGCTCCCAATGTGATCAAAAAGCAGGCAAGAAGAACCGCAGTAACAAGGCGCATGATGAATTCCCTTGGTGAATATCAGACGGCCCCTGTTTTAGCCGAAGTGAGGGTGTTGCGCCAGAACCGCTTTCGTTTGCCGGCAAAGTCCGCCAAACCCAAGCACGATCGGAACCATTCGTTCCGACGAACCCTGTTTCCCCAAGGCCAGACAACCCTTAGACTAAACAGAGATCGCAACACGAACTGGTGCCCTGGTAACCCGGGAAGCCGGTGAGACTCCCGCGTTAAGGAATGAACGGTGTCAACGACACGTCCCCTGCTACCGCAAATTGTCTCCCAGACTGATGGGCATAACCCTGTATCGGAGCCAGTGGTTCCGGAACATGGGAGTCCCCACTTGGCTCCGGATACTAGGGCGATCATGCCCCCGGGGCGGCTCGGATCGCCCCTTCTCAATCGAATACTGGCCCTGACGGGTTCGCCATGGAATCGCCGTCTGGCGAAATCCGCTTGCTACCTTGAAGCTATTCGACGTCGGGAGAACGAGTTTTCATCGCTTTCCGATGCCGAGATTCGCAGCACCGGCTTGAAGCTGAAGGGGCGCGCCCGTGGTGGTGAACCGCTCAAGGACATACTGCCCGAGGCGTTTGGTTTGGTGTGTGTTGCTGCCAAACGCACGCTTGGTCTTCGGCCATTTGATGTTCAGTTGGGTGCTGGCGGCTTGATGTTCGGCGGTGCCCTTGCAGAAGTGGCAACGGGTGAAGGGAAAACCCTGATTGCGGCGTTGCCTGCTTATCTGCACGCACTTGCAGGCAAAGGTGTGCATGTTGCCACGGTGAACGATTACCTTGCCAAGCGCGACAAGGAATGGCTTGAACCGCTCTACACGGCGCTTGGGCTGTCCATGGGTGTGTTGCAGCAGCAGATGTCCGATGCGGATCGGAAGGCTGCTTATCGGGCAGATGTGACTTACGGAACAGCATCTGAATTTGGATTCGACTTCCTTCGTGACCGATTGAAAATGACTTCCGCCAAAGGCAATGACAAGCCATTTTGGGCGGCGTGGCAAAAAGGCGGCGGCGCTGGCGGCAATGAAGATCCCCGCGTTCAGAGAGGTCACCACTTCGCTTTGGTGGATGAAGCCGACAATATCTTTATTGATGAGGCGCGCACACCCCTAATCATTTCGGGGGAAACACGCCCGGCTTCGCCTGAGGAAAGCATTGTCTACATGTGGGCCGATGCCCTTGTAAGACAGATGCAGTATCAGCGTGAGTTCACGTTCAACGTTGCCAAGCAGAAACTTGAACTTTCCGATGCGGGCAAGCAGTTGGTGCGTTACAGCAATCCGCCATCGGGTGAGCACGCCGACGCCATCGACAAGCTGCACGATGCCGTTGAGCAGGCGCTTCAGGCGCATTACCGGTTTCGTTGCGACCAGCACTACATGATTGAAAAAGGCAAGATCGTCATCATCGATGAAGGTACTGGCCGCCGCATGCCGGACCGTAGCTGGCGCGACGGCCTTCATCAGGCGGTTGAGGCCAAGGAAAAGGTGACCATCACCAAGCAGGCCGATCACGCGGCGCAAGTGACATTTCAGAGTTATTTCAGGCTTTATACGCACTTGGCGGGGATGAGCGGGACGGCGGTGCAGAATCGCTGGGAAATTTTCCGTGTTTACCGCTTATGGGTGGTTCAGGTCCCTACCAACCGCCCAGTGCGCCGTCGCCAATTGCCCGATATTATTTACCCCAACGAGGAATCCAAATTCGAAGCGGTTGTTCGGCAGGTTCAGGCTCTTATGGCTGCCGGGCGCGCGGTGCTGATAGGTACTCGCACGGTGGATAAATCGGAGCGGCTGAGTGAAAAGCTGTCGTTGGCTGGTATCGAGCATAGGGTTCTGAATGCCAGGCAGCACGAAAACGAAGCTAACATTGTTGCTGATGCGGGCTTGTCAGGGCGCGTGACCATCGCGACCAACATGGCAGGCCGTGGAACCGACATCAAACCGGACCGGGCTGTTATTGAGTCTGGCGGATTGCATGTTATTGGTACGGAAAGACACGAAGCCGTTCGTATCGACCGACAGCTTGCCGGCCGCGCCGGTCGTCAAGGCGACCCGGGCAGCGCGCAATTCCTGCTTTCTATGGAAGATGAATTGCTCGAAGCCGCAGGACCCGGCAGGAAAAAGCGGCTTGAGGAAAAGGGCCGCCGCGCCGGGGTTCAGGACGGTGGTGGTATGTGGCAACGCTATCTGGGGCTGTTTAGAAGTTGCCAGACCGCTGTTGAGGCCAGACACCTGAAAAACCGTATCGACCTTCTCGTTCACGAACGTCAGCGTCAGGAAGTCCTTAAGGACATTGGCGCTGATCCCTATGTCGATTGATGTTCAACCAAGGAGTTTGCATGTCCGCCTCTTCTCATGAGTTTCGTACCCAATTGCTGATTGATGGAACTTGGGTTGCCTCTGATTCCGGCCGAACTGTGGGTGTTGAGAACCCCGCGACCGAGGAAATACTGGCCCAAGTATCGTCCGGCGGTCGCGCTGAAACGCGCCGCGCGCTTGAGGCGGCACAACGCGCCCTTCCAGCTTGGCGTAAAGCTCTGCCTTATGAGCGCGCTAAAATTCTGAAGAAAACAGCAGATCTGATGCGCCAGCGAGCCGATGCCATTGCTCGTGCCATGACACTTGAACAAGGTAAACCCTTGGCAGAGTCCATGGGTGAGGTCCTTCACTCCGCGGATACGTTTGAGTGGTTTGCCGAAGAAGGTAAACGCGCTTACGGTCAGGTGATTCCGCACGGGCAACCCGGTCGCCGTCATTTGACTGTGAAGCATCCGGTGGGTGTGGTCGCCGCCATTAGCCCTTGGAACTTCCCAATTACGTTGCAGGCTCGCAAGATCGCCCCTGCTCTTGCTGCTGGATGCACCATTGTTTCTCGTCCAGCCACTCAAACCCCCCTATGTCTCATCATGGTGTTTGAGTGTCTTGTAGATGCGGGATTGCCCGCTGGTGTTGCCAATCTTGTGATTGGCACGGCTCAGGAAATGGCCGATGAATTTCTGACCAACCCGATCTGCCGGAAAATCTCGTTCACGGGCAGCACGGAAGTGGGCAAGCAACTCATGCGCGGCGCGGCAGATCAGGTCAAGCGCCTGAGTCTTGAACTGGGCGGCCATGCTCCTTTTATTGTTTTCCCCGATGCTGACCCCGAAGCAGGGGCTCGCTTGGCGGTAACCGGCAAGTTCCGCAATAACGGGCAGGTGTGTATCTCCCCCAGCCGATTCTTTGTTCACCACAGCTTGCGCAAAAAATTCACCGAGGCCGCCGTGGAATTCACCCGTGCTCTCAAGCAGGGCAACGGACTCGATGCTGGCATTGAAGTGGGCCCCATGTTCGAGCGCAAAGCTTTGGACCATACCGCCAGACTTGTCAACGACGCGCGGTCCAAAGGGGCGAAGGTGCTGATTGGCGGCGGTCTCAACACCAATTTTGGCAAAGGTTATTTCTATCAGCCCACAATTATCGATGATGTCAATCCGGCATGTGCGATCATCGAGGAGGAGCCATTCGCGCCGCTCATGCCCGTGATGGGATTTGACACCATCGAAGACGTGATAGAGCAGGCCAATTCAACCAAGTATGGCCTTGCGGCGTATGTCTTTACCAACGACCTATCCACGGCATTTCGTATGGCGGATGGTCTTGAAGCTGGTATTATCGGCATCAATGATCCTGTGCCAGCCACTCCGCAGTGCCCCTTTGGTGGCATGAAGGAGAGCGGCATTGGCCGCGAATTGGGCCAAGAAGGGCTCGAGGCTTATCTGGAAACCAAGTACGTGGCGATCCGCATCAAGGAATAATTCCACAACTTCAGGGCACCCAGCATCGTCTCGATGTTAGGTTTTTGTTCCGCGAAAGGTGGTGTCCTATGCAACGGCGAGCGGTCTTGAAGTCGGCATTGGCAGCGAGTCTTGGAGGTCTGCTGATGCCCGATGACGTGATTGGGGCACCCGCAGATGCCACTGCTGGTCTCAGCAAAGCCAGCAATGGCTTCGGCTGGTCGTTGTTGCGGGAACAGGATCCTGCCAAAAACGCGTTTTTGTCGCCCACAAGCATTGCTGCTGCGTTGGGGATGACAGCATGCGGTGCCCAAGGTGAAACCCGTGAGCAGATGGCCAAGGTTCTTGGATTTGCCGCGGGAGATCCATCTCTTGATCCTGCCTGGAAGGAACTGATTGGTGCTTTGCGGGCCGATAAACCGGGCCGTCAGGTTCAACTGGCCAACCGCTTGTTTGGTCAATCTGGTTATGGGTTTCTTCCAGAATTCACAGCGAGGCTCAATAACGGCTTTGATGCTCCACTAGAGCAGGTGGATTTCGGTACTCCCGAGCCTGCGCGCGCCCGCATCAACGCTTGGGTCGCCAGCCAAACGCGTGACATGATCAAAGATCTGATCCCCTCGGGTGTTCTGACCCCGTTGACTCGACTGGTGCTGGCCAATGCCATTCATTTCAAAGGGGATTGGGTCCTGCCCTTCACCAAGTCCAAAACGATGGAACTGCCGTTCGAAACGGCACCCAGTGTCTTCAAGAAAATGCCGATGATGAATCAGCAGGGTCGATTTGTACTTCGAGAAGACGAGTCGGCTACAAGTCTGGCGCTGGATTGCAAAGGTGCTGATCGCAGCGTGGTGTTTGTGCTTCCCAAAAAGAGGCACGCCTTAGCCGAACTAGAATCGTCCTTTACGCTGGCTCGCCTCGAGGAATTGACCTCTTCTAATGTAGCAGCACAAAAGGTCGAATTACGGTTGCCCCGTTTTGAAGTCGATACCCGCTTTAGCCTCAATGATGCGCTGAAAAAATTGGGCATGGCGCGCGCGTTTGAGCGTGGTCGTGCTGAATTTGCCGGCATGAATGGTGGCAAGGAAGAGCTTCAAATCGACGCAGTGCTCCACAAGGCTGTTCTTAAAGTCGATGAGCAGGGTGCTGAAGCCGCTGCAGCCACTGCTGTTGCCATAGGTGTTAAATCCGCACCTTCCCAACCGATCCGCCGTTTTGTGGTAGACCAGCCATTCCTTGTAGCCATACGGGACCATGGCACGGGCGGCCTACTCTTCTTGGGTCGTGTGCGTGAACCTGTAGCCAAATCCTAACACGAAGCGTCTCCCATTTTGTCCAGATTGACATTGGCATCTAAGGTGCAGCCATGAAAATGGCCGGCACCTTAGGGCTTGACCTCTTTGGGCCGGAAGAGATCCTGTTTCACCAGCCACATGACATATTTAAGGCACTTCGTGCGGCATATCAAGGCACCACCTGCCTCATATGGCATAACTGATTTCTGGCTAACCGATCGCAACCTCATGTCAAGCAAGCGTTTAACGTCTTTTTTATTCAATGGCCTACGGTTTGCTTCGTAAAAGGTGTTTCCGCAGAAGATTCTTGAAACCCTCTTTCAGTCTTTGCCTGATCTGAATGTTGTTTGTCCAGAATAACAATTCAGATCTTGTCCCGTTCATTGGAGGTTTACCATGAATCGTTTTGTGTTGGGTGGTGGTTTTGCCGCTTGCGCGCTTGGAATCCTGTGTGTGGGTTCAACCGGTGTGCCTATTGTAGGCAATTCGGATTCTGCAGCACCATCCATGCAGCAACTGTGTGAGAAAGATCTTGCTCTGACTCAATTACAGAATCGTGTGATTTCACGCATGGATAGCAAGTTGGAACTGATTCGAGACTATATATGCAATGAAATTTCATTGAATGAAATGACAGACTTGTGGGTTTGCCTTAACAACCAAAAACCGTATTACCATGTCGCCATGGAGGTCAATTACCCCAATATGACACCCAGACAGATAGCGACAAAGCAAATCTTGCAGACGTTGACCGAGAAGATGATGACGGAATTAAAGTCTGATGAATTTTCCGAGCGCGGTTTGGAATTTCAAGTATTTGAAGCTGACGTGAAAGAGCAAGTCAGCAATTGAAATCGCGGCAAAGCGTAGTTGTTTTGGTTTGATTGCTTGTAACAACAAACGGATTGCGCTTTTTCGCGCGCAATCCGTCAAGAATGTCAGAAGTGATCGAGCCTAAGCATTATTTTTGGGAAGCGCGATATGCCTTAACGATATCACGGTATTTCCGCGCGGTGTCGCTGATGGTGTCGAATTGTCGGGCGGCCACGGCTTTGGGATCGATCAACTGGCTACCCAAGCCAAGACAGCAAGCCCCAGCTTCCAAAAATGAATGCGCTGTTTTTAGGTCCACGCCACCTGTGGGCATTAGTCTTATTTGAGGTAAAGGCCCGCGCATGGCCTTGAAAAAGCCAGGCCCGAGCAACTCGGCTGGAAAAACCTTAATGATATCGGCACCGGCCTGCCATGCCTGCAACGCCTCGGTTGGTGTGAAGCAACCCGGCATGACAAGTTTGCCGTAACGGCGTGCCATGCGGATAACGTCTAAATCGAGGGTTGGAGATACGAGATACTCAGCACCTGCCAGAAATGCGGCCCGGGCTGTTTCGGCGTCGAGAACAGTTCCCGCACCCAGAAGTATGCGGTCGCCCAGTGCCTTGCGCGTGGCCTTGAGAACATCGAGGGCATCGGGCACTGTGAAGGTGATTTCGGCAACATCAATGCCGCCATCTACAAGTGCCCGGCAGACATCGACCAACGGCGCACTTTCGGTAGAGCGAACCACCGCGACAATTCCACAATCAAGCACCCGACGCAGATCTTCTTCACGGGCCATCCGGTTTGTCTCCACCTTCGGGGGCGATCATTTTATTGGCCAGGAAGTCTGGCCCACTCAAACATCGATACCGTGCGCACGATCGCACGTTCCGATGGGAAGGTATGGAAACTGGAGGCGATAACAAGTCCATCCCGGCCTTCTACCACCAGATGTGATAGTGGTGAGGTCTCGCGGATTTCATCGGGAAAGGCGTGAAGCATGCCCCTGTTCTTCCCGGAAGTTACAATTTCATCATGAACCTTGTCGAAAGCCTCCGCGTCTAGCACTTCCAGAGAGTAACTTGCCTCGTAACGGGGGCACCCCCCCGGAAGTAGCGCCAGCCTGCGTTCCTGCCGCAGGCGGCCACGGAAGAGGCAGCCTAATTCCGGTAATGCCTGTGTCCGATCTGAGGCTATTTCCCAGACGGTAAAGCCATGGCGGCTGAAGCGGATCCAGTGGCCAGTAGGTAGGACCCCAACTTCAACCACAGCGTCGCGCCATGTTACGCGACGGGTTGCCACGGTATCAAATAATTCAGGATGCAGTGCCCTGCCAAATACCTGAAAAGTAAGATCCCGCACGAGCGGACGTATCGCGTTCATGCCAACCTCCGCTGGCATTGTACGCCGCTCGCACCGTCAAGCGGAACGAACTTTTCCAAGTGGCAATCGTAATGTTTCGCCCGGCAGGTTGGGCAGCACGTCTTCCGCGAATTGAATGCCATGAACCGATGCCAACAGTGCGACGCGTTCGAGGAACAGATGCCTGCCTTCGATGGACGATTTGCCACCCCATCCAGGCAACCAGACTCGAATTCGAACCTGAATAGGCTTGTCGGCGAATGCCGCGACCCATTCAACGTTGGGTTCCCGCTTCGACCAAGGGGCCATCTCGCGGCACGTGGCGCGGATTCCTTGCAGAAACGCTTCGCGACGCTCCGGGGAAGCATCTGCAATGAGTGGCAGCGTGAGCCTTTCAAAATGCCGATCGCGCCGCCCCAGATTTTCGACAGTGCCTTCAGCGAGCACGCTGTTGGGCAAAATCACTTGGGTGCCTTTGTCTGTCCGTATGCGAGTTGAGCGGAACCCAACGGTTTCAACCACGCCACGGTGCTTGTCGATAATAATGCGATCTCCGATGCGAAATGGCCGTTCTGATATCAACAAGAGTGTGCCAAAGAAATGCTTGATCGCATCTTGAGCTGCCAGTGAGATGGCCAGACCAACGATTCCAAGCCCAGCCAGGATTCGCGTAAGTAAGTCGCGGTCGCCCAGCAGATCGATAAGAAAATAGCCTGAAACCAAAAAGAAGGCCATTTTGACCAAGCTTGCCACGGTGGGGGCGAGCAGGTCGTGGAGTCCGGCGCGTTCTTCATTCAGCGGCCGGTTTCTTTGGATGTCGAGCATCAGGTCGGTTAGTCTGTAGCAGGCCCACAATGCCAAGAAGATGGCAAATGCCTTCGATGCCGGTAGGAATGCTTTTTCGAAATGAATGGGCATGTCGAGCATGTCCATGCCCCAGAGGATGGCAACGAAAGCAACCAGCATGCGGATGGGGCGCAAGCGTCTGAATACGGTACCGCAAGGCAGTGTTACCCCTGTTCGCTTCAGCAGTAGCAGCGTGACGATATTTGCAATTTGGGTAGCAAGCCAACCGATAGTGTAGGCCCCACCCAGAATCACGGCGATTCCGATCCACTGATAAGCTTCCAGCGGCCCCAAGGGAATGCGCAAGGCATCAGGCATGCGAACGTGAAGCCATACGGCTGGGCATTCAAAAAATTGTGGGCCTTCGCGGTACCAGTAGGAAGATGCTACTTCCGGCAGGGTTTCCTTACCAATGACACTGGGGAATATCTTTTCAATTCTCGAGAGTGAATCTGCCGTGAACAACCAACGGTCTTTCCACGGATCGGTAGTCTTGCGGGTGAGCATGACCGAATCGCCACCCTCGGCACGGAAAGGAGTCCACCGGCGTCCCTCTGCCTGATTGGGGGCTTCCTGAGGTATAATCAACTTGTTGCGGTCGAGATAGTATCTGATTTTCCATGCCAGGCGCGGACCCAAGCCGTTGCGTGCCGCAGATGGGATATCGGTTAGGTCCAAGCACTCCATGGCCCGTTCCATATCTTGGCGGTAAACGCTCCATTCAAACGTCGCGTATGTTTCCCGAGGTGTATTGAAGTCGTTATTACGTTCCCGAGCGGTCTTTTGATTGGCCGTCAGTTTCGCATAAACATCCGGTAATCGCAAAAGCGTGTCGTAGTCGAATCGCCATGCGCCGTCATCCATACGGCGCATGGTGACCTCTGTATTCTGCGCTCCGCCTTTTAACGTGTGCGGTTCATCGTTCCAGAGATCGGAAATTGCGCCTAGCTCAAGATCCATTGAACGGAGTACCGCATCAAGGTTCAAGGCGATGCGAACTGGGCTGACTTCGCGGCCCAGACGGTTCTTCAGCGGCCCCAGATCGAGGCAATTGGCAAGCGGATCCCGCACTTTGCGTGAGGCTTTCAATTCCTCGCACAGGCGGAAAAATGTGGTTACCAAGGCACGCGGTGTTTCTTGCCCTTCCGGAAGCGTGCCTGCTGCTGGCCGGGCAGCATTGTTACTGGTTTCCTGTTCCCTTAAAATTTCGGGCCCAAGGCCCAAACCAAGCCGCACCCACCGTGGATCGGGCAACTGCCCGCGTGCTTGTTCCACGAGCGCCGGCAGGGTTTCAAGGGTTGCCCGGTTGAACAACCACGCTTCTTTGCCGTCGGCCCCCGTGATGCGTTCCAGCGCAATGCGCCCTCGCTGGGATGCAAACCATGTGTAGCGCACGCCTGCCGGGTCGTTAGGAACCTCGGCACCATACAGGAACCCAGCGCGCTGGAAGACAAACGCCAGTTGCCGTGCCAGCATCGGCCCTCGGGTGACCCAAAGGCGGGGAGAAATCCCTGTGCTGTCGAGGCAGCTTGCTGCTTCCACGAAGTCGCGGCGGGCAATCGCATCGCGGAGTGATTTTAGCGTCATTTCCGGTGTTCGGCGGCCTTCCACGAAGTTGCCCGTGGGTTTGGTACCTTGGGATTCGCGACGCAGGCGAAAGACTTCCCGGCGCATGTCCGGGATCGATTTCACGGTTTCCGGGCTGAATCTCCAACCGTCTCCCGGGATATGACGTAAGGCGATTCTGAAATCGTCAGACGAAAACAGAACTACTTCCTGCGATGTTGTTGTTTCCGGCAACGAATTATGCGAAAGATCAAAATGGTCGAGAATTTCTCCCATATGAACCGCTGCCAGACCCAACATCATCGCGTCGCCCTGATACAGGGTGTTGTCGAGGCAACGGGTAGCAGACGAGAGAAGGTCTGGGCGGTGATCGAGCCCCTCTAGGGCAAAGTAAAATGTTTCCAGCATTTGTCGGGGCGTGATTCGGCCAAGCAACGGATCTTCCATGCTCGGAAATGCCGTGCCTGCAGACAGATCTACGGTCTGTGGCCATCCGTGCAGGCGCGGAGCACCCACTGCCAGAACGACCAACAGCATGACCACCAACCGATAGCACATGCTTCTCATAGACGCGAACTCCCTAGGGCCGGGTTTTCCGGCTGCCAACAGGCTAAGCTCAAGCCGCTTCCAAAAGAAAGATCGGGTCCGCAGGCACTTTCGTGCCCTGCTCACAGGGCCTCTCAATCTGCAAGGATCAGTCGGTGCTTCCCCAATCGCTTGTGAAATTCACAGATTCACACGTTGGGTTATTGGGGGGAACCAGCAGTACTCTGGCCGTGTTGATGGTTGCCTGTCCTTGGAAGTTGTGGTTCCATGGTCTTGTCCGGAGATTCAGGAATTGCTCCGGTTCAATGACACCAATACCCACAAGGCCGTACCTCTCATGGCACGATTTTTATCACTGTTTGCGCTAGTATTCGCGATCTCTGCACCAGAGGCGCGCGCTGCCAAGGTTCTTGTCATTACAGGCGACGAATACCACGCTTGGAAGCAGACCGCACCATTCATTAAGGACTTGCTTGCCAAAGCTGGTCATACGGTCGAAGTGACCGAAACACCGTCGAAGGACCTGACACCTGAGAACCTCAAGCGGTTCGATGTTCTGGTGCTCAACTACCGCAACACCCCCAAGGGGGCCAAAGACAATCCTGCCAGTGTTTGGTCCAACGAAAACAAGCAGGCATTTCTCGACGCCATTCAAGGTGGCAAGGGCTTGTACGTGTACCACTGGGCCTCTTCAGCCTTCACGACGGATTCGGCCATCGATAAGGAATATGAGCGCGCTCTGGCGGGCGGTTGGCGCAAGCAGGGCAACCACGGCAAGCCCCATGCTTTCTCCGTAACAGTTCGCAAAGACCACCCGGTGACTGCTGGAGTCACTGAATTCATGCACGGCCCTGACGAGCTTTACCAAAACTCGGTGATGTTCCCGGAAAGCACAGTCCTGGCCACGGCGTTTGCTGATTCCAAGATCGATCCCAAGAATTCTGGCAAGCACGAACCTGTGGTGTGGATTGCCCAATATGGCAAGGGCCGCGTGGTTGAAAACGTACTGGGGCACGATGTCGCAGCCATGCAGGGAGCGCCTTTCCAAAAACTGCTGGTGCAGGGCGTGTCTTGGGCTGCTGGCACTGCCAAGTAGCATGCCTGTTTAAGTATCAATCTCCAGTCCAAGTCGAATAGCTTGGGCTGGAGCCATGGTTGGATGGGTGCTTTCCCTAAGAATCTGTTGGCAACAAATCGCTTTGATAACCAATGAACTCAATGCAACCCGTTTCTTCCTTTTTATAATCTGCCACATTTGTATTGCAGCATAATGCGAGTGCGATGTCGTAGTTTGTGTTAATTCCTTTTTCAACATAAATAAAGCATTGAGATATTGCTGGAAGTTGCAATAATTGTGCGGAAATGTGCCTATAGATCATGGGACAGCATCATTGAGGTGCAAGAATTTGTTTGGCTTGCGTTAGTTGTTTGACAGGTTTGGCGGTCGTGCGGGGATTGACGACAATTTTGAGAAGATGCGTCTAATCCTTGCTTGACCACGTGCCAAACGGGAACAAATATTGATGATACGACCGAGGTTGGGGAGCAGGGATTTATTCCCGCGGTATCCAGGAGTCTTACACATGGCGGTGCCATTTTTGATTCGTGTTGGCGCGGGTGCATTTCTCATGGGAGGAATGGCGTTCCTCCTGATTCCGGGTTCATCACCCGCTCAAGGGTTCAGGCCAGCCATGCCGCCACGCCCAGCACCCCCCGGTCCACTTCGCCCACCGCTTACTATCGGTGGCATAACCAGCTTGGGCCAACAGGGTGGCGTTGGCCAGCAGGGCAATCAAGGCGGAAACCAGCAGGGCGGCTTTGGTGGCCAACAGGGTGGCGGCTTCGGCGGCCAGCAGGGCGGCTTTGGTGGCCAACAGGGTGGCGGCTTTGGCGGTCAGCAAGGCGGCCAAGGCGGTTTCGGTGGCGGCTTTGGCGGCGGTCAGGGCGGTTTTGGTGG
>Ga0255133_1000318_pt1 | contig 14070 bp, 4 predicted proteins | sample Law_Law_RepB_8d_FD_188553 | JGI IMG/M metagenome (GOLD analysis project Ga0255133, IMG submission 188553) | Freshwater microbial communities from St. Lawrence River, New York, United States - Law_Law_RepB_8d | ecosystem: Environmental > Aquatic > Freshwater > River | place: USA: New York... | reverse complement strand
CCGCATCGCCATCCTTCATGAAGGCGACCTGCAAGCCTACGGCAAGGTCAGCACACTGCTGCAAGATGCCGACAGACTTGAACTGCGCGCCAGTAATATCCGACTCAGCGACGCGCTTAAACGCGATCTGGAAGCGGTGGTCAAAGCACACGGAGGCACACTCGATGCCTTCGGCCACCCCACAACAACACTCGAAGATTACTTCCTCAAGGTTGTGGCGGAATCCAAGGCACGGCCTGGCCGCCGATTCCTTGCAGACGACACGGCGGTGCAGTCCCGGTGAACAGCATGAACCTCAACCTTCCTTGGGCTGCTCTGTCTCTCGAGCGGGATCCGCTTGAGCTGTTTCAGGTTCTCAGCGTGGGAAGCACGCTGTTCTACCTGTTGACAGTGGGTGGACTAGCATCCCTGTGCGCATTTCTGTGGTTCCTCGCCGGCGGATTCCGGAAGGTTTTCGCCCTTAAGGGATTCGCCAGACTCGCGGTGCTGCTGCTGTTGGCACTTTCGGTTCCGATCCTACTTCTCGACATTGCCAGCATTGTCGCCTTGTTCCGGCCCCTGTTCCTTCCTGCAGATGCCGTTATTAGCGCCAATGCACCTCTGGTTCCACGTCCAGGTTGGGCCGATTTCCCTTTGGCGTTATCCGGATTGGCAGCCATTCTTTTGGTATCGGCGCCTTTCGTTGCGAACCTTCCCCGGCTGAGCCTAAGACGCATTCTTGCCATCGCCAATCTCAGCTTCAAGGAAGCTATTCGTAAACGCGTGCTTTATGCCTTTACCGGGCTGCTGCTGATTGTTCTGTTCGGTTCATGGTTTATTCCATCCAAGCCGACCGACGAACTGCGCACTTACGTGTCTGTGGTCTTTTATGCCATGACAGTCGTGCTCATTCTGGTAGGCGCTCTTCTGGCAGCTTCCGGGTTGCCCGCTGATATCCGCACCCAATCGCTGTTTTTGATTGTTACCAAGCCTGTCGAACGCGTTGAAATCCTTCTGGGCCGACTCATCGGCACCATGGCCCTCATGACACTCGTGCTGGTTGTTCTCACATCCGCGGGGCTCATGTACATCATCCGCGGTGTATCCCCCGATGCGGCCGAGGAAAGCCTGAAGGCCAGATTGCCGCTGTTTGGATTCTTGGAATTCAAAAACACCTCGAGCGCCGCCAAGGGAGATAACGTTGGTCGCGAATGGGAATACCGAGGCTACATCTCCGGTCCTACCCAGAGCGCTACGGGAATTGTCAGTCCGGAAGCTTCGTGGGTCTACCCGACGGTGCCTTCTGTTCTGGCAACACGCGACAAGGTACAGGCGGAGTTCACTTTCGATATTTATCGCACAACCAAGGGATTTGAAAATAGGGGTGTCGGTATCGGTTTGGTGATAACCACCCGCAACCACGACGCCGAAGCCATGCGCAGGGCACGTGAAAAAGACCCATCTCTTTCACCAGAACAGATCGCCAGCGACCACGGCTACTTCCAGCCCGCCGGCTCGGTAACGTTCTTCGACTACGCCACCGGATCTGTCGATATCCCGGGCGCACTCTTCGCCAATGCCCTCAAAGGCGATCCCAAACTGCCAGCACTGACCGTGCGCGTGACCTGCAAAGAATCGACCCAATATGTCGGCATGGCGCGGTACGACTTTTACTTCCGTCAAGACGATGCCCGCGCCGGCGCGCAACCCGTTCGGTTTGCAGTCAACTTCTTCTTGGCTTCGTTTGCCCTGTGGCTGCGATTGTTACTTGTCATCAGTGTCACATTGGTTCTGTCCACCGAGTTGAGCACTGTCATCTCGTTGCTGATGGGCATGGTCCTCATGATGCTGGCACACGTTCAGGAGTTTGTGCGAGAGCTTGTTGAAGGCAAGTCCGCAGGTGGTGGCCCACTCGAAAACATCAAGCGCCTTATCGACAACTCCGTGGCAGCCAAGCCGCTTGAAGATACCGCTCTCAATACGCTGATCCAGCAAAGCGACAAAGTTGTACGTGAAGTGCTGGGAGCCTTGGCCCGATTTCTGCCGGAAGTGGACCGCCTTTCCTACTACCCCGAGTATGTAGGCAACGGCTTTGCCATTGGCGGAGCTGACTTGGCTTGTAATGCCATTCTGACCATTTTTTACATCCTGCCCTGGCTGCTGCTGGGGTTCTACCTGCTGCGCTGGCGCGAGGTTGCCGGGCCTACCTGATCCGTCAGGGTTTGGTCGAAAGTCGCGGTGCGGGGAGGCTGAACGATGCTGAGGCGAGAGGCGATTTATCTGCTGCTGGTGCTGGGACTTTTAAGCCTGGCCTGGTTGTGGCGTGAAGGTGTTGTTAAGCCTCAGGCGCGCAAACTGGCGTTGCTGGAAGAGGAAATTGGCAACGTTGAAGTTGCAGGTCGTGCCCTTGAACTGGCCCTGACTGGCTCCCGCGGTTTGGCAGTCAGCTACCTGTGGTTCCAAGTCACGGAACTCCAGAAGAAAAACCGCTGGAACGAAATGGAGCTGATCACGCGTTCGCTGACCAAGCTGCAGCCCCACTTCATCACCCCTTGGTTGTTCCAGAGCTGGAATTTTGCCTACAACGTGTACGCGGAACTCGACAGACCGCGCGAAAAGCTCTATTACCTGTCTCTTGGCTGCCAAATGCTTGCGGAGGGCGAGAAACGTAACCGTTTCAACCCCGACCTTCGGTACAACATCGGCTTCTATTTGCAGCACAAAATCAATCAGTCCGACGAAACCAACATCAACCGCAGCCTGTTCCAATTAGCCAATGTGCACCCGGCTGAACGCGATCCATTGCGTTTTCAGGTATTCGACGACAAAGGCCAAGAAGTACGCTGGACCCGATTCGAGGAAATCCGCCAGCAGCAGCGACAGAAACGCCCGGAAGCCGAATGGCTGTTGCGTCTGCGTCTGGCCAGCCAATTGGGCCACGATACCATCTTAAAACTCGCTGATTCTACCGGCCCTGCTGACAAGCCAGTTGTTCCAGAAGATCTCCCCACCACGCCGCTTGAACTGACCATGGCGTGGATGGATCAGACAGAACAGGGTGCCACCGGTTTGCCATTGATCACGGGTCCGGGAGCATGGGGTAGTCTTGCCATCGCCCCTCTCCTCATGCAGCGGTATGTCAGCACTCCAGATGGTCGCTTGGTGGGCGAATCTGACTTTGCGCGGTTCCGAGCCGAACGAGACTCAGCAGCCGATGCCGCAATTGCTGGATATCGTCGATCCCGTAATGTGGATATGGCCAAGCTTCTTGCCATGCCCGTTGCTTCCACGCGGGAAGCTCAGGCAGCACGCCAGTTACGTCTCGATGCTCAGGGCCCATCCAGCCCCGAAGAAAAACTACTGGCGCGCCTCGATCGCGCTGAACGCGAACTCGTTCTTTTCTGCGAGAAGTACCCTGCCCTAGCTCGCCGATTGCGCGAAGGCCTCCGCCCCGAATTTGTTCCCGCAAGTCAGACAGCCGGAAAAGGCCGCCGCACGCAGCGTCGCACCCAGTTCACCTGCGAAAACGCGGACACACTTGTTCGGTTCCTGTCCGACAGCCTGACCATTCCTTCCGTTTATGATATTCGAAAGCATGTTCGATCTGCTCAAAACGAATGGCGCATGCCCGAAAACCCGGTTGCCGACATTCTTTCCAACCCGATCGAACGCTTCCCTTTATTGCCGGTCAATCCAGACCGTTCAACAGACAAACTGGCCGATGGTAGCCCCGTCAACAAAGAATGGGATCCAGGCGCTCAGAAGCGTTACACCGACATTCGCGATCTGGGTGAAGATTTCGATGCATGGGCAGCGGCCTTGGCTTGGTACCGCTACGCGCTGGAACCAGTACCCCCACCAAGTGATTTGCCAGGCGATACCCGCCCTATCGAAAATCGGGTAGCTCAACGCAAACCAAAGAATCTGGCGACACTGCTCTTCCGCACACAACCCGGCCTGATGCAGGCCAGTATTGTCAAACGGTTGCAGCAGGAAGGTTGGTACGACCCGGATTCAGGCGACAACGATCCTGTACGCGAAGGAACAAACCTCGCTCCAGGCGGCGGTTACATCCTCGCTGACTGGATTCCCGGCCGGAAGCTCACTCTTGGCAAAGACATTGCCTGGATGGAAGCCGCCTTGGTGGAAACAGACCGTGTCTGGCGCAAAATCGCGCAGGAAAACCATCTTCAGCTCGACCCGGTTGAAGAACTCAATCTGGACCGCACCGCCATGCTTTATCGCCTCACCTACATGGTGACCGATAACATGGAAAAGCCCGATAACCCAGAAAAACAACGGGCTTTCAACCAGATGCTGCGCGGGTCGCAGCCTAAACACCCCTTCCCCGAAGAAGGCTGGACCAGCGAAATGAAAGCCTCATGGAAGGCTCATTACTTCCTGAAGGAATTCGATATCTACCGGCAGATGAGCAACTTTACCAGCCATTACTCACGCGCCTTGGGCGAAATACACCCAGCGGCGCGCATAGCCCGAAAACGTTTTTACGAAGCCGATACTCTGGCCCGTTACCAACCGTTGGCCAACGAACGCGACGCCCTGCGCATCTACCGCCGGCCCGATGCTTTTGTGGCTTGGCGTGAGAAGATCCTGCTGCGCGATGCCACACGTCAGGGTTGGTTGTCGGACACCGTGCTGCGCGTTTTGAGCGACTATGGTAAAGACGAAAATCTTCAGGAGGAGAGCTATACTCTTGAAATGCGCTACAAGCAACTTGCGGAAGAACAGGAAGAATCGATCCATATCGATGCCCGTCGCAACATTGCGACCCGGCTTGCCAATGTTCAATTCGCATCCAGCCTGCTCACCGCCACTGGAGGTGGAGCGGGCTATGCGGTCGGCGAACTCGGTTTGCTGGCAGGTGTAACCCGCCATCTGGCGAACCCGCGCGAAACGGCGCCCTACCCTAAGCTCAGTCTGGTTGCGCCGATGCTCGATTACCTCGACGAGACCGACTTCCCACGCAGGCAACCCCTGATATCTGAAACAGCCAAGGGAGCCGTTGAAGGCCGCAACGGAGCGGTGACACAAAACCGCCCCGTACCACCGGACTTGCCCCCACGATGACCCGCCGTGCCCCTGTCGTCCTGAGTGTTCTGGCACATCCGGACGACGCCGAAATCCTCTGCGCCGGAACCTTGCTGCGCTTGGCTGCTGCAGGGTGCGAGTTGCACATTGCCACATTCACTGCCGGTGATTGTGGCTCCATGGAATTGGCGCCAGATGCCATTTCCCGGATGCGCCGTTCCGAGGCGCTAGCTGCAGCCGAATTGGCGGGTGCCCGCTATTACTGCCTCGAAGAGTTGGACCTGTTGCTTTTTTACGCACCAAAGCCACTCCGCAAAACAGTCTCGCTGCTGCGGAGTGTCCGCCCAGATATCGTTTTGGCTCACTCACCCGCGGACTACATGCCCGACCATGAAATGGCGAGCCTATTGGTTCGGGCTGCCTGTTTCAATGCCGCTGTTCCAAACCTTTTCCCTCGCGCTGGCGCCCCAGCACTCGACCATATTCCACATCTGTATTACTGTGATCCAATCGAAGGAAAAGACTCCCTTGGCCGGGATGTTCCACCCGGAATGGTCATCGATATCGCCTCGGTTCTAGATGCCAAGGCGGCCATGTTAGCTTGCCACGCCTCGCAACGCGACTGGTTGGCCAGCCAACACGGAATGGACCAGTACATCGAAGCCATGCGCGCTTGGGCGAAGCACCGTGGAGCGGCCATCGGCTCCGCAGCAGGCGAAGGATTCCGCCAACATCTGGGCCACGGCTTCCCGCAAGACAACGCCCTGACAAAATTGCTGGCCTGATAGATCAGCACTCACGGGGAACGCTAGTTTCCCGATTGGTGAAAGTAGATAAGGGTACACGCGTTAGTGAGCTAGTGAGCCCCCAACGTAAGTTGGGGGGTGCTCCAGTGACTGCTCACCCCCCAACTCACGTTGGGGGCTCATGAATTCCAATGGCGCAACCATCACAATCGCCTCAGCCTATTTCCTTCACCATGTTTTCGTGAGCCCCCAACTCACGTTGGGGCTCTTGATTACCATAAGTGTTCTTTTTTGCTACAATTCCGGCACGCCAATCTCCCGATTGGCGAGAATCGATAACGACTCAGTAACCCCTACCAAAACCGAAGAGCCCAGCACGACTGAGTAAGGGGCCACAGGCGACCATCGGAATCTAAAGCCCCTGACAAAGTAACAAGCATTCTCATTATATTGCCGAAACCCATCAAACTGCTTGAACAGCAGCCATCAGAGGGAAATTTCTCAGCAAAATGTTCTAAACTACTGCATTTTGCTGAGGCAGGCACAAGCATTTTCAAAAAATACTGAAAAATCGAGCTCAACAATTATTCCTGTCGCAACAATAGCCTTAGGAATATATACTTCTGCCTATGGTCTTTACGTTAATTGTATAAATACATTCGGGGATTTTCTGTGACTACATCATCCGTCAAGCATTCCTGGTTGAACATCTTCCGTAATTGGCTATATCGACCAATTCCGGCCAAAAGGCGTTCGCTTAACCAGCGCACTCTGCAGATCGACCTATTAGAGGATCGACTTAACCCAGCACCAGTTCCGTTTATGCTTGCCGATATTAACCCGCTAGGTTTAGATTCAAATCCCAAGAATCTTACTGTAGTAGGATCTACTCTGTTTTTCACGGCTACAGATGGCATTCACGGTATTGAACTTTGGAAATCCGATGGTACTACTAATGGAACAATACTTGTCAAGGATATACAGACAGGTTATAGAAGCTCATATCCCTCTGAACTAACCAACGTAAATGGAATACTTTATTTTGCTGCAAACGATGGTGGCACTGCTCATGAACTATGGAAATCCGACGGCACAGCGGCAGGCACGGTCCTAGTCAAGGATATTAAATCATCCGGAAATGGCGATTCGTTTCCCCATTACTTCATCAACGTAAACGGCACGCTATTTTTCACTGCCAACGATGGTACCACTGGTAACGAACTATGGAAATCCGATGGCACTACTGCAGGAACTATTCTTGTCAAAGACATCAATCCTGGATCTTATTATTCTGGAATTCGCTCATTCGCCAACGTGAACGGCACGCTTCTTTTCACTGCTAACGATGGAACCCATGGAAAGGAGCTCTGGAAATCCGACGGCACATCTGCAGGAACCGTCCTCGTCAAAGACATTAATCCTGGGCCTGCAAATTCCTGCCACATCATCACCAACGTGAACGACACACTGTATTTCAGAGCCAACGACGGTAACACAGGCCAAGAGCTCTGGAAATCCAATGGCACTACTGCAGGTACTGTGCTCGTAAAGGACATCCAGACTTCCGGATATGGTAGTTCATACCCTTGCTATTTCACCAACGTGAACGGTATAGTGTATTTTCAGGCCATTGGAAACTTATGGAAATCGGACGGCACAAGCGATGGTACGGTTCTTGTTAAGGACATCAATGACAAAATAATGTCTGTAGGCAGCAGCAGTTTCGCTAACGTGAATGGCACTCTGTATTTCTCAACTGTCGATGGCACCAACGGCGATGGACTCGCTAAATCCGATGGCACTGTAGCGAACACTGTTTTCCTTAAGGACATCAATACAGGTCTCAGAGCTTCGAACCTGATTTACCTTACCAACGTGAACGGCTCATTGTATTTCAGTGCCAACGACGGCACCACCGGCCAAGAACTCTGGAAATCAGATAGTACCACTACGAATACCGTCCGCGTGATGGACATTAATTCAGGTTCCAGCAATTCAAACCCTAGCTACCTTATCAATGTCAACGGCACTCTTTATTTCAGAGCCAACGATGGTATCAACGGAATCGAATTATGGAAATTACCACAAACGCCCAGCATTGTCTGGCCAACACCGGAATCCATAACCTACGGCACAGTACTATCAGCCACACAACTCAATGCCACGGCTAATGTGCCTGGAACATTCAGTTACTCACAGGCTCTTGGTACAGTTTTAAATGCTGGACTTGGTCAAACCATTTCCGTTACTTTCACGCCTACGGACCGTGTTAACTACGGAGTTGACACTATCACTATCAGTATAGACGTTCTCAAGGCCACTCCCACTGTTGTCGTGAACAACTCTCCCGTCACCTATACTGGTTCCACACAAACTGCAACCATCGCCAGTTCCGTTCCCGGAACTATTACCAATATTCTGATGAATGGTACTGCCAACCAAACCAATGCGGGATCCTATGCCACTATGGCAACATTTGTTCCCACCGATTCGAACAACTACAACACCATCACCAATGTTTACGCCGGTAATTTTGTCATTAATAAGGCAACGCCCACTGCAACGCTGGCTGTAAGCACCTCAGGTGTTACCTATAACGGTTCGGCACAAGCTCCCACTGTTACGTTAAGCGCCAGTTCCGTGCCCGGAATTATCAGCAATATATTGGTAAGCGGTTCTTCAAGCCAAATCAACGCCGGAACATACGCGACAACCGCCAACTTTGTACCAGATGATACTGATAACTACTCCAGAATCACGGCACTTCCGGCAGGTGATTTTGTCATTAATAAGGCCAATCAGAACATTATCTGGGCAACACCGGCTGCTATTACTCCAGGTACAGCATTGTCGGCACTGCAACTGAATGCTTTGGTATCAGGAGTGCAACATGGTTCCCCTACAGGTGAACTAACGTACTTCCCAGCATTGGGAACGGTTCTGTCAGAGAACCTGAACACACTTTCCGTAACCGCCTCTGCCACAGGCAATTATCTGGAAGCTACACAAACTATTCAGATCGCAGTTTTGGGGGATCGCCTCAACCGATCTCCTGCCCCTTTCATGCTTGCCAATATTAACCCGCTAGGTCTCAATTCAAATCCTCATAATTTCACCTCAGTTGGAGCGACTTTTTTTTTCACGGCGACGGATGGTACTAACGGATACGAACTTTGGAAATCTGACGGTACAACTGCGGGCACTGTCATTGTCAAGGACATCCTGACAGGACCTAATGATTCAAATCCCCGGTCACTTACCAACGTAAATGGTATACTTTATTTCAGTGCCAATGATGGTATCAATGGAGACGAACTCTGGAAATCCGACGGCACCTCCGCCGGCACTGTTTTTGTCAAGGATATCTATTCCGGAGCCTTCGGCTCATCTCCTAACCGACTTGTCAACCTGAACGGTACGCTTTATTTTAGAGCTAATGATGGCATATACGGTACTGAACTCTGGAAATCCGACGGTACGGCGCATGGGACCATTCTCGTTAAAGACATCTATTCCGGGGAAACCAGTTCAAATGCTGCCCTCCGTGAACAAGCAAACGGAATACTGTATTTTATAGCCGACGATGGCATCCATGGCTCTGAAGTTTGGCAATCCGATGGTACGGCTGAAGGAACCAATCTTGTTAAGGACATCTATCCTGGGCTCGGCAGCTCTAGTTCCCGCTCATTTACAAACGTGAACGGCACGATTTACTTCCAATCCACTGATGGCACTAACGAATTTGGAACCAGTTGCCCTGCACTATGGAAATCAGATGGTACAATTGAGGGCACTGTACTTATTAAGAACTTTAATTACATCACTAACGCAATTGCACCAAATACCCAACCATTTACCAATTTTAATGGTGTGCTATACTTTAGTGCCAGCGATACCATAAATGGAAATGAGCTATGGAAATCCGATGGCACACCTGCAGGCACTGTCCTTGTTAAAGACATTAATTATGGATCTGGCAGTTCAGAGATCAAAACCATTATCAACGCAAACGGCACACTGTTTTTCAGTGCTAAAAATGATTCTAACGGTTTCGAACTGTGGAAATCCGATGGCACAACGTCAGGTACAGTTCTTGTAAAAGATATCAACTCTGGATCTGCTGATTCGAGCATTCACTATATTACCAATGTAAACGGCATAATTTACTTCACTGCAAATAATGGATCCAATGGATTCGAACTATGGAAATCTGATGGTACAACTGAAAATACAGTTTGCGTCAAAGATATTCGGGAGACAGGTTCTTCATACCCAACCTCATTAACCAACGTCAACGGCACGCTATATTTCAGGGCCAACGATGGTGCCAATGGGTTCGAGCTCTGGAAACTACCACAAAAGCTTGCTCTTGCCTGGGCCACACCGGAATCCATTACATATGGCACAGCCCTCTCAGCCACACAATTCAATGCCACGGCCAATGTGCCAGGAACATTCAGTTACTCACCGGCACTTGGTACGGTTTTAAATGCAGGACTTGGCCAAACTATTTCCGCCACATTCACGCCGATGGATCTCGTTACCTACGGAGTAGAAATTATTACCGTCAGTTTAGATGTCCTTAAGGCCACCCCCACGCTTGTTGTGAATAACTCTCCCGTTACCTTCAATAGTTTCGGACAAACAGCAACCATTACCAGTTCCACACCAGGTACTATCACTAGAATTCTGATTGGCAGTGCTGACAACCAAACCAACGCTGGATCCTATGCCACCACCGCCACCTTTGTCCCAGCAGATTCCAATAACTATAACTCACTCTCCAATGTTTATGCTGGCAATTTTGTCATCAATAAGGCTACGCCCACAGCAACACTCGCTGTCACCAACTCGCCCACTACATACAGCGGGTCTGCACAAACGCCCGCCGTTACGTTAAACGCTAGTTCCGTTCCCGGAATCGTCTCTAGCATTCTGGTTGGCGGTGCTGCCAGCCAAATCAATGCAGGATCCTATGCCACAACCGCCACTTTTATTCCCGATGATACTGACAACTACAACAGAATATTAACTCTTTCCGCTGGTAATTTTGTCATCAATAAGGCGATACCCACGGCAACACTTGCGGTAACCAACTCCCCCGTTACATACAACGGTTCCGCACAAACACCCACAATTATGGTGAGCTCCAGTTCCGTGCCCGGAACCCTTTCCAGCATCCTCGTGGGCGGAGCTGCCAATCAAACCAATGCCGGATCCTATGCCACCATGGCAACCTTTGTCCCAACAGATTCCAACAACTACAACTCACTCAACAATGCTTTCGCTGGCAATTTTGTCATCAATAAGGCAACGCCAACAGTAACACTCGCGGTTAGCAACTCACCCGTTACATACAAAGGGTCCGCACAAACGCCCACCGTTACGTTAAACGCTGGTTCCATTCCCGGAATTATCAGCAGAATATTGGTGGGCGGTGCTGCCAGCCAAACCAACGCCGGAACATACGCGACAACCGCAAACTTTATACCGGATGATACTGACAACTATTCCAGAATCACTTCACTTTCTGTTGGTGATTTTATCATCAATAAGGCCATTCAGACCATCAGCTGGGCAACACCGGCTGCTATTACCCAAGAAACTGCCTTGTCGGCATTGCAACTGAATGCTTCGGTTACTGGGGTGCAAGATGGTTCCCAAGCCGGAACACTTACATATTCCCCACCATTAGGAACGGTTCTGCCAGGCGGCACGAACACGCTTTCTGTAACCGCTTCTGCCACGAGCAATTATTTGGAAGAAATTCGAACTATTCAGATTGTTGTTGCAATCGCACCTGTTCTTCAAGCCCCTGCATTAGCTTCCTTTGTCACTAATGGATTGCTTGCGCTTTCAGGTCTTTCCACGAGCGATGCCGATGGTTCGCCAACCAGCATTTTGAGCCTAACCGCCACCGTGGTATCTGGAACACTCAAGCAAGGTAATGCCAAAGGCAAAAGTCTTTCATTTAGCGGAACGCAGTCCTCCGCAAACATATGGCTGGCTGGATTGCACTATCAAACAGCTACAGATTCATTAGTTTCTGAAAACCTAACCCTCAGCGTGACTGATACCAGCAGTCCGTTACCGCAAACAGTTACAAAAACAATATCCCTTGTTCCCCTCAAGAACACGGTTGCCAAGGTGGCCGATCCTTTGGCGCCAACCAAGATCAACCTCACAATCCAAGGTACAGACAACGCAGATACCGTCTTGGTGCGCCCATCCGGAACTTCCACCACCACCTATCTGGTGACGTTGGGTGGTGCAACCCAAACGGTAACGGGCATTACAGGCAAGGTGCTGGTATTTGGATTTGCTGGTAACGACAGCATCACTCTGGAAACAGTGAAGATTGCCACTCAAGTGGATGCGGGTGATGGTAACGATATTGTTGTTGGCGGTTCTGCCGCTGATATCATTTTTGGCGGCAACGGCGCTGATCTGCTGATTGGCGGTCTGGGAGCCGATACCATCAGCGGCGATGCCGGCAATGACATTCTTGTGGATGGCACTGTTGCGTTGACGCAAGCAGGCGACACATTGGTAAAAGTGCTGACCACATGGACGTCAGCGGCATCACCCACCACGGCCATTTACAACAACATCACGGCGCGTCTGCGCTATACAGCAGACAAGGCAGCACGGGACACGCTTAAGGGCGTGGCTGGCACCGACTGGTTCTGGTCGGCGTTGACTCAGAATGCAGGCGTGTTGGCCGATATCTTGGACACACCGACAGAAAAACGGCGTACTTCCTGAAACGGCGACAGAGATTTTGCCAATTTGCGTGAAGCCCGAGAAGGTCGCAGAGCGCCGCACGAATGAGTAAGTGGCCACAGGCCCCCGGGCTTTCAGGCGGCCGCTACTCGCACGATTTTCCGTTTCGCGCCAGTCGCACCCCCCAACTCACGTTGGGGGCTCATGAATTCCATAATGAGTTCTTTTTTGCAGCAATTCCGGCACGCCAATCTCCTGATTGGCGAGAATCGATTAGGATTAGGACTTACTTGCCCCAAACCTCCGCTACTCGCACGATTTTCCGTTTCGCGCCAGTCGCACCCCCCAACTCACGTTGGGGGCTCATAAATTCCAAAAGCAAGCCAGTCAGCGAGAGTGTAGCCCTCAATCATGCGGTACCAACTTTTTGGCGGAAAAACCGGACAACCGGGCTGGTGGCTGATTCCGCTTGCCAAGTGCGCTCCGTGAGTTCAAACTGACGGTATATGATGAGATGACGATCCACGCCTTTGACAGACAATCCAGCAAGGACAACGCCGATGCCAGCGCGAGCAATCGTAGCACTGTTTGGAGCCCTGCTGCTTCTGGGCCAGTCGCGGGCTGATGATGTCTCGTTCAACCGCGACATCAGACCTATTCTTTCGGAATACTGCCTAGCTTGCCACGGAACGGGCAAACAGGTCGCTAAACTGCGCCTCGACCAGCCCGAAGGAGCCCGCAAGGGCGGAAAATCGGGTGTTCCAGCCATTGTTGCCGGGAAACCCGCCCAGTCGGAACTGATCAAGCGCCTGCACACAGACGTTGAAACCGAGCGCATGCCGCCCGCGAGTACCAAAAAATCGCTGTCGCAGCGCGAAAAAGACCTGCTGAACTCGTGGATTGCCGCTGGCGCTCCTTACGAGGGCCACTGGTCGTTCGAGCCACTCAAAACCGTGGCTGTACCGGCAGGCGAAGGCCACCCCATCGACCGATTTCTGCAAGCCCGGCTGAAAGAACGCAAGCTCGACTTTCAGCCCGAAGCGAGCCGCGAGATCTTAATCCGTCGCGTGGCATTTACCCTGACCGGACTTCCCCCCACAGTCGCCGAGGTGGATCAATTCCTGTCAGACCGTGCTGCGGGTGCCTACGAGCGGATGGTGGAGCGTTATTTTGCCTCGCCCCGCCACGGCGAAGAAATGGCACGCCACTGGCTCGACATTGCCCGCTATGCCGATACCCATGGTTTGCATCTGGACAATGAACGGCAGATGTGGGCCTACCGCGACTGGGTTGTTGGCGCATTCAACCGCAACCTGTCGTTTGATAAATTCACAATCGACCAGTTGGCAGGGGATCTTGTTCCCGGTTCCACGCTCGACCAACAGGTCGCCACCGGATTCTCCCGCTGCAATGTGACCACCGGAGAAGGTGGCTCCATTTCCGACGAGTGGGTCTACCGCAATGCCGTGGAGCGCGCATCGACCGTTTACACGGCTTGGTTGGGCCTGACCGGGGGTTGCGCGCAATGCCACGACCACAAATTTGATCCAATCACCAGCCGCGATTTCTACTC
>Ga0255133_1000315_pt1 | contig 14121 bp, 13 predicted proteins | sample Law_Law_RepB_8d_FD_188553 | JGI IMG/M metagenome (GOLD analysis project Ga0255133, IMG submission 188553) | Freshwater microbial communities from St. Lawrence River, New York, United States - Law_Law_RepB_8d | ecosystem: Environmental > Aquatic > Freshwater > River | place: USA: New York... | reverse complement strand
GGCCAGTGTGTCAACCATGACGCGCAAGGCCGGTGCCATCGTGTTGACATCGGGCGGGCTGAGCCTGCCTTGTTTATCACTCGTTACGATATTGAACCAGTATTCGCCATCGACAGGCACCATGAAACGGAATTTACCGGCAAGCGGTTCTTGGGAATCGTGGCGTCTCCATGCTTCGGCTGGACCGCGTACATAGAGGTGTACCTGGGCCACCTGTTGTTTTTCGGTTTCGGTCAAATGAAACGGAAGGATGAATTCACGATTTTTGCTGAAACGGCGGCCCTCACGCGAAGATTCTTCCGCCGGTTTTTCTGCCTTGCGATTTCCGAATGCCGAAAAAAGACGTGGTGGCTCTGCGGCAGTAGTCATGATGCCGCTTGTTGAGAGCAAACCACCGCCAATGAACAAGCGCCACAATATACGTATAGCGCGACCCGATTTGTTTTTCATGATCATGGTCCTCCTGTCAGTGACTGGTTTGGTCTGGTCGGGGTGTTCTGTTCTGGATCCGACCCAAGACCTACCAGAAAATCCAATGACTTTCGGGCTAGTCTGGGGGCAGGCTCGTCTTTTTGTTCAACTTCGACCATGAGACTATGAGGACCTGGGTTGAGCTTTCCAGGCAAATGGAAGCACAGCGTCAGCCAGTGGCTATCAGAATCGGCCCGTTGACGTAAAACACGAGCCGGGAAGCTCATCGACTGCCTTACCGTGGTGCGATCCCGAAGTTCCATGCGAACGGTAAAGGTGCATTCTTCGCGCCCTTCACGGGCATGGTGTTTCAGTTGGTCGATTTCTAGGTAGGTGAGCAAGCGATCGCCAGGTTCATCGCCCCTGCCGGGGCGAAATATGTGCCCGGCGGGCCACGGATAACATCTGCCGTTTGCATCCACCGAACGCGCCAACGTCACGCGTGCGATGGCAAGTGGCTGGCGTTGTTCCAGACGTCTGGCGACTTCACGCAAGCGGTTGGCGGCAGCCTTGGAGGCATCTGGGGTGAGATTTTCAAAGTTTCTGGATTCTATTTGCTGCAATAGTGTGTTCAATTCTGACGGGGCAGTTTGGTTGGTCTTCGTGTCCGGAACAATTCGTGCTTCCGCAGGTGTCAAGATCGGGAAATTGGTGGATGGAACTACTGGCTTGCTTTCCCGAATGAACAGTTGGTTGGCCACGGGCAGTGCCACAGGCGCTGGATCCAGAACGGGAGGTTTCGAAACAGTCAAAGCAATGGGCTTGGTTTCTGTGGGAGAGGCTGATTTTACTTCCCGAGCGGGTTGTGTTGGTTCGCTTCCAACCATGGCCATGGGAATACAACCCGGCAATACTGCCAGAATAAGCCAAGTCAGCGGCTTGTTCAGCCGTGCTACATCCAGAATAAAATGGCGTCGGCAATGGCCCACATACGGTCTCCTTCAGACCGTGGACCTATTGGCATTTACCAGCTGTGAATCAAGATCAATTGTTGCAATCAAAGCCAGAGTCGAAGCCGTTCGCGTAATGGGGAGGGCAGTTTGGCATCAACGACACGGCGGATTTCGTCTGGATGGTACCTAGTGCTTGCGTGGCCGCAAATAATCAGTTCATTTTCGAAACGGTCGGCGCGTTCCACGAAGTCGTCCAAATGCATGTGCCCGAACTTATGTACTTTGCTACGTTTGTGGTTGGGGCGGACAAAACTCATCTCAGCGATAAGAATCTTGGCTTTAAAAAAATCGGGGTTTTTGTCGAGGCCTTCGGGATTGGTGTCTCCCGTGTACGCTACAAGTGGAGTCCGAATTTCGCGCGTGATTTCAACACCTTGGAACTTCAGATCACGGATTTGCGGGCCGGGAAGCCCCAAGAATTCTTCCTTGAGCTTCATTTTCTTTTCCCAAACCACAAAGCCAAGGGAAGGCAGCGTGTGGGTTGTTTCAAGCGTGGTTATCACGTGATCGCGTGAGAGCGTGATTTCCTGACCAGCTTCCATCCCGCGCAGGTCGCATACCATCCGGCAACGGTCCAAACGCTGGACCACAAGCAGAAGTCGGCGCAGGTCATCGATGGCATAGGCGGGTGCATAAACAACTGGTGGTTCCATCTTCATCATGCGGCGTCGCGCAACGTATTGCGGTAGCGATACCATGTGATCGATGTGGACGTGGCTCAGAAACCAAGTAGGCGTACCCATGAATTCCCATGGCTGCCCTCCTAGGTCGAATCCGAGCTTTAATTCGGGGATTCGCCAATAAGTTTGGACGGCCGCGCGGGAATAGCCTTCAATGGTCAGGCCGGCGTGCTCGAGTGCCAATACGGGTGCGTTATCAACCATGCCCACATGTTTGCTCACTGTTCCGCTTACAGGGTCAACGTGAACGGGCACTATAAAGGGTTGGAGTCGGTCTCACCATGGATTTGGAAGGAATCGTGGCATGATCCTTGAAGGGATCGTAAGCACTATCAGCCATAAAGGTGCGCCCCACGCTGCACCGATGGGGCCACTGATGCCCGAAGATTCTCCATGGACCAGTTTTTTGCTGCGACCATTTACCAGTTCCTCGACCTGGGCCAATCTGAATCTGGTGCCAGCGGGTGTACTTCATGTGATAGACGACCCTCTTATATTGGCGCGTGCCGCACTGGGAGAGCCAGTTGGGCCTTGGGTGCCAGCCACTCAGGTTCAGGGGTGGCGATTAGCCGATGCCTGCAGGTTTCTAGAGTTTGAAATCGTGGAATCTTCGGTGGAGGGCCCACGGGGAAAGATGCTCGCTCGAGTCGTCAACGATAGCTCTGGAAAGCCATTTTTTGGTTTCAATCGGGCCAGTCATGCGGTGGTTGAAGCAGCCATTCTGGCCACGCGGTTGCACATGATTCCTGTGGAGGAAATAAAACTCGAATTAGATCGATTGCGGCCACTCATCGTAAAAACAGGTGGGGCTCGGCACCGCGAGGCATTCGCCCTGATTGAAAACCGTTGTCAGGTGGCGCCAACAGCATGATTCGAAGCGTTGTTGTGCAAACTCCAGCTCGCTTGCACTGGGGCCTGTTTCGACCGGCCGGGGACCCTGGAACCACCGTTTTTGGCGGTATTGGGCTCATGGTGAGCAGTCCCGGGGTGGAAATCGAAGTAACCGCTGGGCCTTGCGCCTTGCCGTTGCCTTGGCCCGAGCGTCTGATCCCCATTCTTTCCAGACTGCAGGGCGGGCGTGTTTGTAACTCATTGCATATCAAAAAGGCCGCAACTCCTCCCGTGCACGCTGGTTTTGGAAGTGGAACGCAGCTGGCGCTGGCAACAGCATTGGCAGTGAGCAAGATTTGGGGGCTTTCCGAAGATCCAGATGAATTAATTCGAGCCAGTGGCAGGGGATTGCGATCTGGAATTGGTTGTCATGGTTTTTTTCGGGGCGGCCTACTTGTGGACGCGGGGAAAAACCAAGGAGAGTCCCACGTAGCCCCTTTGACAGACAGGATAGACCTACCCGAACAGTTACGGGTTGTGGTGGTGCTTCCGGAGGAACCGGGGCAGTGGCACGGCCGGCGGGAAGTCGATGCGTTTCGCAGATTGCCCGGTTGCGATGTTTTGGCGGAACGATTGAGGCATCTGGCCGCGACGGAATTGTTGCCCGCGGCCCGTTCTGGTGATTTGGCACGTCTTGGGCCGCTTGTGCATGAATTCAACAGGCTGGCCGGTGAAGCTTTCGCCCCGGTTCAGGGCGGGGTATTCGCCTCTCCTGCCATTGCCGAAGCTGTTGAATTTGCCCGCTCTAACGGCATCGATGGTGTGGGACAGAGCAGTTGGGGGCCGGCTGTTTTTGCCCTATGCGAGGACTCTCGACAGGCGGAATGGCTCGCTGGTCTTTATGGGAGATTCGGGCACTATGGTCTGTGGATTGCCACCCCTTCCCATGCAGGGGCGAAAGTTCAAGTGTGTGTTGAAGACTCCTGAAATATCCTGAGCCGGGAAACTGATCATGATTGTGGAAAAAGATGTTTCGCGTCGCCAAAATATCATACGTTCCGTGGCATTTCTGATTTTGTCATTATGCCTTGGCATTCTGATTGTGGCGGACGAAGCATTACCTGGTGTGGCCAGATCGATCACTGGGCTCACCGGGATTTTGGCGATCTTTGTATTGCTGAGCGCTGCCCCCGATCGGCTCCCATGGCGTTGCATTTCCATGGGATTGCTTTTGCAGGCCATTCTCGCATGGCTGGTTGTGGGGTTGCGTGTAGGAGACAGGCGGCCGGGCATGGAGTTCTTCCAGGCTATTGGACACGGGATCGAGGGATTGCTTGGTTTTTCCGCCGAAGGTGGACGAATGGTTTTCGGTATCCTTGCCGATCCTGAAAAGCTTCAGGCCAGCGTCGGCAAAGGAAATGGAATGATATTTGCGTTCACTGCCTTGCCGACTTTGGTATTTATTTCGTCGTTATCGGCGGTGCTTTATCAGGTTGGTGTGTTGCAACTTGTTGTGGGTGTGTTGGGGACTGTGATCAGGCGACTGCTGGGTACTTCCGGACCGGAAACATTTGGTTGCTGTGCCACGGTGTTTATCGGGCAGACCGAAGCTCCTTTGGTGGTTAAGCCATTCCTGGCCACCATGACACGGTCGGAGTTGCTGGCGTTGATGGCGGGGGGAATGGCGGCCATGTCGGGCGCCATGATGGCCGTTTACATCGGGATGGGAGCGGATCCTGTTGGGGTATTGGCGGCAAGCGTTATGGCAGCTCCTTGCAGTCTTTACTTGTCGAAAATGCTGTTTCCCGAGGAAGCTAATTCTTCCCGTGCAGCCCCATCCGAGTGGAAGGTCGAAAAAATGCATCATGGGATACTCGATGCCCTGACAGCCGGTGCTTCAGAAGGAATGATGTTGGCACTTCATGTGGCCGCCATGTTGATTGCATTTCTTGCGCTGATTGCTTTGCTGAGGTACTTGCTGCAAGCCTGTTTGCCAGGCGCGAGCCTCGATGACGGTCTGGCGTGGTTATTTCGTCCAGTGGCATTGCTGGCTGGGTTTTCAGGAGAAGATGCGCTTTTGGCAGGTCGATTGTTGGGAAAGAAATTCCTCACGAATGAGTTCATAGCCTATGGCGACTTGACATCCGACCCTATGTTTCAGCATTCGGGAGACCGATTCCAAAGTCTGGCAGCATGTGCCATCAGCGGCTTCGCCAATTTAGGATCGATGGGAATTCAAATTGGATGTATTGGGGCCTTGGTGCCCCAGCGGCGCGCATTGATAGCCAGCATTGCGCCGCGCGCCTTGCTGGCGGGATTTGCCGCGACCCTTATCAGTACCAACCTTATGGCTTTGTTTCGGGCCTAGAACATTTTTTGGGGAGGCAATTGGGTGAATCAGAATCCAAAATGGGCTGGTGTGCACGACCTTATGGCTGAAGCGGCATGGCGAGCCCGAGCGAATGCCTGGGCGCCTTATTCAGGCTTCAAGGTTGGTTGCGCCTTGCTGACTAGCGACGGCAGTATCATTGCCGGTTGTAATGTTGAAAATGCAAGTTATGGCTTGACTCAATGTGCTGAGAGGTGCGCGGTCTGCGCTGCCGTAGCCAATGGCCACCATGCGTTGACAGATGCTGTTGTGGTGACCGACCAGCTGGATCCCGCGCCGCCTTGTGGAGCGTGTAGGCAAGTGCTGTTTGAATTTGGCGAGAACATGAATATCTGGCTTTTGGGTGGCAGTGGCGTGAAACAGTTTCACCGATTAGCGGATCTACTGCCCCACGCATTCAAATTCACACCAAATAACGGCCCGCAATAACGTTTTTACGCACACTCAAGCGGGTTCATATTCCAGAAGCAACGTTTCAAAACGGGGGTCCAAACGCAGATTTTCCAAATCGTGGTCTTCACGAATGTAACGGAAATCGCGGTATCCTATTTCCAGCGCCTTGCGAAGACACTCGATCGATTGATCGCGGCGATTAAGCAATGCATAACTGCATGCCAAATTGTAGTGAGACAATGGATCGTGACGTCTGAGTTGAACCAGACGCTTATCAACCACCAAACCCTCGGCAAATCTGCCCTTGAGGGTGAGGAGGTTGCCAACTACACGAAGAACATCAACATAATCCGGCATGTGATGCAGGACCTGAACGAAGAATTCCAGCTCGAAATCAACCTGCGGAGACGAAACTGCCTGAGAGGACGCAGAAGCGCCACCGGAAGGCTTTAAGGGCTTTCCACCAAGGGCCATCGGCAAATCCTCGTGAGGTGAAAGGCGTACCCGCTCCGCAAAACCCGGGATTCGTCAACAATAACTAATCCCGGGGCCGGTTGTCATTTCAGGCATCAGGTGCGTCGTCATCGTCTTCGTCGAGATCATCATCGTCATCGTCGTCATCATCGTCATCGAGATCGTCGTCGAGATCGTCATCTTCTAGATCATCGTCGAAGTCGTCATCGAAATCTTCGTCGTCGTCGAAATCATCATCATCATCGTCATCATCATCGTCGTCTTCGTCTTCATCCTCGTCTTCATCTTCATCCGCGCTGCTGGCAAGTACAGGCCTGTCCATGAGAAGGCCTACGCTGGAAGGCGAATTGAAAGTGCAGGATTGAAACGAAACAACGTCGAAGTCAGACAGCCAATTTCTACCAAGCATGGGTTTCCCTCTTCGGACCACTGAGACACAACTCTTGGGGCCTCAACACAACACATCCCCCGTGCAAATAGCTATGTCCTCAAAAGCCGGCGCCAAGGGGCCCGCCCCAAGAACATCCTTGAAATAATCTTGGCGAGAAGCCGTCAGAAATGCTAGGTCCGCTGCTGAAGTAAAAATCGTTAAATTTTTGCAGGTGAGCCAAGCCCCAGCCTTCGTGTCCAGAATCGTGCCGCAGTGGTGCCAATTCGTGGTAGTTCAACGTGAATTTGGTAGATTGGGTAAAGCATGTCAGAGAGACTGCCTCGTCTTAGTCATTGGAAGTTCAGCCCGACAGGCAGCACAGATGAAAAAGGGGTCACAACAATGATCGTTGCCAGACTTTGGTTCCTGACAGTCACCTTGATTGCTTTGGCCCAGTTGAGGGCGATGGGGCAGGCTCCAGCGAGCCCCAATGTGGATCCCGGCCGAGTGAACATCAAAGCCGTTCCCGTCTCGAGCCGAATCGTTGCTGTTACGGTTTATTCCGACACGGCCCTGATAACGCGAGAAGTTGATGTTCCGGCTAACAAGGGGCTTATGGAACTGGAAGTGGGGGCACTGCCTGCTCAGGTGGTTGGGGCTTCGCTTTATTCGGAATCTGGCGAGGCGGTGCGGGTTTTAGCGACTCGATTCCGCACGAGGCAATCAGAGGCGGACGTCCGCAAGGAAGTACGCGAGATCGAGGAACAGCGAAAAAAATTGAAGGCAACGGGTTCAAGGTTTGCGTCCGAATTGAAGGCGCTAGAAGGCAATGTTGCCTTTCTTGCCAAATTGGAAGGGTTTGCCACGGCCAACGTGACCGGTGCAACCGAAAAAGGGAAACTCGACAGTGAACAGGTCATCACTTTGGGCAAATTTGTTATGGATGGCAGGGCGACCAAGGCCTTGGAAATAACGACTTTGCAGGAAAAGATCCAAGACAACACGGACCAACTTGGATTTCTTCAAAGGCGGCTTGATGAAGCAGGTTCAAATACCGTGCGCATCGAACGTGACGCAGTCATGGTGGTGGAGAAGCTTAAAGATGGCCCGGCGAAGGTCAGGTTGAGCTACTTGGTGGGGCAGGCGGGGTGGCGTCCGCAGTACCGGTTACGCGTGGGAACAAAGGCGCTTGAACCTTCGCAGCTCGAGTACCTCGCGTCGGTGAATCAGCAAACGGGGGAGGATTGGGGATCGATCCAACTCACCCTCTCCAATGCCCAACCCATGTTGAACGCGTCGCCACCAGAACTGAAGGCATTGGCACTGTCGATTGTGCCAAGACCTGCCACGGGTGCCCCACTTCCTCCACCAAGGGTTCCCGGTCAACAGGGAGCGCAAGCGTTTAATTTTGCCATGCCCGGGTCAGGGTACAACGCGTTGCCAAACCCGGCTGGTTTGACCAATTCCATGGAGATCAATGGAGCGGCCCGCCAATTAAGGTTCCAAGCACAAAAGGAAATGAACACTCGCTCGACCAAAGACAGTAGCGAGATTTTCAATTATGCAGGCGCATTGGAGCAGGCCGACGAACTGGTTTTGGCAGATGAATTCAAACGGCGCGCAGGGGAACCCATCACGGTTACTCCCCGCGAGGTGGAGGGCCCCAGCCTGACTTATCCGCTTAAGGGCGCATTCAGTCTTACCAGTCGTTCCGACGAGCAGGTTCTCGAGATTGCCCGTTTGGAACTGCCCGGAGAGTTGTTCTTCAAAGCGGTTCCTGTGCTGACTCCGCATGTTTACCGCCAGGCCCGATTTGTGAACAAGACGCGGATGGTGCTTCTACCCGGTGAAGCCTCGATGTACTTTGGCGGGGATTTTGTCGGCAAACATAATCTGCCCCTTGTCGCGATGGGCGAACAGTTTACGGTTGGGCTTGGTGCGGAACCACAGCTGCAAGTCGCCCGAAAATTAGTCGACAAAACCAAGGCCATGCAGGGGGGGAATCAGGTTCTCAAATACGAGTACCGGATTTTGGTGAGCAGCTACAGGAGCGATAAGGTCAAGCTTCAGGTTTGGGATCGCCTTCCAATGACCGAAGGCGAAGCTGTTGGTGTTACGCCCGGAAAGATTGTGCCGGAACTCAGCCAAGACCCGTTCTATGTACGAGAAGAACGGCCGCGCAACCTCCTCCGATGGGACTTGGAAGTTAATCCAGATGCCAATGGCGAAAAAGCTATGACCATCAGCTATGATTTCCGGATCGAACTCGACAAGCAGATGACCATCGGTACTTTTTCAACCCGCTAGTGGTATGCCGCGGGAGGCGGAATGAGCAACACGGCAAACGACGCGTCTCCAGTGGTTGGTGTGGTCATGGGTTCCCGTTCCGACTGGGAAACCATGCGCCATGCTGTTGAAACGTTGCGCGAGCTTATGGTGCCTGTGGAGGCTCGCGTGGTTTCTGCACACCGAACGCCTGATCTGCTGTTTCAATACGCGGAAGGTGCCGCGGGTCGAGGAATTCGCATCATCATTGCAGGTGCGGGCGGCGCTGCGCACCTGCCAGGAATGTTGGCCAGCAAAACCTGGGTCCCCGTTTTTGGAGTTCCCGTGCAATCGCAGGCCTTATCTGGCCTCGACTCATTGCTTTCAATTGTTCAGATGCCCGCGGGAGTACCCGTGGGTACCTTGGCTATTGGGCGCGCGGGTGCCATCAATGCGGCTCTTCTGGCATCTGCATGTTTGGCTGGCACCGATGCGGAATTGGCCGGGCGTTTGAAAGCATGGCGCGACCAGCGCAAACAGGACGTACTCGATCATCCCGATCCGGAAAAGATATGAAACGCATCGGCATCGTGGGGGGCGGTCAACTGGCTCGCATGCTAGCCTTGGCCGGCAGACCCCTTGGACTCGATTTTTTGGCACTCGACCCAGCGGTGAATGCGCCGGCTGCTTGTGTGGCGCGCCCCATCGTGGCTGCATTTGACGATCCAGTAGCGTTGGCCAAGCTTGCCGAGGCTAGTGATGTTGTTACTTACGAATTCGAGAACCTGTCTGCCCAAGCGTTGGAAGGGTTGGCGCGCATTGTCACGGTAAGACCGGGAACTCGCTCCCTAATGATATCGCAGGACCGGATCAACGAAAAACAGATGTTCGCTTCGTTGGGGCTGCCTACCGCACCTTACCGCGCGGTTGAAACATTGGGGGACCTTAAAACTTCAATTTCAGTGTTGGGATGCCCAGCAATTTTGAAAACAAGGCGCTTGGGTTACGATGGCAAAGGGCAATCGCTGATACGCCAAGAAATCGATGCTGATAATGCTTGGAGCACCGTTGCAGGTTGTGCTGACAAAGCTGAATTGATTTTGGAAGGATTTGTGCCGTTTCAGTACGAAGTGTCGCAGATTTCATGTCGAGGCATCGATGGTGCCATCGTTCATTACCCGCTTTCCGAAAACGTTCATGCCGCCGGCATATTGCGCCGTTCGATACCGCTTGCTGAAGGCATGAACACGTCTTTGGTTGTGCAGGCGCGCCAGGCAATGGAACGGTTGCTTGTGGAACTCGACCACGTGGGTGTTTTGTGCATTGAGTTTTTTGTTGTTGGAACAGATTTGATTGTCAATGAAATGGCGCCGCGGGTTCATAACTCTGGCCATTGGTCGATAGATGGTGGAGGGGTGAGCCAATTCGAGAATCATGTTCGAGCCGTAGTGGGTTTGCCATTGGGCAATCCTGCCACAGTCCGTCCAGTAGCCATGATCAATCTGATTGGTGCAATGCCGCCATTGAGTGATTTATTGCAAATACCGGGTGTAAGAGTTCACGATTACGACAAAGAACCCCGACCTGATCGCAAAGTAGGGCACCTGAACCTTCTGGCGGATTCGCCCAGTGGGTTACGAGCTAGCATAGAGGCCGTGGCCGATTGTTTACCGCGGGACTCTAGGGCCGCTGTGTTGCTGCAATCCATTGCGGCATTGTGACTGGCTTTGTTTTTGTTGCTGACAATGTTGCTGCGTTTGTGGATAACAAATCAGCATTCAAGTTGGGAGTGGGCACACGTCGGAAATATCGCTCAAGTTTCAGCTCGCCTTCGCAAATCGTGTGTCGTATTGATCAAGTCCAAATGGTGGTTTGTAGGCGTGCAATTTGCTTTTTCCGGTAACTGGACTGGCCTTTAGAAAAACCCTTTGCGAGAAACTGAATTTGGGGCTAATCCGTTTGGCATGTTCTCGAAGCTGATGACGGTTGCCGAATAGTGCTAATCCAGCATGTTTCAGTCGCCATAATCGACCAATAGGATCTGAATCTTTAGATTGATAGTGATCCGTTTCAAATTCGGCACGATGCTCAATTTTCATGTAAGAAGCTTCAATCAGTTGCTCCAAAGCTCCGCGAGAAGGCAAAAACTCGGCTGCATGGTTTTCAAATTCTAAAAATGCTGTATTTTTTTGTAATGCTGGACCTTCAGGGCCATCGATAAGCACAGTGGTATTGTGCCCACACAAATGCCGGATTTGTGTAAAAGCGTAGAATGGGTCAAATAGATGGTAGTATACCCCAAAGTAAATGATGATGTCGAACGGTCCGTTTTCCTTGACTTTTGCTTCTAGTTGATAAACGCTGACGTCTTGCCTTATGTCAATTCTCGATCCCATTAGTTCTTTGACAAGGTGGATTCCTTGGCCCGCTGACCAATTTTGGGTTACATCATCAGTGGACAGCACGTATGCGGCACCGCGTTTTTCCGCTTCAAAGCTCCAATAACCGTCCCACGATCCGATTTCGAGCACTCTTTTTTTGCAAAAGTCAATGCTATCAAGTTGTTGGTGCAGGAATTGCCAAATGGCTTTGTGGTCAGCGACGTCGGGTGTAGTGCTGTGAGCTTTAAGACCGTTTCCAAATTCAAATTCATGGTACCATGGTATTTGATTGATAAGCTTTTGTGTTTCTTTATGGCTTAAGCCTAGTAGCTTCGACATGATTATAGTTATCCTTGTGAGTTTAGTTGCATCGGCGGGTTCAATTAGCAAGAAGATAAATAAGTGTCAATCTTGACTTGGATTGGCTGAACACATTCTTTTTTAGTCAGTATTTCCTGTTGTGCAGAGTGCTTTCAATCAGGCGCGCTAAATGGCTGTACCGTTTTTCTTCTGTGAATTCGGTCAAAACACGCAGAGTCCCGGCGTTGCCCATGGTCTTGCGGGTTTCAGCGCTTCGGCAGAGTTCAGCGAGAGCTGATTCCAGATAGTGGGAATCGGATTCTGGAATGATCAAACCATCCAAGCCGTGGCGCACAATACTGCCCGGTCCGCCAGCACCGAATACCACGCACGGTACACCAGCCGACCATGCTTCTAAAAGAACCAATCCAAATGAGTCGATGACACTTGGAAGGCAAAACAGATCGATGGAAGCGTAGAAATCCCGGCGTTCTTGCTCGGTTAACGGGCCCATTATTCTGGCATTTGAACTGCGACTGGCCACAGAAGATTGGGCATCTGGCAGTACCGTTCCGGCTAGAAGGCCGAAAATGTTTTCCTGTTGAAGCTTGCCTAGGGTTTCCAGCAATGCCACAGAGCCTTTATTGCGACAAATGGGGCCTAGATGCCCAACTACAACGGCCTGATCTGGTAGGCCCCATCGCTTGCGGCCGCGAACGCGACTACCCCCAGAAATAGACGCTGCGGCGATTCCGGGAGGAGCTACTTCGATGGCAGATTCCGAAAGCCCCCAGCGGGTTAGATGTTCTTTTTCACCTGCTGTTTGCGCGATAACCATGTCGGCGCGGCGCGCCAAACGCAGCAACGCTGGGTGGTTGAAACCGTGCCGAATTCGTTCTCCCTGCGGGCCTTTCGGTCCCGGGTGCCAAAACGGGGTCAGAATAAATCGGGCTCGATACCGACGCGCCAACATTTCCGCGGCGGCAATGATGCTCCCATGTGGAAAAGCAAACGCATGCACCGCATCGGGTTTTTCTGAAGCGGGTAATGGAATTGTCGCCAGACGCGGGCATACCGGGCCCCAAGGAAAAAGCCACGGTTGCAACGCTTCAGGCAACGGTATCGATTCGAGAGCCCGCAGCAATATGCGTTGCGCTGGCCAACGCAGAACATCGTGTCGCCGGACTTGAACCGGGCCTTCGGTGGTGGTTCCGGGCTTCAGGTGGGGGGAATCTGCTCGAACAAATGCGTCGTGGGTTAGGCCAGTGGTCGTTTCCACACGAACGCGGTGGCCGCGGTCTGTTAAAAAATGCCCCAAGCGGCAGACATGATTCTCGGCACCACCCCGTGCGGGTGGGTATCTGTGAACAATATGGATAATATTGGCCATTACTGCCGAAACCGTGGTTGAAAGGGGCTTCATCTCTCGCACAGAGCCCCTGAAATAGTTACACTAGGAATTCTTGATCGGGTCATGAAAAGGGTTGAAACGTCACGGTTTGAAAGGTTTGGCATGCTTCAGGTTTCTCGATTGGCGGCTTCCATTCAACCATCTGCAACATTGGCTGCTGCGGCGCGCGCCAAACAGTTGCAAGCTAGTGGCGTTCGGATCCGCGATTTCAGTCTGGGTGAACCCGATTTTCCCACTCCCGAACATGTCTGTGAAGCTGCGCGCCAAGCTATGTTGGCAGGCAAAACGCGCTACACACAGGCTTCTGGCACTCCTGAACTTCGGGCTGCTGTAGCCTCGCACTATCAGGCCACCTACGGATTGGCGGTTACTCCAGAGCAGGTGCTGATCAGTAACGGTGCCAAGCATTCCTTGCATAACGCCCTTTCCGCATCACTGAATCCTGGCGATGAGGTCATTATTCCCACGCCCTACTGGGTAAGCTATTCCGATCTGGTTGCCATGACAGGTGCCGTGCCTGTGCTGGTTCCTACGACCATGGAAGATGGGTTCCGCCTGAATCCTCAAGCGCTGCGCGCCGCGATCACACCTCGCACGAAATTGTTACTCCTCAACGCACCGAGCAATCCAACCGGCGCGGTTTACTCACGCGCGCAGCTTGAAGCCTTGGCCAAGGTGGTACTGGAAGCCGATCTGTCTGTTATCAGCGATGAAATTTATGAGCAATTGATGTTCGACGGCCGTGAACCGGTTTGCTTCGCAACCCTGCATCCAGACCTGCCAGCGCGCACTTTGACGGTTAGCGGAGTCTCCAAAACATACGCCATGACCGGTTGGCGCATCGGATGGACAGTGGGGCCCGCGTCGCTCATTAAGGCCATGGGAAATGTCCAGAGTCAGCAAACCAGTAACCCATGCAGTATCAGTCAGGCGGCTGCCGTTGCGGCCATTACTGGAGATCAGGACTGCGTTGAGATGATGCGGAATACATTCCAGCAGAGGCGTGACCTTGTCTGCCGTCTGCTTAATGCTATTCCCGGCATCACCTGTCCGATTCCAGACGGCGCGTTCTATGCCTTTTTCAATATCACGGGGCTTTTTGGCAAGACAGTCGCTGGCAAATTAATTACGAATTCTGTGTCATTTTGTGACGGCGCTCTCGAAACAGCTCATGTTTGCCTTGTCCCAGGCAGTGCATTCGGC
>Ga0255133_1000273_pt1 | contig 14997 bp, 10 predicted proteins | sample Law_Law_RepB_8d_FD_188553 | JGI IMG/M metagenome (GOLD analysis project Ga0255133, IMG submission 188553) | Freshwater microbial communities from St. Lawrence River, New York, United States - Law_Law_RepB_8d | ecosystem: Environmental > Aquatic > Freshwater > River | place: USA: New York... | reverse complement strand
CCCCAGGGACGGACATCACCCTAAACGCAACAGGTTTTCCCGGGTGGTGACGGGACGGTGGATTGAGCCCGGGTATTTACACATCAGTTGAACGGTTGCTTTTTTTGAAACCATACAGTCGTTTGCCGTGTACGAGTGTGAACAAGGGAGTGGGTTGGTTGCTTGAAAAGCGCTTCAGTTCTTGTTGCAAATCGGATTTGGCCATGGTGAAATTGTCCCATGCCAAGCACGGAAGCCGTTCCAACCCGTGATTCGGTTCTCAAGCAGTTCCGCCCCGGTTTTTCCGAGACGGATACCCGGGACTTCATGGAGCTTGGTCCCGGGGCCGTCATCTTCGCGATCCCGACCCCGGCCAAGCTCCTGGGGTGTTTACAACTCGGTCATGTGCCTGGCCAAGCAGAAGTACCTGCCTCACTTGTTGCGTGACCAGAGCCGTACTCGGCACTACCACAATCCCAGCGAGGACTGGTCAGAATTTTACCGGCGATTGCGCCGCCTGATTCGGAAAAGTATGCGGCTGAAGAACAACAAACAAGGTTTGGCACTATAAGGCTATTAAAGACGGAAGGCCAGAATTCGGAGCGTCTGAACGAGTTTATCGACCAGGAATGGAAGCAAAAGCACGCCCGACGGCTGCAGAAGAGGTTGAGATGCCACCGCGAGGAACTGCTCACCTTCCTGGATCACGAAGAGGTACCGACGGACAACAACGGCGGGGAGAGGGGAATACGCCCTGCGGTCCTGATCCGCAAGAACAGTTACGGCAACGGCAGCGAGAAGCGAGTACAGACCCAGGCTGTTCTGATGATCATTATGCGCGGACACAACGCCATGCAGATACTGATGGATGCCTTGAAATCCATGTCCGCAAAGGACACCTCCAGATTTACCGACACAAAGTATGGTAATTAAATTAAAATTTGCCACTATTGAAACAACGATGCGATCCCGGGCAAACGGGTCGGCATGCTAGGCAGGGGGAAGCAGATCCATGTTCAGCTTGGTGGTGATCATCCTGGCGGTGGCCTTTGGCCTGATCCTGGTCCTGGTAGTGTCCCTGTACTACAACAGCTTGGTGGTGCTGGGGAACCGTTTCCAGAACGCTTTTTCCCAGATTGATGTGCAACTCAAGCGGCGCTACGCGCTCATTCCCAACCTCGTGGAATGCGTTAAGGGCTACATGGCCCACGAAAAAACCACGCTGGAGGCGGTGATCCAGGCACGGAACACCGCCCAGCAAGCCAGCAAGCTGGCCAGCAACCAGCCGGGCAATCCCGAGGCCATGGCGGACCTGAGCCTGGCCGAAGGGCAACTGGGTGGTGCCCTGGGACGGCTGATCGCCGTCGCGGAGGGTTATCCCGACCTGAAGGCCAGCCAGAACATGCTGGGCCTGCAGGAGGAACTCTCGAGCACCGAAAACAAAGTGGGTTTCGCGCGGCAGGCGTTCAACGATGCGGTTACCGCCTACAACAACCAGCGGCTTACCTTCCCGTGTGTGCTGGTGGCTGGCCTGTTTGGGTTTCGGACTGCCAGCCTACTGGAATTGGCGTCAGATGCCGAGCGGGAAATGCCCGCCGTGCGGATGACCTGATCCGGTTCTCCGAAAGGCTTTTGGTCTTCCCAGGCGGCATCTACCTTCGCAGAAACTGGCGGGCTGAATCATGGCTGGCAATTTCTTAGAGCAACAGGATACTGCACGCCGGACGACTATTTGGCTGCTGGTCTATTTGGGCCTGTCGATGCTGGCCTTGGTCGCCGCCTTTGCCGTGTTGGCCGAGGTTTTGCTGCGGCTTTGGCCCGAAAACCTGTTCCCAAGTTTTTTGGCTCCCAGGGATGCCGAGGCCTATAACCGTTCGCTGAATACGATGCGTTCGTATGGCAAAATGCTGCTCACCGACGACCACCTGGCGCTGATCGGTACCGTCTCGGTTGGAGTGCTGGGCGTGGTGGGAACTGGCAGCCTCATCAAGACCCGCCAGCTTTCCTCGGGTGGCAAGGCGGTCGCCGAAATGATGGAAGGAAAACTGGTCAGCGGGGAAACCACCCAGGCCTCCGAGCGCATGCTGTTCAATGTGGTGGAGGAGATGGCCATCGCCTCAGGTGTGCCGGTGCCGGCGGTGTATGTGCTGGAAAAGGAGGAGGGTATCAATGCCTTCGCGGCCGGTTATTCCACCGGCGACGCGGTGATCGCGGTATCGGGCGGCTGCCTGAAGTTGCTCACCCGCAACGAGCTGCAGGGTGTGGTGGCTCACGAGTTCAGCCACATCCTCAACGGCGACATGCGCCTGAACATCAGGCTGATCGGCATTGTTTTCGGTCTGGTGGGATTGGCCCAGGTGGGTTACACGATGTTCCGGGCAGGGCTGGAGTCCGTCAAATCGGATCCATCCTCATCCAGTGAAAAAAATGAAAAAAAAGACTTATCTTCGTTCATTATCATGGGGATAGCCGGTCTGGGGATTTACCTGCTGGGCCTGCTGGGCGAGTTATGCGGCCGCCTGATCCAGGCGGCCATTTGCCGGCAGCGTGAATACTTGGCCGATGCCAGCGCGGTGCAGTTCACCCGCAACCCGGATGGCATCGCTGGGGCCCTGAAAAAGATTGGCGGTTATCAGGCCAGCTCCAGGATCGGCAATTCCCACGCCGGCGAGGTCAACCACCTGTTCCTGGCGGATGCCTTTGCCGGTAAGCGGTTCATCAATCTTTTCGCCACCCATCCGCCCCTGGCTGAGCGGATCCGTCGCATCGAGCCCACTTTTGATGGCACCTTCCCCAAGGTGGACAAGCCCTCACCCTACACCATCGAAACCTTGCTGGAAAAATCAGCTCAGGGGGTTTTTCCAAATTTGCCAGGGCTCCTAGGCAAGGGGCGCTTGGCCGGGCAGCCTGTTCTCGCTGGCCTGGCCGCTACTGACGCGGTGGACAGTGTGGGCACCGTCACACCTTTCGATTTCAACTCTACCAACATGCCCAAGGCGTTGCCTGACACGCTGGAACAAGCGGCACGCGAACCGTTCAGCGCCCGTTCTGTGATCTACGCCCTGTTGCTGGACAAGGATAAAACGGTCAGGGCCCGACAATTGAGCGTGCTCCGCGCCGAGGCGACGAAGGCCGAATTAACCGAAACCCTGCGGCTGGAGCCCCTGGCTCGCAATTTCCCCGATGCCTGGCGTCTGCCCCTGCTGGACCTATCCATGCCGGCACTGCGCCTGATGTCTGCCAGCCAGAACGCGGACTTCTGTAGCCGGGTGAACTCCCTGGTGCGGGCCGACCAGAATTTGTCCCTCTTTGAGTATGTGCTGTCATGTATGCTGGCCCGGCGTCTAGGTCGGGAGTATGGCAGGCAGGGCGAGGCCGGCGGCTGGTGGCAGCCCAGCACGGGAAAACCACCTGGAATGAAGTCGATTTTGGCCCTGCTGGCCTGGCAGGGCGCTATGAAGCCTGATGGCCAGTTTGATCAGGCCATGGCCCAGCAGGCTTTCACGGTAGGAATGTGCAACTTCAGCCAGAAACCTGACGGGGCCTATACCCTGCCCCCGCGGGATACCGTCGGTTTGGCCGATTTCCATGCCGCCGCCCGGGCCCTGGCCAAGGAAAAGCTCGAGGTGCGTCGCAGGGCCATGCATGGCATGGCTGCCTGCATCCTCGAAGACCGCCAGGTGACCACCCGGGAGTGGGAACTGTTGCGGGCCATCGGTGAAACCATCGACTGCACCATGCCGCTGCAGAGCCCCGTGTCAACGCCTAACCCGGATTATTAATATGCGCTATTTTAGAGCAGGCTTCACAATTCTGGAATAAAGTACCGGATATGCAGCAGGTGTAGCTAGTCCAAGGGCCAGGAGGGGCCCTGCCGTGTATTGGATGGATCTGAAGGTCCGGATATCGGTTTCCCTCCGGCGAAACTTTCAATAACCCACAACTGAGATCCAGGTCATAACCCAGTTGGATGTCCGCGAGTCTTGTCAGGCCGCGCCGTGAAACATCTCGATCTTCCACCGCAGCGCATACCAGTCCAATTTCTCGATCGCGTCCGCCTTACATGCGACCGACAGATTGGTGACCAGTCTCCACCGGATCGGCTTGCGGCCATCCGGCGTGCCCCGTTCGGTCGCGTGGATCACAGTCAGCTCCAGCGGCCCGTAGCTCGAGTCCTTGCCGATCACCCGTCAATCTTGACACACCAGCTCGCCGGCGGCTGAATCATTTAACCTCCCAAAAGACCGGCAGGATTGTGGGTAATTAAAGGTTTCGCCGGACAGACACCCTCCGGTCACACAACTCCGAGTACCGTGATGACCACGGAGGTGGCGGTGTAGTTGATTTGGAAGAGGTAGCTTCCGGCCTCGAAGGTGTCGCCATCGAACACGGTCAGTCCGCCCACCTTGAGGGTGCCGGTGACTGAGGCCCCGGTGATGATCTCGAAGGTCTGACTCGGACGCAGGTTGGCCTGCGCGAAGGTCAGGTAAAGGTTGGCATCGCCCAGATCCACCGCACCCGAACTGGCGATCACGCTGCTAGGCTGGGGCCCTGTAGCGGTGTTGGCCGGCGCGGCGAAGACATTCAGGTTGCCGTTGGAGGTCAGCGTGACCGCCCCGGTGTTCAGGATGCCGACGCGCGGGTTGTTCATGGCGCCCGGCATCAGGCGGGGCGCCCCTGAGATTCAAGAACTTGAGCACCAGCAATAACGATCCGGCATCAGACACCGATGAGCCCAAGGTTTCAGCCAGCGCAATAGTCTGCGAATTTCCCGCCTTTACATTCAACCTCGTCATGAGGTGGATAATAACTTTTTTTTGAAAAAGTAAAATAATTCTGGATCTGGAAGCGGGTGTGATTTATTTCAAAAAATGCGTAAGGAAGAAATTCATGTCCGAGAATCAAGCCGAGGGTCAGGTCGAGATGCAGGTGCACGAGGGCGACGCCCATGCCGCCTACGCCAACTTCGCGCGCGTGACCGCCACGCCCGAGGAGGTCATCGTCGATTTCGCGCTGAACCCCAACCCGTTCGCTCAGGGCAAGCAGGAGATCAATGTCAACAATCGCCTGATCATGAACTTCTACACCGCCAAGCGCCTTCTCAGCGCCCTGGCCATGACCATCCAGCGCCACGAGCAGGCTTTCGGCCAGATTGAGCTCGACATCCGCAAGCGCGTCAGCCTGCCGGTTCCCCCGGCGAACTGATCCGAAGCTGCCACCCTGGCCGGCCTGTACAAGCGCCGAGTTCCGTGGCCCGCTCCGGTGCAAATCGAACGGTCAACTTTCCAAGCCCCGGGCCCAACCAGCCCGGGGCTTTTTCGTTGCCATCGGCACCGAGAAGCGCCTCGCGATGCCCAGCACCGTCTTGGTGGCCGGCGGGTGTCCGCACTGGGGTGGACCAGGGTGGAGGTTGCATTCGGCTCGGGCGCCATACGCCATAATAATAATGATAATTAAGATTTTCTTGTTATTGTATCATGATAGTAATAAAAACGGTGTCTATCCCAAGGCCATTGCGCCCGGATGAGACCGTGCGCACCCCAGGCGGCCGCCAAAACCTTCGCAGCCCCGGTCCAAGCCACGCAAACGGTTGCGCAACCGGGAGCACGAAGAATTGGAAAGCATGTAGGTCAAGCTGCTGACAGCCGAGGAATTGCCGGCCAGGCTGCAAGAGATCGTGGAACATTCTGCCAACTCGGAACATTTGATCTTGGCGGAAGCCTGCCGGCTTGTGTACCAGCAGCAGACCGTGGTGGAGAAACTCCAACAACGGTGGCAGTAACCCGAGTATAGATGGAACCGGGGCTGACAAATCAACGCCTTTCCTGCACTGACGATTCTTTTGGATGAAGCGAACCTGAAATCCACCTTAAGTTTTTGACAGGCCGATATCCTGACCTACCGTTGCGGCAACAAGGCACGATCACCCTGTCACTTTGACTGTGGGCCTTGCTGCCAAACACCCAAGCGGTGTCAATTCGGAGGATGAGTCATGGGCCGTTTCCCCAATTTTTCGAGTCTGCTTCCACTTTCCTTTTTCGGCTTCAGGTTTTCTTCAGCTTCGGCCCCTGTCAGGAAAAAGTCCCCCCGACTGGACCTGCTGACCCTGGAAGAGCGGGCTGTCCCAGCCGTTTTGGGGCCCTTCTACTCGGTAGATGGCAGCGGAAACAATCTTGCCCATGCCGACTGGGGCCAGACTGGGACCGATTACATCCGTGTGGCACCCGCCGCCTATGCCGATGGTATTTCCACCCCGTCGGGTGCCGACTTGCCCAGCGCCCGGGCAATCAGCAACGCCCTCAGTGACCAAGACGGGCAAAGCACCACCAACGACCGCTTGATGAGCGCCATGGTCTACGCCTGGGGCCAATTCATCGACCATGACATGGGTTTGGCCAACACCGGCAAGACCGAATCGCTTCCCATCCCGGTGCCGACTGGCGATCCCTCGTTCGACCCCAACGGGACCGGCACGCAGACACTCCCGATGAAGCGCTCGGAGTTTGACGCCAAGACCGGCACCAGCGCCACCAACCCCAGGCAGCAGGTGAACAGTATCTCCGCCTGGCTGGACGGGTCGATGGTCTACGGTTCCGACACCACCACTGCCAATTCGTTGCGCACGATGAGCGGTGGCCTGATGAAGACCAGCGAAGGCAACCTGCTGCCCACCGATGAAAAAGGCATGTTCCTCGCTGGTGATTCCAGGGTGGGCGAAAACCCCGAACTGACCAGCCTGCACACCGTCTTCCTCAGGGAGCACAACAGGCTGGCCGCACAATTCGCCAAGGCCAACCCCACCTGGACCGATGAGCAGATCTACCAGCAGGCTCGCGCCTGGGTGATCGGGGAAATGCAAGTGATCACCTACAACGAATGGTTGCCCTCCCTGCTGGGGTCCGGGGGGATGAAGTCCTACACCGGCTACAAACCCCAGGTGAATCCATCCATCACCAACGAGTTCGCCACGGCCGGATTCCGCTTCGGCCACAGCACCGTGGGCAGCGACATCGAGTTCCTGGACAACAACGGCAAGGAAGTGGCGCCTGCCATTCCGCTGAAGGACGCTTTTTTCAACCCGACCATCGTGAAAACCCTGGGGGTGGACGGTGTCCTGAAATACCTGGTGAGCGACCCCAGCCAGGAAGTGGACCTGAAGGTGGTGGATGAGTTGCGTGACTTCCTGTTCGGCCAGCCCGGACAGGGTGGCATGGACCTGGTGGCTCTGAACATCCAGCGTGGCCGCGACCACGGCCTGAGCGACTACAACACCACCCGCGCCGCCTATGGCCTGCCCAAGGTGAAGGATTTCAGCCAGATCACCGATGACAAGGCTTTGCAGGCCAAGTTGAAGGAGGTCTACGGGTCTGTGGATAAAATCGATCTGTGGGTTGGCGTGCTGGCTGAAAAGCACCTGCCCGGGGCAAGCGTGGGCGCCACCGCCAAGGCCATTATCACCGACCAGTTCACCCGGTTGAGGGACGGCGACAAGCTCTGGTACCAGAACAAGTTCAAGGGTGCCGACCTGAAGGAGGTCGAGCGGACCAGCCTGTCGGCCGTGATCGCCCGCAATACCGGGATCAACAACCTGCAATCGAACGCCTTCTTCTTCAAGGCGGAAGTGAAAGGTCAGGTTTTCAGGGATGCCAATGCTAACGGAAAGGCTGACCGCGGCGAGGCTGGAATGGGCCAGGTGAAGGTGGAACTGGTCAACCTTGCGGATGGCTCCGTGGTCGCCACCACCACCACCAACCCGCAGGGCCAATACCGGTTCGGAGTGGTGGAAGGACTGCGTTTGGGTGATTATCAGGTTCGAATCACCCTGCCAGACGCCACCGTGATCGATGGTCCGAAGGCAACCTTCACCAAGGGAGACACCTCTGTGGCAGCCAATGTGGCTGTCCCTCCCAGGCCTCCAGCCACAGGCACAAACATCCGCGTCACGGCGCAAACCCAGCCTGCTCCCGTCCCTGGCTTGAAAATCGACCAGTCGCTGGCATTCCGCCAGATGGTTGGTTCGATGCTGGCCGGCCAGGTGCTCGGGCCCAACCGCCGGTAGTTGACCGTTCAACCGGGGAGGCTGGTGGCAAGGAACGGCTTGCCACCAGTTTTCTCGGTTTTCCCGGTTTTTTCCATCTTTTCCCCAGGATTTCATCGCTACGGCATTTCTCCCAAAAATCCTTTCATGATGCCGGTCGGCTGGTTAGTATCAGATCCTCTGCGAAAATAGCTGACCCATTTTTTGAAACCTGGGGATTATCATCATGAAAACCCGTTGGGAACTGGCTTGTTTGGTCCTTTTCGGAATGACCGCCAATTTGTTCGCTCAGGAAAAAAACACAAAGCCCAAGCCCGAGGACACGGAGGCATGGAAACCAGTTCCCCCGGTTGTTCAGCCCGGGCCCTACAAGGAAACCCCGCCTCCAGGAGGGGCCACCATACTTTTCGATGGCAAGAATCTTGATGAATGGGTCAATACCCGGGATGGCAAACCGGCCGAGTGGATCATGAAAGACGGCATGATGGTGGTGAACAAGAAAACCGGCAACATCGAGACTAGGCGCAAGTTCAAGGACTACCAGCTCCACCTCGAGTTCCTGTTCCCCGACAACTCCGCCTTCAAGGGCCAGTCCCGCAGCAACAGCGGCCTGTTCCTCGCCTCCACCGGCGGTGGCGATGCCGGCTATGAACTGCAGATCCTCGACAGCTACCAGAACGAGACCTATGTCAACGGTATGGCGGCCAGTATCTACAAGCAGGCTATCCCGCTGGCCAATCCCTCGCGCAAGCCTGGCGAATGGCAAACCTACGACATCACCTGGACAGCCCCACGCTTCAAGTCAGACGGATCCCTGGAAAGTCCCGCCTCGGTCACCGTTCTCTTCAACGGCGTCCTCGTGCAGGACCGCTTCACTCTCAAGGGTGAGACCGCTTTCATCGGCCAGCCCAAGTACAAACCCTACGAGACCGCCGGTATCAAGCTCCAATCTCACGGAGATGGAAGCAAGCCGATGAGCTTCAAGAATATCTGGATCAAGGAAACCAAATGACCTGTTCCAGGTTGATCGCCTTCTAGGTTGATCGCCCCCCCAGGTTGATCGCCCCCCTAGGGGGCGGTCAGTCTTCGGTCAACTGGTTTCCCAACCTGACCCGGCTGCGCGGCCCATCATCCTGCCCCGGCTAGTTGTAAACAAAAAAGGTTTGCGTCCAAACTTCGGGTCAAACCGCTTCCAACGAAAAGGCCCCGGGCTTTGCAGCCCGGGGCCTTTTCGTTGGAAGCCCGATGAGCGGGCGGCGTTCACCAGAATTGGATACCTTTTTAGGCGGTATGTCGCAGCCTGATCAACCCACCCGCACACCTCTCGTGTCATCAACCGGGGCCACATAGAAGCTTTCCACATAGGTGGGCACGCTGCCGCCACCCTTGAAAGCAATGCCGCCATCGTTCTGGCCTGAGGCGCAGAAGCTGTTGAGCAGCTCACCAGACTTGGCACTCCAGACGGTGACATGGGCTTCGGCACTGTTGGAGCCCACGGCTATTTCCTCCACACTAAGATCGCCCGCCGAAACATTGATGGCGCCCAGGAAGGCCGAATCATAGGCCAGGAAACGCTTCTTCAGGGCGAGCATTCCTATGTCGAAGATGGCGACATAGGGACTGGTACCGGAGGACATGCCAATGAGGTTTGGCGGGTTTTTTAGGTAAATTATTTCCAAGCATACGCCTCCCATTTCGGCGGTTTGTGCCATTCTCCGTAATAACCCCCAAAGACTCCAGTTTTTTACTGGACAAAGAAATAAACCAATAGTAAAACCTATTTCATTTCAATGGAGTTTTATAAAAATGCGTACCTCATTTGGACTTTGTCTGGCAGCGCTTCTACTTGGTTCCTCTAGTCTATTTGGACAAACCACCAACGCGGATGCTGAGAAAGCCTTGTCGAAAGGGCAGGATGCCTTTGAAGACGACAAAAGCAATGCGGCTATCCGCCACTTCAACAAGGCTATCGAGCTGGATCCCAATTACGCGGATGCCTACTACTACCGCGGGGAAGTCTATTCTTACCTCGAAAAATACCCGGAAGCTCTGGCCGATTTCTCCAAGGCTGTGAAGCTGAATCCAAAGCTGGGCGAAGCCTTTCAAGGCCGTGGCACTGTTTATTTCAAAACCAGCAAATTCGCGGAGGCCGTGGAGGATTTCACCAGGGCCATCCGGGTGGATCGCCAGAACGCCTCCGCCCACAATGATCGCGGGCAGGCCTATTTCAAGCTTGGGAAATTCAACGAGGCCATCACCGACTACACCAGGGCTATCCAACTGGACCCGGAAGAGGCAAGCACCTACTTCTACAACCGTGGCGAAGCGCTCTTCAATATTAAGAAATTTTCTGAAGCTATTGCAGACTGCACAAAATCCATCGAATTGGACCCGGAAAATCCCGAGCCTTATTACATCAGGGGCATTAATTATGGGCAATTAAACAAAACCGAGGAGGCACTCGCGGATTTTAACAAAGCCATTGAGACGGACCCGGATAATGCAAATGCCTACGCATACCGCGGTGCCTACTATAACGAACTTGGAAAACCCGCGGAAGGCATGGCTGATCTGGACAAAGCAATAGAGGTCCAGCCCAAAAATCCTTTTGCCTATTTTATGCGTGGACGCGCGTTCACCCTAGGCAAAGAACATCCTAAGGCGCTGGCTGATTTGAACAAAAGTATTGAATTGGATCCAAATCGTCCTATAACTTATTTTTTTCGCGGCTTGGTTTATAGCGATCTGAACAAAAATGCCGAAGCGATTGAAGACCTAACAAAACACATTAATTTAAATCCGGATTCTCCTAACCCGAGTGCCTATCGCGTTCGCGGGGCATATTACGCTCAAAGCTCCAAGATTGAAAAAGCAATTGAGGACTTAACCAAGGGCTTGGATCCTAAATTTTCAGATGATCCCGGTCAAAATCTCTGTTATTATGGCAGGGGTACAGCCTACCTTGAAATCGGTAAAAAAGAAGAGGCTCTTGCCGATGCCAATACTTTCATCGATAAGGCCAAAACAAATGCCCTAGGTTACGATTTGCGCGGCAGGATTTATAAGGCTATGGGAAAAACAAAAGAAGCCGATGAAGACATGAAAAAAGCAGCATCCCTCAAGAAAGAGGCTGAGGAAAATATGAAAAAAACAACATCCCCCGAGAAATAAGCAGAAATACTAGCCTTTCAGCCGGCTGCAGGGATTTCTGGCGGCAAAGACGCAAATTGCCCCTGGCTGAATTGTGTTATAGGGCATCCAACAAGGCCTGGACTATGTTGTGTTTGGGCCTTTTGAGTTTTTGCAGGATAGTTATCCTTACGGTCTTGGATCTGGCGACCTCTCTCGCTACCGTTGCCGTAACAGTGCTTGCGGATCAGGACTGACTGGCCCACTTCCCTCCTGTCCCGCTTTGTCGTTCAGCCGGCTTCGCGGGCTTCTTTGTGGGGCCTCAGTTTCTTCTTGAGTCCTTGATCCGCTGTTGCGCCTTGCCAAATGGGTGGTCACTAAGCGGATCAGTTTTTCCGTGCGCTCGACCCAGGTCGCGATTCCGGCTGGCAACTTGGCACAGTTGATACACCCAACATTCCTGCCGCAAAAAATCTACCACCCGTGACATTGCAACTGCTGTTGTTTTTCGGTGAGCGGTTACTTCAGTTATTTGGCAGACAATCCATTTGTATTTTACCTTCACAGATCGCTTAAACTTCAAAATTATCCGCATGAACGAGCACTATTATTTTCTAGTGTGTTGATACACTTTTAACCACAACCCAAGATTCCATTCCCCTTGGGGAGCCAAATACCAACGGTTTATGAGCCGACTGCCTAACTGATAAAACTGTGCCACCATTTCTTGATAATTCTACCCAAGGCGGCCGGGACACGCCTTTTCAACCAAACCACCCGCCACCGCTGGAAGGCAAAACGAACAGGCCCGCCTGATGCAGGCGGGCCTGTTCACTGAACGCTGGAAGGGGGGGGTCATCCCACCTTCACACCTCGAATGTCATCCACCGGGGCCACATAGAAGCTTTCCACATAGGTGGGCACGCTGAAACTCCAGACCCGCGCGTGGGGGAAGCTGCTGGGGCCGGCTCCGGTCACCAGCACATCCACCTCCTGCTGGGCGTAAGCGACCAGCCCCACCCGTACCCCACCCTTGAATGCCGGGCCGCCATCATTCTGGCCGTAGGCGTAGAAGCTGTTAAGCAACTCACCGGACTTGGCGCTCCAGACGGTGACATGGGCTTCGGCACTGTTGGATCCCACGGCAATTTCCTCCACACTATCCCCCTTCAGATCTCCCGCCGAAACATTGATGCCGCCCAGAAAGCCCGCATCATAGGCCAGGAAACGCTTCTTCAGGGCCAGCGTGCCTGTGTCGAAGATGGAGACATAGGGACTGGTACCGGGGGCCGCTCCGATGATCAGATCCTTCAAGCCGTCGCCATCGATATCGCCTACGCTGGCGGAGGCGCCGCCGTTGGAATTGTCGCTGGCCTCAAAGGGATAGAAGCTGGCAATTTCCGTCAAATCGCGCGAGTCAAACACCTTGACATGCGTCCTGGCTCCGGGGCCCGACACGACAACGATGTCCTTGAACCCATCATTGTTGAAGTCGCCCGCCGAGACGCTGATGCCCCCCTTGAATGCCGGATCGAAGGCATAGAAACTGTGCAGCACATTTCCGGATTGAACATCGATCACCGTCACATGGGGAGGTGCTCCCAGTCCAGCACCGGTGATGGCATCAGGGCGGCCATCATCATTCAACTCTGCCAGGAAAACACTCACTGCACCGGTGTAGCCGACATAGGGCACCACCTGGCCGACCGCGTGGGGCTGGGAGCCCGGGTCGGGCGAGGCTGTACCCCACAGGGTGACCGCCGTTCCGTCCAGGAAGGAGAGCGGGTTCACCATGGAGGGCGACAACCGGTTGAGATTGTTGCTTTCAGCCTGGCCGGCCGACACTAGCATCGCCTTGTTCGCCGGATCCACGCGGATATCCACAGCGATCTCGACCTGCTGGCCATGGATGTCGGTCACGCGGACCGAAAGGACCGTCACGCCCAGTTCCGTGGCCACACCGGACAGCCTACCGGTGGCAGAATCCATCACCAGGCCGGGAGGCAATGTTCCGCCGACCACCTCGAACAGCAGCGGCACGGAGCCGTTGGTGGTGACCAGGTTGGAGGAACTGAAGATGTCGATGATGAAGCGCGCCTGCTGGGGCGTGGGGGCGGTGAAGGTGGTGACCGTGGTGATGAGGTAGGGAGGCGCGTCTGTGGACACATTCCCCGCCACATCGGTGGCCCGCACCACAAATGACTGGTTACCCAGACCCAATGCCCCGGTGCTGGGCAGGGACCAGGCACCCGACGGGTTCACCGTGGCGGTGCCTATGGCGGTGCCGGCCAACTCCACGGTGACCAGGCTACCGGGCTCGCCCGAACCACGCAGCACCAGGTCGCGGTCGGTGGTGACATGGTCGCCGACAGTGGGGGTGTCCTCCTCGAAGGAGGTGATCTGCGGCACGATGGGGGGCAGGGTGTCGATCAACCACACGCCGCCATCGGCCGCCGCCCCTTCATTGCCGGCCGAATCGACCGCCCGCACCGTGATGGGGTGGCTGCCATCGGCCAACGGGATGGTGGTGACCGAGTAGGCACCCGAGAGCGGGTCAGCGACAGTTTCGCCCACCAGAACAGCGCCATCATAGATCCGCACAATCGATCCCGGTCCGGTGAAACCCGTCGCCGTGAGGGTATTGTCGGAGGTGATGCGGTCTGTGGGGATGGCGGTGTCGTCATCGATCCGAGTGATCAGCGGGGCCGGAGGCGGGGTGCGATCCACCACCACGGACAAAAAGGCGGAAGGCGGACTGACATTTCCGGCGGCATCGGTCGCCACGGCGCTGAAGACATGGAGGCCGTCGGCAAGGAGGCCCGTGGACGCCAACGCCCAGTCACCCGCTGGGTTGGGGATGGCGATTCCCAGGGAGGTGGAGCCATCGAAGATCTCCACCAAGGCACCTGGTTCGCCCGTGCCAAAGAGAGCCAAGTTGTTGTCGGTGGTGATGCCATCCCCCACCACGCCGGTGTCGTCGGTGAAGCCGGAAATCACCGGAGGCAACGGGGAAGTAGCATCGATCATCACACTGAGGGGGACGGAAACCACCGAGGCGTTTCCGGCGATATCCGTGGCTACCGCGGTGAAGGTGTGCTTGCCGTCGGCCAATGTGCCAGTGGAGGGCAAGGTCCAGGTACCGGCCGCATCAGCGACAACGAAGCCGATGGAACCGGCGCCGTTGAAAATCTCGACCATGGACCCGGGCTCGGCTGTGCCGGCCAGAATCAGGTCGTTGTCGGCGGTGATGCCATCCCCGACCACGCCGGTATCACTGGTGAAGCTGATGATGACAGGTGCCACAGGGGCCTGGGTGTCGACCACGACATCCAGTGATACCGAGGGCACGGAGGTGTTGCCGGCGGCATCGGTCGCCGTGGCGGTGAAGGCATGCTTGCCATCGGCCAGGGGCGAGGTGGAAGCCAGGGTGAACTTGCCGGCCGCGTCCGCCGTGACGGTGCCCAGCAGGACCACGCCGTCAAACACCATGACCCGGCTGTTGGCCTCGGCGGTACCCGTGAGCAGGAGATCGTTGTCGGCGGTGATGCCATCCCCGACAACGCCGGTGTCGAACAGGTAATCGACCAGAAGGGGGGATGCGGGGACAGTGGTGTCGATCTGGACCGGGAAATTGGCCGATGGCGCGGACCAATTGCCAGCCGCATCTCCGGCCAGCGCCCTGAAGACATGGTCCCCATCCGTGAGGATGCCGGTGGACCCGAGAGACCAGACGCCGCCCGGACCGGTGGCCACCATACCCAGGGAAGTGGCCCCATCGAAGACCTCCACCATGGAGCCGGGTTCAGCAGAGCCGTGCAGTACCAGGTCATTGTCGGCGGTGATGCCATCCC
>Ga0255133_1000266_pt1 | contig 15254 bp, 14 predicted proteins | sample Law_Law_RepB_8d_FD_188553 | JGI IMG/M metagenome (GOLD analysis project Ga0255133, IMG submission 188553) | Freshwater microbial communities from St. Lawrence River, New York, United States - Law_Law_RepB_8d | ecosystem: Environmental > Aquatic > Freshwater > River | place: USA: New York... | reverse complement strand
CATTCAACTCCCGGAATGCGCGATGCAACCACACGCAGCTTGTCGATTTTGTGTTCAAGCCGGCCGATTTTCGTTTCTTCGAATTCTTCCCGACCAAGGGGTTCAGCCTGTTCCCGGCAGATGGTGCGGATGACTTCAATGGCAGCACGACGATCGCTTAATCCACGAAGGGCATAGGCTTTCTGGCCTGCTGATGCTGCCGAGATGGCCTCATCTGCCGTGGCGAATACGCCTTCGGCACCGGATCGGGCTGTGGTATTGGTTTTTGCAGGAACGACTGGTGTCGAGGCGCCACGAACTTGCGATACCACGCGCTCAACAACCCTGCGAACCATTTCGTCTGTTGCTTGAAGTCTGCCCGACATAATGAATTACCCCGTCATGGTCTCCGGTATTACGACCGGCCGTTGAATACTTCGACGTCATCAATTTGAACTGTGTCCACGATGCCAATCACCGCGGTATCGATGGGGAGTTTGTCGGTCTCCGGCATCAATCGGGCGCTGCTTCCCTGAACAATGAGCACCAACTGGCCCATGCCAGCTCCCAATGGATCCACCGCAATAAAAGTCCGGCCCGCGCTGACAAGGCGGCTACGGTCATTCGGATCCACCCGCACGGGTTCAACGACCAAGAGCTTTTGCCCGGTCATTGTTTCCGCTTTCTGGGTGGCGACCACTGCGCCTGTCACGCGAGCCAGGAACATGAAGAACTCCGTTTGGGTCAGGCTGTTTTCGCCTTCAGGCCATTGATGATCGTCACAATGTCCGCATTGGCTGGGAACCTTCCGGTATCCCACTTGCTGTAGACCTTGTTTCCGTCGATCACCACGTCAAACACCCCGCCCGAACCAGTGTGCGCTTCGACATTAACGTCGGCGTGCGCGTTGCGAATCGCTTCCACCAAACTGGTGGCGAATCGCCTGTAGCCTCAGGACGTGCAATACGTAATGTCCACTTTCATCGATTCGGTCTCCTTAAGCCTGACTCATTCTCGTTGTCAGGTTGTTGCCTCGTTGCCGAGCAGTTCACGCGCCTGCCTCGCAACAACGATCTCTTCGTTTGTCGGCAGAATCCACACCTGAGTCTTGCTCGAAGTAGCATGAATTGGAGATTCTCCCCGAGCAGTGCTGTTGGCGGCGGGGTCGAGCACAATCCCGGCCCATTCAAGACCCCGGCAGACCTCCTCGCGAATCAGCGACGAGTTTTCGCCAATCCCACCCGTGAACAAAATGCCATCGGCTCCGCCGAGAGTCACCATGTAGGCACCCAAATAATGTCGGATGGAACCTACAAATACGTCGAGTGCTTCTCGCGCCCGGGGCTCGCCCTCAGCCGCTGCTTTTTCAATATCGCGCAGATCGCGGTAACCAGACAGCCCTTCAAGGCCAGACCGATTGGCCAGATCGTCGAGAAGTTGATCGAGCGAACGGCCTGTTTCGTTCATGAGGGCTGGAAGGGCAAAAACGTCGAAGTCTCCCACACGGTTGTTGTGTGGAAGTCCGCTCTGAGGACTCATGCCCAGGCTGCACGCAACTGATTTACCTGCAGAAATGGCGCATAAAGAACTCGATCCGCCCAAGTGGCACGAAATCAGCCGGGCTGAAGGATTACCAAGAAGCTCACTGCCTCGGCCCGCCATAAAGCGGTGGCTAGCGCCGTGGAAGCCCCAGCGGCGAATACCGTGTTTTTCAATCCATTCCCTGGGGACGGCATAAAGACCTTCAGCGGGCCCGATCGTCTGGTGGAAGCCAGTTTCAAAGGCAGCTACCAAGGGAATCGACGGGAATTCCCGCGCCAGAAGTCGCATGGCAGCGACGTATGGTGGATTATGCGCCGGGGCTACTGTGTTGTAATCTTCCATGGCTGTCAGCACCGCATCGCTCACCCTATGGGCGCCGCTGATGCCGCGGGCATGAACCGCCTTGAAGCCAATGGCTGATAAGTCATTACCGGATGTCAAGCATCCACGTTCAGTGAGTTGAGCCAAGCAAGCCCTAACGGCAGCCGCATGGTCTGGAGCAGCTATGGCCCCTTCTTCACGTTTGCCACCGGCCTCCACCGTAAATGGAGATGAGGCGGCGCCAATGCGCTCAAATCCGCCTCTGGCCAGAAGCGTTTCACGCTCCATCTCGAAGAGACGGTACTTGAAGCTGGTGCTTCCCAGATTGGCTACAAGAATTTTCATGGCGTTACGGGCTCCCGGGCGGGGCTCGATATCGAACCCCGCGCCACGTGCCTGGGCATTATTTGCCTAGGAACTTTTCCAGTACTGCTGCCTCGGGGCGGGGAATGACATGGGCGCTGATCAGTTCGCCGTGCTCGCTGGCTGCTTTGCCGCCGGCATCCACTGCCGCGCGCACGCTGCCCACATCGCCACGAACAAAAATAGCGACAAAGGCATTACCGATTCGCTTTTGTCCGGAAAGGGTCACGTTGGCCGACTTGCACATGGCGTCAGCGGCTGCAACGGCGGAAATCAGTCCCTTTGTCTCAATGATGCCAAGGGCTTCGGATCTGGTCGCGGTGCTCATGTTCGAATCTCCTTCTTGGGTGTTTCTGAATCAGACAGATGACTTGGGAAGAATGCACTGAATGTCGCTATGTGGGCGAGGAATCACTTGGATTCCTACCACTTCGCCAACTCGGCTTGCTGCAGCCGCGCCAGCGTCGATGGCTGCTTTAACAGCGGCCACGTCGCCTACAACCATAGCTGTCACCAGACCGCTACCGATCTGTTCCCAGCCCAAAAGGGTCACATTGGCGGACTTGAGCATGGCGTCGCTCGCTTCCACCAAGGCTGTCAGCCCCTTTGTTTCGATCATTCCCAATGCTTCCATATTGGCCATGTTCTTGCTCCTCGAGGAATCCTCGCCTGTGGTCGGGGTAGAGCCAGTCTCCTGCCCGATCCGTCGTTCTCCATTGTTCTCCGCAGCGTTCGCACTGCGGCGTCGTCGTCCCGAAGGCCCGGTCACGCGAACAGCTCCATGCCAGTCGCCCGACCCAGATTCACGGCATTGCCTTCGTCTGTATCGAGGTGAACCTCGAGCTTGGACGCTGGGCTATACCGCACCAACAAACTCTCCAGCACCGCCGGACAGTCGCCCCGCACGCGCAGGTTCAACCGGTCACCGTCTTTGACGCCGTAAAAAGCGGCATCAGCAGGACCTATATGAATGTGGCGTTCATGGCGGATCACGCCCCGCTCAAGCTTGACCATGCCGCGCGGCCCTATCAGGTAGGCGCCCGGTGAATCGCGGTGATCACCACTTTTACGAACCGGAATGTCCAGCCCCATCATGATGGCGTCGGTGAACGATAATTCCACTTGGCTATGATCCCGGCACGGCCCAAGAATCCGCAAGCTGCTGATAATTCGCTGGCGTGGCCCGACCAGTGTCACCGACTCTTCCGCCGCGAAAAAACCATCTTGATAAAGCATCTTCATAGGGCGCAGTTTGTGGCCCGGGCCAAACAAGCGCTCCAAATCTTCTTGAGTCACATGACAATGGCGCGCGGATACATTCACCACCAGCTTGGGGGTGGCAGGTGAACTCACTGCTGCCGGCGCACCGGCTGCAGGCCGACTGGGAACCAGCCCACGCAAGGCGTCGCGCACAAGGCGCTCCACGCGTGAACGATCCAGACCACCACCCTCAACTCCACCGCTCATGTTCCACCCCCAGTTGCCCTTCCGTCCACTCTGGCGACGTGAAGGCGTGCCCCAGACTGTTCCAGCCATTCAGGCCGTGTATCGTGTTCCGTTCCATCCACTACCAGATCGTCAATGTCTCCAAGCGCGCAAAGCCATGCCAAGGCAGGATGACCAACTTTGGTCCGATCCGCCACCACCATGACTTCGTCGGCGCAGCGCATCATGGCGCGTTCAGTTTCCACCAGCAGCAGGTTGCTGTTGAAAAGGCCGCGATCGGTGATGCCTCCCACGCTGAGAACAGTGACGCGCACATGTAAATCATCGATCATCCGAATGGTGAGTGGGCCAAGCGCCACGCCCGTACGCGGATAAACAAATCCACCCAAAACCACCAATTCGTTGGTTTGACTAGAAGCAAAAAGCTGGGCAATCGGCAGACTGTTGGTCACGATCTGCACGGGACGGCCAACTAGGTATCTGGCCACTTCGAGAGTGGTGGTCCCACCATCGAGCAGAACGGTGTCGCCATCACGGATCATGCCAGCCGCCAATCGGCCGATGGCTGCTTTTTCGTCGCGTTGGTGCGTTGCTCGCTCGTCGAGGGCCGGAAAAGCCGTGGCCTCGCCATCGAGAACTGCGCCACCGTGTGTTCTGCGCAAGTGCCCCTGCAAATGCAAATGCTCAAGATCACGCCGGATGGTCGATTCCGAAACCTGAATACGCCGCGCCAAATCCGCCAGACTGGCGAATCCGCTTTGCCCGACAAGCTCGAGCACTTTGTGGCGACGTTCCTCGACCAACACTATTGAGAGCTCCTGATGGAAGAAGTTGGTAGTTTTAGTACTTGATCTTCCAAAGTCGTTCACTCAGTTTCAGGTTATGACCGAAAAAGGCCATCGTCAAGCAGAAACGTCCAAGAAATACGCAAACCGCCCAGTTTTTGACTGGAACAGTCTGACTCTGCACCTATCGGCTTGAAAGGACGTTTATCTTCGCTCGAATCAGTGCTCTTATCGAGGAAGTCTTTGCTTGTGGCGGCACGATCGTTACATGATTGATTTTGGAAGGGCCTTGGAAATTCGTTGGCGATCACATTGTCGATTGCCGATAAATTCCGAGACAGCTCGTTGAAACAGCCGGATACCCCGCATGGTGCCAGGTTTTTTCCCCGCTTGGTTGCTGATCGGGGCCATATTTGCCCAGGAAGAGCCTTCCAAGGCTCTTTTCGTGGTGGATGGTGCTGGTGGATTTTTCACCTGTTCCAACTCGTATCTGCGCGGCACGGCTGCTGTGGCCCCCGATGTTGACGTGATTCCATTCTTGTGGTCGCACGGGTTTCGCCGCTATTTAGCTGATCAGATGGACACGGAATATGCCCAGAAGAAAGGTCACGAGCTCGCCAGCCAGATCATGAACTGGAAAAATGCTCACCCGGGTGGGCGTGTTTGGTTGCTAGGCCATAGTGCTGGCTGCCATGTGGCACTTCATGCGGCTGGCGCCATGCCGCCAGACACTATTGAAAAAATGGCTCTTTTGGTGCCTTCATGCTCAACAAAGGCTGATATTGCCGGTGCCTTGCGGGCATCACGTCTGGGTGTTCATGTGTGGTACAGCGAGGCCGATTGGCTGATTCTTGGCATTGTGATGAAGGTGTCCGGTTGCGGCGATGATTATTCAACGTCCAAAGCCGCGGGCCGATTCGGGTTCCAGCCTATTCCCAAAAGCCCCGATGAAATCGATCTGATGCGCCGCAGGCTCAGGCAGTATCCGTGGCATCAAGTGCACAGCACCTTGGGCCATAACGGTGGACATTATGGCGTTTACAGGTCTCAATTTTCTCAGGTGATCGTGCTGCCCATTTTATTCAGCCCTGTGGTGGATTGACGCGCGATAATCAGTGGGCTTCGCGTACCATATTGCGGCTCCACGCTGGAACTTCCACAACCATCTCGGTGCTCCCGTCTGGAACGCACTGGCATGCCAGCCTCGATTCCATGGTCACACCGCGGGCTTCGTCGAGCATGTCCTGCTCGTCTTCCGTGGCCACGTTGCAGCTTTCCAGCCCTTTATGAACAATCACATGGCATGTGGAACACGCTGCCACGCCACCGCAGGCGTGGTCGATATCGACACCAGCACCAGCTGCAATGTCGAGCAGGCTTCCCGGTAGCCCTGTCCGGTCGTAGGGGATCTTCTCGGGCGAAACTTCAAATGCGGTTTCCATCGGTTTGAACGTGATCTTGAACCGGCATTTTGCTGGTGGAGCATCCACTTTTTCGATGTACGGGTTGATGCCTGCCATGTGTGTACTCCTTTGAGAGATGCTTACCTTGGAATCTTAGGGGTTTTTAAGGGGCTCGTGATTCAGCAGCCTGATTCGCCAAGCCGGAGGCATATCCTTCGAAACCGTGATGCTGTTTCCCTTTAATCTCTCCACGCTACCAGATGGTTGCTCATCCAGAAACTCATCGGGAGGAAGCAGGTCTTCGTAAACCTTGCAGCCATAGTGCATTGGCAAAATCAGGCGGCGAGGTGCCACCTGCGTTGCCACCGTTCGGGCCTCGGTTCCGTTCAGGGTGTAGACGCCGCCGACCGGAATCATCAGCACATCGACCTCTTTGAGGTATTTGAGTTGCGCCTGTGTGAGAACATGGCCTAGGTCACCCAGATGAGCGAATTTCAGGCCATCTGCTTCAACCACCCAAATGGTGTTCTGGCCTCGTTTCAGCCCGCCCTGATCATCGTGAAACGAGGGAACGCTCAGGATGCGAAGGTCTTTAAACGGTTGGTCCACTGCGTTGAAGACGGTGCGCTGGGCTGAACCTTTCTGTTCTTTCCAGCCTCGCACAACTTCGAATTTTCCAGCGTTTTCCAAAACTTCAAGACGTGTATGGTCTGTGTGAGGGTGGCTGAGAAGCACCAGATCGGCGCTCGCTGGTTGTTTCCCAAAATTTTCGATCGCATGGGGATCGAAAACCACCCGGGTTCCCTTGCTGGTAACCAGTTCAAAGTAGGACTGCCCATGCCAAGTTATGCGTGGTTCCGCGGCCATGCCCATGCTGAAAGCAAAAAAAAGTAGCAGCATTGGTGCGAACCTGAATACGTTCATGGATTGGGTCCTGTGACTGCCAAGCAATCAATAGAATATAGCGTACGGCGCGGCGAATGGACCTTGATGATCCAGCGGAAAAATGTGGGGCACTGTTGTTGAATGGACATATTCGATCTGGAAGAAGAATCGCGGACGCAAGGCGGGGCCCAGTCGCGCCTTTACGAGCAGGTCGGTTTGTTGGCGCGTCAGCATGGGCTGGGTGGCGGAAAACTGGGACCATGGACCTTGCTGGGCCCGCGCGCCCCTCAAGATGCCATTTCTATTCATGAAGTTGTGCGGCAGGTTCATGCCATTGAACCTTCCTTCAGGCGCCAACACCCATCGTTATTTCTTTATGCTGGCCTATTGGCAGGGCATGCCGGCGACTGGAACGATGGCGTGGACATGCTGGGCGATGTGGCCCGGTGCGGTTCGCCATCGTCGGATCAACCGGCTGTGTGGGAAGGTATTTTGCGTCTTTCGCTGGAATCGGGCCTGTTTGATCAGGCTCGCTTAGCGCACAACCGTTTGCGCGAATTGTCGGCAGCTCACCCGGAAGTTTGCCCGCAAGATTTGGACGTGGTCGATTGTCTGGTTGCTGATCTTACAGGGGTTATCTGGCTGGTGCGTGACCGTGCCACGGGCTTGAAACGAACGCTGCACATGGTCCGTCTGGATCATGTCGATCAGGCGGCTTTAATGTTATTGGTTCATGGGACAGCGCTAGGAACTAAAGACCATCCCGCTGCCGAAAGGATTGTCCGGCAAGGTGAAATTGAAGGAACGGGTCGCTTCTACCGGCTGACTGAACCGTGGCAAGGCCATAGCTTGTCTACCGAAATCGCACTTCGCGGGCCGTTGCCGTTGGCCGAGGTTGCTGGATTGGCTTGGACCCTTGTTTCTGGTGTTCAATCCATGCATCGGCGCGGTTCTCTGCACCGGTCTGTCATGCCAGACCGGGTTATGGTCTGGCGGGAAAATGCGAATGAGGAAATACCCGGCCCATGGCGTTGCCGCGTGATTGGCTCTGATCTGGTTCCCAAAAAGGCCGTGCTGCATGCATGGACATCACGCGCAGGCTTTCCTGAAAGTTCAGCCACGGAAGATTCAGCGCGGCAATACGCCCGTTGGCTTCCGAGTGAAACGCAGGGGCGCCCTAAAGGCGTGATCTGGCAGGGGCCAATTCAAGATGTTTATGGCATTGGCAGAACCATTCTTTTTGCATTGACGGGTGGAGATCGTCTGCGCGGAACCATTTGGGATAGTCTGCCTCAGGATTGGCGGGATCTGATTGCCGATGCAGGCGCTTGGTTGCAGAACAAGCGGATTGCCACGGTGGAGGAATTGGCCGTTCGCCTCGCCGTAATCATTGGCCCGGAAGAGCGCGCCCGCCTCGACGCGGAGATTTTGAAATGGCGTCAGGAGGAGCTTGAGGTCATTGTTCGTGAAGAACCTGACAATGCCGAGGTTTATCGAAGTATTGGCCGCTTTCATCAGGGAAAAGACGATTTGCCCGCTGCTATCAAATCGTATTGCCGCGCCATTGAACTCGACGACACCGATGCCGCAACCCGCGTTGGTCGTTCGCAGTGCTATGTGCAATGCAATCGCCCGGATCTGGGAGAGATCGACCTCCGGCGGGCGCGTGAACTTGAGCCAGAGCGGACCCCTGTTCTTGTAGGCTTAGTCGGCTTACTGCGAATCATGGGCAGGGAAACAGAGGCACTGGCGCTTCTGGATGATGCCATTTCAAAAAATGGAAGGGACTTTTCATTGCATATGGAGCGCGGGCTGACGCTCCGAGTTTTGGAACGCCATGAAGGCGCGGAAGAGAGCTTTGCTCAAGCCGGGCAAATTCAGCCTGATAGCCCATACCCCGCCATTTTCCGTGGCCGCGCCTTGGTGATGGCCGGCCGCTACCATCAAGCCCTGAAAGTTCTGGAACAAGTTGTTCCAATGTCCATTCTGATGGTAGATGATGAAAAGGCTGCGTTGTTCCTCGACCTTGCGCGCGTCAAGTTGGAATTGGGGCAGCTAGAAGAAGCGTTGAATGCGGCGAATGAAGCAAAAGAAGCGGCGGATGCGTCGGATAACCGGTCCCTGAAAGCTCGGTCCAAGCTGGCGCAAATCAATGCGTTTGTTCAACTCAACAAATTAGACGAGGCTATTGAATGTCTCCAACTGGTTTGTCCTACCGTTGATGAATGGATAAGCCCCGAGAAGGCACTGCATGCGGCCAACGATTCGGGTGCCTCCTTCGATGCCCTCATGAATGCCATGGATGCGCTGCTGGCAAAGCGGCCAGACCAGGCAGGTTTGCGCCGTTTTCAAGCGATGGCGCGCTTGGGCATGTTCCGTGATGGGCACGGTAAAAAAATGGTTCATGGAATCATTGAGGGCATTTTGAAAGAAGGGGCGCCGGAAATGTTGCCCCCCACCGTGGTGATGGCCTTGGTGCAACTCCTTCAGGTGCAGGCAAGGTTTGATGAGGCGCTTAATGTGGTAGAGCGTCGTATGGCCACCCATCCAGATGAGGCAGATTGGCATCAGGAGCGCCAGCGCATACTTGCCAAACTCGGAAGGCAGGCGGAGGCCCTCAAAGGCTGCAACGATATCTACGACCGCGCGAATGTCTTTTTGGCAGCAGGGCAGCGAGCGGAACTGCTTTCGATGTTGGAGAAGGCTGTGGCAGCCAGCCCTCGCGATGAACGCTTGGCCACAACATGGGGCGATGCTCTGGCAGCATGTGGCCAATGGGAGCGTGCTCGAGGGGCCTATGAGGCGGCCATGAGGCTCCAGCCGGAGCAGATTGGGCCACGGATAGCCATGGCAACAACACTCAATGCCTTAGGCCGGGGGGATTTGGCACTGAAGAGATGCCAACCGCCGGAAATTACCTTGGCTGATACCCAATGGGTTCCCGTGTTGCTGGAATCGCTCATTCAGGCAGGCCATTGGCGGGAGGCGGCGGACCTGATTGATCGCGCGGAAAAAGATGGTGCCGATCCCGTATGGTTGGCAGGCCGCGGCATTGCACTCATGAAAGCTCAGGGCGATGTGGAAGGGGCGCGTGAACTTCTTTACAGAACCGTCAATCTTTCCCATGGTGATCCGCGGATGCTTGAGATTCAGGCCGATCTTGAAGCCGCCGATGGACACGCCTCCCATGCGCTATGCCTTGTGGAACGAGTATTAAAGGTTTGGCCCGACAGGGCGACTAATTTGAGCCGAAAAGCTTTGCTCCTCGCGCAACTATTACGGTGGCAGGAGGCGCTCGCTTTACAGGAAAGTGGTGTCGCTGAAGCGCCGCTCAACCCGTTGCCGTTGAATAATCTCGCTTGGATGCTCGCTGTGGCTCCGGCAGAAAGCGGCGGCGATACCGGGCGTGCCCTCGTTTTGGCCGAGGAGGCCTGCCGATTAACCCTTGGCGAAAACCCGAACATGCTCGACACTTTGGCTGAGGCTGCGGCAGCCTGCGGCGACACAAAGCGCGCCTGCACCTTGCTTGAACGTGCCATGGAACTGAAATCGGCGCAGCCTCGGCCCAATTCGTCTGGAGGGGCGACGCTGGATGCCATGAGGCAGCGGCTGGAGCGGATTCACGCTTTAAAGGATGCTAATAAGGAGCAGTCGTTATGAGTGGTTTGCCTATCCAATACGACGAAGGCTTTATTGAAGGACCCGGAGGAAGCCGTTTGCATGCCTACTGGCGGCAAGGGCGATCCGACGCGCCACTTCTTTGGAATGTTCATGGATTCCAGGGAGATGGAATGGGCAACAAGGCCATCGCTTTGCTGGAAAGTGCCGCCCGGAACAACCTTTCGTTTATTTCCGTCGATTTTCGGGGGCATGGGCAATCTTCTCCAACCCATGCCAACGGTCGGCTTCTGGGGCTCTGCCATGAGTCGCTGCTGAGCGATATGTGGGCCATTCGCACATTCATTGCCACATGGCATCAGGGGCCACGGGTGCTTGTGGGGGCGAGTATGGGCGGTTATGCCTCGTCTTGGTTTGCAGCGGAGCATTCCGAGGCGGTGCAAGGATTGGTCTTGGTGGCTCCTGCATTCCGATTCGGGTCAACCATGCTGGGGCGCATTCATGGATTGACGGCGGAATCGTGGAAGCAGCAGGGAAGTGCGGAATACCAAGGGATGACGGGGCCTGAACTTTTAGGATGGCCGTTGTACGAGCAATCGGTGGGCCGCAGCGAGGAAAGCGTGGTGAGCTGGCTGAAACCCGAGATGCCCATCCGCATTTACCACGCGATCGACGACGACGTTATCCCGTACACCACCAGCGTTGCCTTCACGGCCAGATCGGGAGATCAAACGGAACTGGTGTTGTCGCGACGGGGAGGGCATCGCCTTCAAGAAAGTGCCGGACGGATTGCCCAGTCAGCACTCGAACTGGCACTGGGGCTCATGTAACGTTTTTTGAATAGGTCATGCTGGCGCGGTTGCCATCGCATGCCAACCGTAGGCCAGCCAACTTTTGCCGGTCGGGCCGTGAACGGGTGCAACCGACACGTTCACGAATCCGTGCGCTCTTAGAAGTGTGGTCAACTCTTTGCGACCGTAATGGGCCAATGTTGGAGCGTGGGCCGGAACATCCGGATGACGAAAATAGCCTGCCTCAGGCGCGGATCGGAACCGCATCCAGCAATCGCGCAGCAACCAGTGCCTGCCTGCGGGCGTTCCCAGATGCCACCATCTGTTGTGAGCATGTACCAGAAAGCGGCCGCCCGGCTTGAGAATGCGCCGTACATGGCCAAGAAACGCGCTTCTTGAATCATGGGGCGTAATCATACCCAGCGTACTGAAGAGGCACGCGGCCACGTCAAAGGCGCCGGCAGAAAGCGCATTGAGCTCCGCTAGATCGGCGCGAATAAAGCATGAAGCCCTGTTGGTTTGGTCCATGCGCTCTTTGGCGCGTTTCAGTCCCGGCCACGAAACATCTACGCCGGCAACCATGGAGCATGCGGGCGCTGCCTTTTCAAGCAATCGCCCGCCTCCGCAACCCAGATCCACCAGCCTGTCACCCGGAGACAATTGGCCTAGTACCCAAGCAATGTCGGCATTGTCGAGGTCCGCAGCCGCACGCTCGTCGCGTAATACAGCTTCGGGGTCTGCCGCCCTGTCCCATACCTGCCGGCTGACTCCTCGTGGGAGTCGCCAGCCAATATCGCTAGGTACCGAATCTGGTTTCATCCTTTGACCTTCTTCAGGGCATCCTTAACGGCACCCAGCAAGGCCTTGTCGCGGCGGTTTTTCTTGTCTTCCGCAATGGCGCTCAGGGCTTTTTGCGATTCTTTCGCCGTTGGTCCCATTTGTGATAAGGCGCCAATGGCCGCCATCCGCACTTCGGTATCGCCCAGTGCCTTGGTTAATTCGGGCACAGCAGATCCAGCACCTGAACCAAGCAGTCCGAGGCCTTCAGCGGCTTTGGAGCGAACCGATGGGTCAAGTTTTTTATCCTTGAGGGCGCCAATCAGGGCGGGCAAGCCATCGGTACCGATGTGGCCCAAGGCAATGGCTGCGGCTTGCTGCACTTCTTTGGATTCATTGGGCTTGGCCAGAACAACGGAAAGCCCCTTAACGCCACCCTTGGCGTCAGGCCCGATTTCACCCAAGGCCTGAGCAGCGAAGCGGCGGACAAACTTGTCCTGATCTCCCAGTGCTGTCACCAACGCGCCAACAGCAGGCTTGGCATCGCTGGACATTTTGCCCAAGGCAGTGGCTGCTTCGCGTCGATCCTCGGGGTTGGAGCTCTTGAGTTGCTTCACCAATGCTGGCACATCAGCAGCGATGGCGAGGCCTCCCAACATGATGGCAACGATGGCTGGGGAGAGGAACTGGCGCATGATTAAACGGTCTCCTTTAAAAAAAAAACGTCGCGGACGCAAAATCATTGTGGTCTATCGTGTGGCGGACGCAAGGGGAGCAAAAGAAGCGCGCGATTTCATGGCATGCTTGATTAGCACGAGCCAATACAATTATAAAATACATCCGTTTAATGTAGGTTGTCGCGGGGGCATTAGGATTAACAGGATCCGGATTGGTATTTCGGCGCGGATTTATGCCGTTTCAGCCCAAGACCGGTCTTGTTTTTATCAACCCCATCGTTAACATCTTGCGCATGACCGGAGGGCTTCTACCCAGCTGGGTTTTGCCCTCGCCGCGATGCGGCCTCCGCCGGTCACTCATGGATGAGGCCAACAGGCGCATGAGCCCTCAAGACGTTCGACTTGGTACACCACCCGTGGCTTCGCGCCCGTCCATCGACGAAGATGAGCCCCCAGGGAAACCCCTGCGCCATCCCATCTGGCGCGACGTCCCCGAAGCTCAGTGGAACGACTGGCGCTGGCAATCGCAAAATGCCATCCGTACCGTCAGGCAACTGCGCGACCTTCTTCCGTTTTCCGAAGCAGAACTACTTGCCATCGGCGAGTTGGAACGCGACTACAAGACATCCATCCCTCCCTACTATTTCTCGCTTATCAACGCCGCGGATGCAGCGGATCCGATTCGCCTGCAGTCGGTGCCTTCTCCACTGGAGACGGAAAATCCATCGGGCTATGAGCTGGAAGATCCTCTCGAGGAAGACCTCGACTCTCCGGTTCCCGGCCTAACCCACCGCTATCCCGATCGCGCCCTGATCGTGACAACTCACGTTTGCACCATGTACTGCCGCTTCTGCACTCGCAAGCGTGCCACCATGGTCCGTGGTGGTTGGGATGCCATCACCCGCGATGACGAGCGGATGGTTGATTACGTCAGGCATCATCCTGAAATCCGGGATGTGATTATTTCTGGTGGCGATCCGCTTACCCTGCCGCTCAATCGTTTGGCGTTCTTCCTGGAAAACATTGCTGCTATTCCGCATGTCGATGTGGTGCGTATTGGAACGCGCGTTCCAGTGACTTTGCCAATGCGCCTGTTTGATCAGGAACTGCTCGACCTGATTGGTCGAGTGGGCAAGGTGTGGATTCAGACCCACTTCAACCACCCTCGCGAAATCACACCAGAAGCTGCCCGTGCCGTGCGTGGGTTGCTGGCGCAGGGCGTGCCAGTCAACAACCACTCGGTGCTATTGAAGGGCGTGAATGACGATTTAGGCACCATGCGTAGCCTTTTACGTGCCCTCATGCGCATCAAGGTGCGGCCGTACTACCTGTTCCACTGCGATCCAGTCATTGGTGCCGGTCACTTCCGCACCTCTGTGTGGAAAGGCATGGAAATCATGGAAGGTTTGCGTGGTCATATCTCGGGATTGGCCATTCCTACCTATGTGGTTGACAGCCCGCATGGTGGCGGCAAGATTCCCGTCATGCCGAACTATCTGATCAGTGCCTCCGACGACGCAGTCATCCTGCGTAATTTTGAAGGGATGATTGTTCGCTATCAGGCGCAGGATACCCCGTCGACCACTACTCCCACACCCACGCGTGGCGTAAGCTCGCTGCTGCATGGGCACCGTAGCGCGCTGATTCCTGAAAATAATGAGCGTATGCGTCGCCGAGCCTTGCGGATGGTTTCCGAAACTCCCTCCCGTGGCTATACCAACGAAGAAGAGTCTGCATCCACATGCGAAGTAAAGACTGCGGGGAACGGATCTCCCGGTTGCGACGCTGGGCCATGATGAACCAAGCATGCGCATTGGCTTAAGCTTTGACGCCAAGGAAGACGGAATAGCCCCGCCCGGAGCTCCCGACGACTGGCAAGAAGAGTTCGATTCCCCAGCCACCCTGAAGGCCCTTCAAGAGGCACTTCAGGGGCTCGGGCACGATGTGACTCTTTTGGGCAACGGCCCGGCGCTTGTGCGCTCCCTTCTCGAAAAACGCCCGGATCTTGTCTTTAATGTCGCAGAAGGTCGCGGCACCAGCCGTAGCCGTGAATCCCGTGTTCCAGCGGTGTGCGAAACGCTAGGAATCCCTTGCACCGGATCAGATCCTGCCACACTCGCCGTTGCCATGGATAAAGGCTGGACCAGATGCCTTGTGCGTGAGCACGGCGTTATGGTTCCCGCAGGGCGCGCCATCAGCAAAGTGGATGAATCACTCGACGATTTACCTTTGCCCGCCGTGGTTAAACCGGCTTGGGAAGGTTCAAGTAAGGGAATTCGCTCCACCAGTCTTGTGACGACCCGAAGCGAACTGAAAGAGCGCGTGGTGGAAATGTTGGGCATGTACCAGCAACCCGTGCTGGTGGAAGAGTTCATCGACGGCGATGAAGTGACAGTCGCTGCCTTGGGCAACGCGCCGTGGTGGCTGGGTGCCATGCGTGTTCTGCCGCGTAACAGCCAAGGCCCGTTCATCTACAGCCTGGAAGTGAAACGCGACTGGGAGAACCGGGTGAGGTACGAGGCACCCGCTGTGCTTTCGTCGCAGGCATCCGATGCGCTCATGTCGGCATCGCTTCGTGTACTTGAGACACTTGAAGTGCGCGATGTGGCGCGCATGGATTTTCGAATCCGCGATGGCGTGCCTTACTTCATTGAAATCAACCCGCTC
>Ga0255133_1000265_pt1 | contig 15265 bp, 14 predicted proteins | sample Law_Law_RepB_8d_FD_188553 | JGI IMG/M metagenome (GOLD analysis project Ga0255133, IMG submission 188553) | Freshwater microbial communities from St. Lawrence River, New York, United States - Law_Law_RepB_8d | ecosystem: Environmental > Aquatic > Freshwater > River | place: USA: New York... | reverse complement strand
GGCCGAACCTTAGCCGGCTATCGTGTTTCGAATTTGGAAGATTTTAAGGACTTCGCGGTTGGTTTGGCTGCGGATGTCGGTGAGGGTGTTGGCATAACTGGTGGCGCTACCCGGGCCGGAGCCCTAGTGATTGACTTTGTCGAAGACGATGCAATCGCCCAGACATGCTTCTCTCCCGAATCTGAAACCGTGAGATGTATCTTACCGCTTGGGCGGGCTAGGTGTAGCCTCTCCGGGGCGCAATTTTTCGACCAAAATATTTCGTCTGGAGGCCTTGGAGTGGTGGGGTATGGTCTCGAGTTGAACGAGAGCTCGGCGCCAGCTTGAGATGGCTTCGACCCTGCGGTTGAGGGCGTTGAGGATATCACCGCGGTGTTCCCAGATTTCGGGGTCGTCGCCGCCTGGAAGGGCGAGTGCCCGGTCGAGTTCGCGCAGTGCCTGATCGAGTTTGCCTTGGCGGTAGAAAACCCAGCCCAGGGTGTCGACATAACTTGCCGAGGGGTGGGGGCTCCAGCCGGTTCGGTAGCCCGTGTCGCGTTTGCCTTGGCGCTGTTCTTCTTCCTCGTTTTTCAGGCACCGGCGGATGAGGCGTTCGGCCTCGTCGAGTCGCATGTTGCGTTCTGACCAACTGTAGCTGAGGGCATTGCAGACTTGGGCATCATTGGGATCGATCTGGAGCAGGGCTTCGAGTTCCTTATCTGCCTCGGCCAGACGCTTGAGCTTGTCGAGAATGTAGAAGCTGGTGAGCGCCGCGTTGCGGCGGTCTTCCAAGCCGAGGAGTTTTTCGCGCAGTTTGGCCAGAATGGCGAGAGACTCTTCGGGCCGGCCGGCCTCAGCGACCACGCGGGCGCGCGATATTTGGGTTTTGTGCAGCAAGTGTTCGGGTGCCTCAGCCTCGGCCAGATCGACTTGCTCGAGGGCACGCTCGTTCTCTTTCATTTGGCTGAGGATACCGGCCAGCCAGAGGCGAGTCTGGACCCGCTCTTGGCCCGGCTTCGATTCGGCAAGTGCCTCGCGCACCACGCGGCTGGCCTCGTCGTAGCGATGGTCTTGTACCAGAACTTCTGCAAAGCTGATCCGGCCAGCAAAGCGGACATCGCGGTCTGCCCCGCGCAGGGATAGCAGGGCGCGGTGGAGTACCACCGCCTCGGAGAATGAGCGCAGTTCAAGGGCCCATCGGCCCAGCAGTTGCAGGGTCATGGGCTTCCATGGGGACTGGTTCATTTCCACAGCGCCGGGTTTTGGCGAGGCGCCTTCACCGGCGGGGGATAGGGCACGGGTGGCAAAGGTGAGTAGTTCGCGCAGTCGGACCGGGTCTTCCTGCAAAGCGAGGCTAAGCTGCCTTGCCTGCGATTTGTCGGTGGCCTGGTTGCCGGCAGCTTGTCCGGGGAAGGCTGGGATGCCGCTTAGCTGGGTATTTTCGGGTTCGGTGACGCAGGTGTCGAGAAAAGCGATGAACGAGGCCGGGCCTTTGTCGGGTTGATTCCACCATAGGTCGATGAGCACGCGGGCTGATTCGGGTGAGGGTATGGTGCGGAAGGCCTGGAGGCAGGCGGCCTCGGCACCGGTCCAGTTGCCGTATTGTGCGCGCTGGCGGGCGAGAAGGATGCCGAGGTTAGCGTTGACGGGATCGGCGGCGGCAAAGGCGGCGAGTTCATCGAGCAGGCGTTTGTCTTGGCCCTGTTGGCGGCGGAGCGTGATCCATAGCTCGTAGCCATCGAGCCCGGAGGGTTTGGTGGTGAGGTATTCGGCCAGCTTTTCCAAGGCCTCTTTTTGGCGACCCTGGCGGGCCAGGACATTTCCCAGAAGCAGGCCGAGCCTGGCCGATTCCACTTGGTCGACCGCGCGGGCCTGGCGGTAGCTTTCCAATGCACCTTCGAGATTGTTTTGTTCAACCCGAAGGCGGCCTACCCGCTCAAGAGCCTCGGCTTTCCATTTTTTTAACCTATCGGGCGACCAGCCTAGCACCGTCAGTTCGGGGCGGTCGAGCATGGCGATGACTTCGGTGAGGGCGTTCTCGCTTGCCTTCCATTGACGGGTGTCGCGTCGGAGGTTGGCCAGTTCGCCTAGAACATCAATTTTGAGAGAAAGTGTTTCTTGAACCTTTTCAGCTTGCAGTAGTTTTTCAAGGAGGTCGCCGGCTTCTGTTTCCATTCCGCGTATGGTGAGGCTGGCGGCCACAGTGAGGGCCAGGGTGATATCGTCTGGGTCGCGATGGAGCACCTCTGTGCCGAGGCGGATGACCTCGTCGCGGCGGAATAGCTGATGGTGGGCCCACACGAGCGCACGCTTGGGAGGCAGTGCCTTGGGGTCTAATTCGAGGGCCTTGTCCAAAAAACCAATCGCCTCGACGGGGCGATTGGTACCAAGTTCAATTAGGCCGTGCAGGTATTGGTCGAGCGCTTCGCGGCGGTTTTTTTCAGCCGGGTCGAGGGTGGGGACGGGCTTGATGAGCCTGGGCGGATCTTCATCGGGAGTTTGGGCCTGACAAGCGGTTGGTGCCAAGCAGTAAGCTGCAGCCAAGCCCAAAGCCATCGCGCGCAGGGCAAAAAAGGGTGGTTTCATGGTGTTCCTCGTGCGCGGGTAATGGCTGAAACCGCCTTGTACCTGTTTGCAGGAGTGGGGCAGTGGGAGCTTTTGACCGGGCAAGCGAAAAAGTAACTTAAAGGGCAAGATGGGCACCAGCACAATCAATTAGGGGCAGTCTGGTGGGGGTTTGGGGTGTGCCATGAAGGTTGGCAGGCTGGTTTTACTGGGTGCGCTTGATTTTAATAGGGTGGCCGGGATAGAGGACTGAAATAGAGAATTTGTGTTTGTTGCATGGGAAGGGGTATGCCCCTACCTGTTTTTGGATGAAGTGGTGAATTTCTGGTGCTTGGAGTGCAGGCGATGCGCAGTAGCGGTAGCAAAAAGGGCCTTCGCCTGGCCTATGGCGTGATTGCCGGATTGGGAATGGTGCTGGCGGGTTCGGCCAGCAGCCGATTGACAGCCCAACCTCCGCCTCCGCCCGATAATCCTGTTGCGCCTGCTCCAAAGCCAGCGGCGGGAGCACCCAAGGCTGCTGAGCCGGCGGCCCAACCTCCCAAAGCTGAAAAAGCCCCTGCGGCGGTACCGCTTGGGGGTGCAGCCGCGCCTATGGGCGGGCTGGACTTGGAAAACAATATACCCAAGGGCCCTAATGATCGTTTGGTGGTGCCCAGCCTGAGCCCGCAAGACCCGACACCCCGGGTGAACGGGATGGATTTGTCAGCGGGTCTGGGGAAGGGATTGGCTAAAGATCCGCCTGGTGTGCCGCCTGTTTGGGTGCTGCACATGAAGTTCAAGGACCCGCGTTTTTTGAAGGTAAAGGTGCCCGGCAAGGGCGAGCGACTGTGCATGTATATGTGGTACCAAGTGTACAATTTCACGGGCGAACCGCGGCTATTTATTCCGTCGTTTGAATTGAAAGCGGATAGCGGCGATGGAATTCTTCCCGACCAGATTCTCCCGTCGGTGGAGCAAGCGGTGATACGTCAGGAAGACCCGTCGGGATTGGACAGCATTCAAAATTCGGTGACCATCAGCCAGGAGCTGATTCCATTGAGCAAACCGGACCGGCTTCGTCCGGTCACAGGGGTGGCTATATGGGATGATATCCCGCAGACTGGCCGATATACCTTATATGTGACAGGCCTATCGAATGGTTGGTCGATTGTAACGCTTGACCAGGGTGGCAAAGAAAATGTGGTGAGGCGCAAGACGCTGCAGGTAGATTTCAGGCGGATTGGCAATACGGATCGGATAGAGATGGCGAACACGCCGCGGTGGATTTATCGGGGCGGTCTGTTGAAGGGATTTGAGAGGCAGCCCCCTGAAAATCCAGCTGGAGAGCCGGTAGCACCTGGTGGTGGGCCTAAACCGGTGGTGCCAGCGGCGCCTGGCGGAGTGCCGGGCAAACCTGTGGCAGAGAGCAAAAACCCCTGATTTGGCAATGAGTTGCGACCGACTTGTTGGGGCTGAAAGAGGTCCTTGGCTAGTTGGCATGTTTGATTTTGAGCGAGTTTTGGCCGAAAAGTACAAGAAACGCTGACAAACAGGTGGTTGTCTGGTAATGTTGACTGTTCTGATTCAAAGTACTTTTACGTTGGGGTGGTGCGGAAATGGCACATAAGAAAGGTCAGGGTTCGTCCAAGAACGGTCGAGACTCGAACAGCCAACGGCTGGGAGTTAAGACCTTCGGTGGCGAGTCTGTAGAGACCGGTTACATCATCGTGCGTCAGCGCGGGACCAAGTTTCACCCAGGCAAGAATGTCGGCATTGGCAGGGACGACACTCTGTTTGCCTTGGCTGACGGCGTGGTGGAATTTGCAGGCCGGAAAATCAATGTGGTACCTGCCAGCAACTGAGTTGCTGAAGGTATGGCGCCACGTCTTGTCGTAGCGTAAGCCACGCCCCCATCGTCTAGAGGCCTAGGACGTAGCCCTCTCAAGGCTAAGACACGAGTTCGAATCTCGTTGGGGGTATTGCACAGATACTGCATGTAAAGTGGCTATCTGTGTTGATCTAGATATAAGTGAACAATTTTTGCTGATAAATCGATTCTTGTCACAACCTTTTTGGGGTGCGGCTCGTAATTAAGTCAGAGCGAATAATTCACTCCTTACAACCCGCTCGCGCAGCCTTCACCCCGCAACAGATAGCTGGGAATGGTGGCGCGGGCGGTGTGGTTTTTTTGGGGTGTGGAATTTAGCTTCATACGGATCATTTTTTTTCGGCTGCCGAAGAGTGGTCGTGCACAATCTTCCATCCGTCGGGAAATTTGCGAAGCCATAGGGTGAACAGGCCTGTGGGTTGATCTTCTTTCATTTTCAGCCGGAAGCGACCGCGAGCTGTGGCGAAGTCTGGGCCAACCGGCTCGATTTCCAAGTTTTCAAATGCCAGTTGTCCCATTTCTTTTCCATCGGCTTTATAGCGTTTGAAATAGCGGTCGCGGAGTGGCTTGAAGCCTTTGCTGACATCGCCGCCTGAGAAGAAGGTGACACGGTCATCGTTCCAGTAGGCAGAGACGAAGCCGTCGAGGTCTCCCTGATTCCAAGCTTTGACCTGGGCATCGAGCAGGATGCGGATTTCGCTTGCGGGCTTGAGATCTTGAGCGGGGAAAAGGGAGGCCCCCATGAGGGCCACAAGCATGGGCATGTTCATGAATTTTTCCAAGTAGCAGCACAATTGAGCCAAACCATCGAACGGGTGGGGCAGATTTTGATGGCCGCCGCCCGAACTGATGCCAAATTAACATTTTTAGGGGGGGTGAGTTAGTGTGGCCTTAGGGCCAACTGTACAAGTGTATATGTTCTTGGTGTGTAAGCAGTTAGGGGAATTTTTCTGCAAGGTTTTGGGGGTTGGCTGCAAGGAGGTTTGTGCCAACAAATCTCCAACGAGGGCAGGCTGATGTTTTACGCTTATTCTGACCCGTTTCCCCATGATCTGGAACCTTGCACCCCTTGGGTTCCCCACACGCCTGGTTCGTTGGACGGGCCGGACGGTTTTGTGGCTGCCTGATTGTGGCTGAATCGGGTGGGCTGAACTGGTTGTCTGGTTTAGCAATCAAGACTGATTAGGGGATTGGGCCATGCTGAGCGAGAAACAAGCGGAAGACGCCTGGAAGTTGGGTCATAGCCTGAGGCCAAAGCGGACTAGTTGGGGATTTTTCTCAATGCTAAGGGCGAAGGCAGGCGAGCCAGATGGGTGCGCGCGCGGTTTCACCTGGTTTGTCAATCAGGAGCAGATGCTTGGTTTTTTGCGCGATGTGATGCCTTGGTCGATTCGGGTGGAGGAGCATAGGAAACGGGAGATCAGTTGCTACGCGCTTGAATGCGGTATGCGGTATGCCTTGTTGCCTGTGGGGAGCAAGATCAGCATCGAGCAGATGCGTGAACGGCTCAACATGCACTATGTGGGCCATTTGCAGATGGAGTGGATGGGCAGTCTTGAAGATCTCTTGGAGAGCGGCCACCGCCATGCGCTGTATGTGCGGGGTAGTTTTCATGCTGGCCGGTCGGAAACCTGCAGGCGTGAGATCCGTCAGGACATGATGCTGGAGCATTTGGAATTTTATGGCAGGCCCATCAAGCCCAAGGAAAGAAAAGCTTTTGTTGATTTTTTGCGTACTTGGGGGCGTTGAAGTTTATTGGAGAGGCAAAAGGCATGTTGAACGAACAGGAAGGGTTGAAAGACCCCGGGCAACTTAGGCAATGCGTTGAGTGTGCCCGGATGTATGACGAGGAAGCGTATTGGCAAAGTAATGCCAGTTATTTTGACCCGCCCATTGATTATTCCCGTGGAGCTGAGCGGTATTGTCTGGCCTGTTGGCTGGGTGTGGGGCCCAATGACTTCCCCGAGATGTATTCAAGCCCATGAAGCGCCGGAGCGCCACTAGGGAAATTGAGTTTTTGGATTAGATGCGGAGGAAGATTTTCCTGCGTTCCATCCAGGCCAGGATGATCCAATCGACAGTAAGGATGCCGAGGCCGATGAAAAGGGGTTCGTAGGCTTGGCCGCCAAACCGGAAAAATTCTTTGCCCAGAAGAAGTGCGAAGTTGAGGCGGATGAATCCCTCAAGCAAGTGACTGATGAGGTAGGAGGCGATGGGGTTCATGCCCAATACGCGCAGGGGATAGGACCAGAGGGTGAAACTGGTGGCATCTGCCATGAGGAAGAAGAGGGCGAGTAGCAGGAAACAACAGCCCCCGCTGAACAGCACCCAAGAGGGAGTCCAAATGCGTTTGACAGATGGGCAAATACCTAGGTAATCGAGGGCGAACCCTGCAATGAGGCAGATAGCCCCGGCGGTGGCGAAAAGGGCCAGTTTGCGTGAGGCGGTTGCAGCAGACAGGAGCCAACCACCGGCAATGAGGCCGAGGAGCGAGGTTGCCAGGGTGGGGATGAAGTTGAGGGTGGAATAGCCGCCGCTGTTGTATTCAAACGGTTTGGGCCTGGGGAAGAGGTTGAGGAACCAGGTGTCGAATTTCCATGCGAGGTTGGAATTTTTATTCCAGTGGGCCGAGAAACCGGTGGAGTTTTCGTTCCAAGTATCGGGAACGCCGACCTTGGAGTAGTCGAAATCGGGTGCAGGGGCGGGATAGAGGGCGAAGGCACCCCAGTAGCCGACCAGAATGATGGCCAGGCAAATCCACCAGACCCTTTTGGCACACAGTGCGATGAGGAAGAGCGGAAAGAACCCAAGGCCGATTTGGGTGAGAGTGTCCTCGAAAGTGAAGTTGATTTGGGACTTGCCCAGAGAGCGTAGCCAGACGCCCAAGAAGGTCAGTACCAGAGCGCGCCAGGCGGCGTGGGTGATGAACTTGGCAGGGTTGTCGCCCCGGCGGCGGCGCATGTCGAGAGAGAGCACCACGCTGACCCCGACGAGAAAACTGAACGAGGGCTGGATGAGATCGTGCAGAGTGCAGCCGCGCCATTCGACATGGGATTGCTGTGCACTGAGGAACTGCCAGACAGGATTGTCGGGGAAGGCTTTGGCGATGCGATTGAGGTGTATTATTTCGGCCATCATGAGCAGCATGACAAAGCCGCGATAGGCATCGACCGAAGTGAGGCGCCGCAAGATGGGGGTGGCTGGAACCTGGGCGTCGGAGGCCGAAGGATCGACCGCAGGCTGTGTGTTGGTGGGTTCAACGGCCATGTTGGCTCCTGCGTTGGTTGATTACCCTTGTAACACAGGTTGAATGTGGGGGCGGGGGAAAAGGCTAAGAACAGGAGGCCTGGGCCCCTTGGTTTTTATGGTCAGACAACGACCTCGAGGTATTCGACAGGGTCTTTGTGGTATTTGAGCAGGGCTTCGATTTCGGCAAAGAGCAGGCGCGTGCTGGCGATACAGGAGGCGCAGGCACCCTCGAGACGGACTTGGCCGACCGGGCCGTCGATGGCGACGACGCGTACCCGACTGGTTTGGAGATCATAAAGGGGTGCGAGGACTTCGTCGCACAGCTTTTGGATGCGCAGTATGTCTTCTGGTGGGGTGGCGGGCATGGTCATGGCGCGGAACCCTTATGGAGGTGGTTGAAGCAGATGGGGCGAATGTGGTCGATATCTTGGTTCATTTGCGCCATGAGGGCCTGAGGCGAGGGGAATTGTTGAGGCTGGCGGACCTGCGCGAGGAAGTCGAGGGCAAGATCCAGACCATAGAGGTCGCGTGAAAAATCGAGGAGGTGGGCCTCGATGCGTGGCAGGGTGTCGCCAAAAGTGGGTGCGGGGCCAATGTGGGTGGCAGCAGGGAGGGTGGAGCCGTCGGGCAGGGTGGCGATGCAGGCGTATACGCCTGCGGCGGGCACCACGGTGCGGCCGGCCAGGTTGGCAGTTGGGAAGCCGATGGTGCGGCCGCGATGGGCCCCATGAATGACCAGACCACGCAGGCGGTAGGGCCTGTTTAGCAAGCGTGCGGCCAGATCGACCTCGCCCTCTGCCAGGGCGGCACGAATGCGGGTGCTGGAAATTTCGCCCGCGGTCTCGGATACGGGTGCCACCACACCCAAATGGATGTCTGAAAGGGGGCAGAGTTTTTTCAGGGTATCGATGGTGCCGGCCCGGGAGCGGCCGAAGCAGAAATTTTCCCCTTCGACCAAGCCCTTGGAATTTAGGGATTCTACTAGTACTTTTTGGAAAAAGGTGTCGGCATCCCAGCTTAGTAGCGTGGGGCTTGTGCGCAGCACCCCGGCCTCGGTTGCGCCGGCTTGGCGCAACAAAGCCAAGCGGTCTTCGAGGGTGGTGAGGGGGGCAGGTAGGGCTTGGCCTAACAGCGAGCGGGGGTGGGGATCGAGCGCCAGGGCGAGCACAGGCAAGTTACCCAGGGCATGGGCTAAGCGGACGGCGGTGGAGACGAGGGTGGCGTGGCCGCGGTGGACGCCATCGAAATTACCCAGCGTGACAACGGCCCCCCGGGGTATGTCGGTGTGGTCATGTGCGGGCTGGGTTGGATCAAACACAAGCATAGTTGGGTCATTGTAGGGAAAAACTGGCAAAAATCTGTGGCGGAAGTGGCAGGCTTGGCCCAGTGCGCTGGTGTGGAGGGAGGTGGTTCGCTAGGGTGGAGGTTCACCGGGTCGGCTGGACGGCCGTTGCCAGGGGCGTGGGGAAACCTGCGACCGCCTGGTGGAGGAAAGTCCGGGCTCCATAGGGCGAGGTGGTGGGTAACGCCCACCACCCGAAGGCTGAGGGACTCGCTTGCGTGTCCGTTGGCTGAAGGGTCGGGAAAGTGCAACAGAAAACAAACCGCCTGGGGGGGGGACTCCCCGGGTAAGGGTGAAAAGGTGGGGCGGTTCGCCGCTTAATGTAAGAGCCCACCAGCAGCCGGGTAACCGGCTGGCTTGGCAAACCCCACCTGGAGCAAGACCAAGTAAGGGAGAAGGGTCGGCCCGGCCCGTCATACTCCCGGGTAGGTTGCTAGAGCGCGCGGGTAATCGCGCGCCCAGAGAAATGGTCGTCATCTGCGCGCAAGCGTGGAAACAGAACCCGGCTTATAGGCCGGCCTGGTGAATTCATTCCAGCTCGCTGATCATGGCGCTGTAGAACTGGCGAACCAGCGCGATGCGGGGTTGTGCGAGCTGTTGCGCGGTTTGGCTGTGGAAGCGTTCGGCCAGGCGTAGCAATTTTTTGGGAAGATGATCGAGGGCGTAGCGTTTGTCATCGAGTTCACGGCCAAGGGCTGCCGGGTCGCTTGGGTGATGGATCAGGCTGTTCATGCGGTCGGCGGTGGCAAAGCAGCGGGCAAGTCCTACAGCACCCAAGGCATCGAGGCGGTCGGCATCTTGCAGCAGAGCCGATTCGCGCAGGGTAGGTGTTTTACCAGCGGACCAAGCGTGCTCCTCGATGCAGGTGGCGACCATTTCGACCCAGGAGGGATCTGCCCCCACCGACAATAACAACTGGCGGGCGGCCATGGCGCAGTCTTCACCCGATTGGGCGGAGCGGGGATGGTTCTTGGGGTGGTTGACCAGCTCGTGGAGCAGGGCGGCGGCGCGCAGCAGGTCGCTATCAGCATTTTCAGCGCGTGCCAGGCGTTCGGCGAGTTTGGTGACTCTGGCCACATGGAGCCAATCGTGGCCGCTGCCTTTGTTCTGGCAGGCGGCGCTGGCAGCCTCTTCAAGATGCGTCCAAACCTGGGGGCTAAGGGATGGCATGACAGCATTCCGTGGAGAAAATGTTTCCTACCCATCCTAAAGGGGGCGGAACAGACGACCAGCCAGTAAACTAGCCTGATGAGCACCACTCCAACACCCTGGTTGATTACACCCGCAACTCTTGGCGAAGCCCAGACCCTTGCGCGGTTCAATTGTTTGCTGGCGTTTGAGACCGAAGATATTCATCTGGATGAAGCAACGGTGCTTGCGGGGGTGACGAATGGTTTTGGCAAGGGCCCTGAAGTGCGTTATTTGGTGGCCCGTGAAGCCCAGTCAGGCCCGCCCCTTGGGCAATTGATGCTTACGCGGGAATGGAGTGACTGGCGCGATGGTTGGGTGTGGTGGATTCAAAGCGTGTATGTGGACAAGAGCCACCGCAGGCGGGGAATCATGCGAGCCTTGTTTGGCAAAGTGATGGAGATGGCTGGCGACCCGTCTGAGGACGGTGGCGCCGTGTTGGTGCGACTGTATGTGGAAGAGCATAACCACAAGGCGCAGGCGTTCTATGGGCAGATTGGCATGGCCAACGAGGGGTACCAGGTGTGGGCGTGGAAACCACGGTGAATACGCTCCCGCCTGAAGCGCGCATGGTTGCCCGCGCCAGACTCTGGCTGGTGGTGGCGGCGGTGCTATGGAGTTTGTCGGGCGCTTTCACGCGGTTGATCACCTCGGACACGACCGTGTTGTTGGGATTTAGCGCCCATGAGCCAGCAATGTCTCCTTTGGCGATGGCATTTTGGCGCGTATTTTGGGGCGGACTTTTCATTTTGCCCTTTGTGCGGCCCGGTCAGATACAGGTGACCTGGCGCATGGTGCCGGTGGCGCTGATTTTCGCATTCATGAACGCCACCTTTGTGGCTTCGCTAGCATTGGGGTCTTCTGCAAGTGCGGTCTTGCTGCAGTACACCGCCCCTTTTTGGGTGGTGCTTGCTGGCTGGTTTTTATGGAAGGAAAAGCTGGACCGGGCAACTGTGGTGAGCCTGGCGCTGGCGATGTGTGGTGTGGCTTGCCTGGTGATTGAAGGGTGGGAGGATGGCCATTTGTTGGCGGTGGGTTTGGCGCTTGCGAGTGGTGTTGGTTTTGCTTTAGTGTTGATGGGTCTGGGTTGGCTGAAGGATTTGCCCAGTGCCCCTGTGACGGTGTTCAATTTTTTTGTCGGGGCGCTGGTGCTGTTGCCAGTGGTGATGGGGCAAGCATTTCCAACCGTGGCGCAACTGGTTGTGATGGCCCTTTTTGGCAGTGTGCAAATGGGGCTACCCTACCTTATTGCTGCCAGGGCGTTGCGGTATGTGCCGGCGCGGGAGGCTGGACTAATCACCCTTTTGGAGCCGTTATTGAACCCAATCTGGTCGCGCCTGCTGGCCCCGGAGAGCGAGCCGGTCACCGTTTGGATGATCTGCGGCGCGCTAGGGATTTTGGGGGCGCTTGTGGCCCGGTACTGGCTGGCTGGCCCCGGAAAACAACCACCTGAAGCACAGGACGGTTGATCAGGCGCGGGCAAAATTGGTGGCGGCCGCGACACCGTTGAGACTGTCGCTGATGAAAAGCGAATCGATCAGGCTCCAATCAGCATAGTCGTAGGTGGAGAGCCGGCCGGGGATACCCGGCCCCGACGCGGCGACAATGTCCAGTCGACCGTTGCGATCCGCATCGTTGACGGCAATGGCCACTCCCCCGGGAAAATTCACATTCCCTTGCTTAAGCAACCTCCCCGAAAGGTCCATGACAGCCACTTGGGAAGAGTTGCCCTGCCGGGCGACTCCGGCGACGATTTCCAGGGTTCCATCCAAGTCGAGGTCGGCTGAGGCCACGGTGAAGCCTGCAGAGACTATCTCGCTGGGAAACGCATAGAAACTATGCTTGGGTGTCGCGTAATCAGCCAGGTCGAAGACCACCAGGTGGCTGTTGATGGTGGAGGAGAGCACTGCGTAGCTAGTGCCGTCTGCAAGGGGTTGGGACAAAGCGATCCGCACACCACCCTTGTAGGCGGGACTGAAGGCGTAGAACGCGCCACGGGAAGCTCCGGTCACCGCATCAAAGACGCTCACGGCTGGTTCGGACCCGCTGCCGGCGCCGCACAGGATCACGGTGGTCCATTCATCCCCAACCCGCGTGGTGCCCCCCGACACGGAAACACCGCCGAGAAACTTTGGATCGAAGGCGTACAGGCTCATTGCGACCCGGCCGCTTGTAGCATCGACCACCAGCACATGTGGGGAACTGGTCCCCGCCACCGCGATGACCAGGCTATCTGGTGTTGCGTCTCCCGAACGGGTGAGGGTGTTCACATTCAAGGGGCCCTTGTACCCGGGAAACGGGGTGAATTCTTGCATTGAGCCATCTGAGGACCAGACAGCCACTAGGCCGTTTCCCAGACTGGCGACAGTGCTGCCGGCAGCCAGATTGAATGGTTCGGCCACCACCGGACCGGAGGCCGGCGGCACCTCCCGTTGCTCGGGCAACGGGCCGGTGGATAACCGAAAACCCGAGTCACTCGCCTCCCGGGCCGGGGAGGCCTCGGAGTACCCGGTGGAAGAGATGGAGGGCCCGCCGGCAAACCAAAAACCGCCCCGCAACCCGCGCGAGGTCCCGGCCACGCCGTCCAGATCATTCCACTGGTAGATGTTGCCGTTCTGGTCGAAGGTGCCGTAGTGGCTGGGGCTGGCGGTGAACGCTCCCACATCGGTCAGGTAGTTTTGTCCCGCCTGGTAGGTGGTCTCTTGGGTGATGGAAAACTTGATCTGCTGGTTCAGGTAGTTCACCTGATTGGCAATGGTGGGCAAATTGACGTCGTTGCCGGGAGCTGTGTCGCTCTGCGTGGCGTAAAGGTAATAGCCTGGGCCTCCAGCCTTCATGGGGTTGTAATAGGCCGCCTTGTACCACTCGTCCTGCAGCGGGATAAAAAAGTCGGGAGTTTTGCCGGTGTTTGGATTGATCTGGTTGCGGGCGACGGCGCTGTCTGTTTGTGCTCCCGCCAGGTTGTAGGCCCCATTTTCCGTGGTGGCTTGCCCTTGGGGGCCGCGTGGCTGCCCGTTGGACATCCAGTTTGCAAAGCGGGCGGCATCGTACCAGCTCACATAGGTGATAGGCCGGTCAGGCCCGGTGGCATGGACGCTCTGGACCCCTTGGGGATCCAGCACAGTGTAGGTGTAACTTCCAGGCTGGCCTTGGCGCTGGATACCTGCGATGTTTAGGTCGGTGGACATCTTATCGTTGAAAAGCTGATTAGGATCGTCCGCGGCCACTGCATTCAGGAAAACGGCATACTGACCGATGGTCACATCGTTGATGGCCATCTGGAAGCGGTAACCCACCGCGCCAAAGCCAGTAGCCGGATCGGACGGGTTACCTGCATCGCCGACGGTGACCAGGCTGATCTCCACCTGAGCCGGCGGCTCCGCAACCCCTGCCAGCCGGAAACCCACGTTGCTGTTGAAGGCGTCGTTGGTGGCGCCCAGGCTGTAGGTGGAAACCAGGTATGCGGCCAATGATGTCCATCCCCCGCCCCGCACCACGCAATTGGGGCCGGCAGCAACCGCCTGCTGAATTTCCCAGACGCTGCCGTTCTGGTCGAAGGTGCCGTAGGCGCTGGCACTGCCAGTGAAAGCGCCGACATTCGTGAGGTAATTCTGGGACAGGTCCAGATTCGGATCCTGCGTCACGCAGTAGTCGCCGGTGGCATCCAGGATGTAATTGGCCAGGTTGGAAACCGCCTGGTTGCCGCTGTTGGCGATCTGGTTACCCGGGGCCGTGTTGCTCCGGGTGGCGTAAGCGTGGTACCCCCCTTGGCCACCAGCCAGGTTGGGGTCATAATAGGCCGCCTTATACCATTCATCCTCGTTCGGCAGGAAGAAACGGGGTGCGGAGCCGGTGTTGGGATTGATGGTATTGCGAGGGGCCGAGTCACCCTGTGTGGCACCCTGCAGCTTGTAGGCACCGTTCTCCGTCAGTTGCTCCGGGGTCCCCTCGTCAGGTTGCCCGTTGGAGATCCAGTTGGCGAAACGGGCGGCGTTGAACCAGTTCACATTCGCTATCGGGCGGTCGGCCGGACTATCGGCACCAGGAGGCACCACGCTTCCAAAGGGCCCAGCGACAGTGTAGAAATAACTGCCCGCCTCGCCTGACCGCAGGAGTCCCCCGCTTTGGGCCACCCTTTCCATCGAGGCGTTGTAAAGCCTGTAATCGTCCGAAACATCCGCGACAGCATTGAGAAAGGCGCAGTATTGCCCGAGCGTCACTTCATATTTTCCGATCCTGTATTCCTGGGCCACGGCACCGTGTCCAGTGGCAGGATCGGGGGAATTGGCGGGATTGCCGATGGTGACCATGGCCAGGTCAATGGCAGGCGCCAGCCGCGACTCCAATTCAACCAGTGCGGGCGTGACAGCATGGCGTGACCGGTGATAGCGTTGGCTGCTACGGGAATCGGTACCCGCCAGAACCCCGCAAGGGCGGAAAAGGAAACGAAAGATGGCAGGAGTCATGGGAAGGGGCCTCGCTAGGTAGCCTCAAATATCCATTATTCCTTGACCGGAAAAAAGCTTCGCACATCAAACCAGAAGACAGAATCTGCGATCTTGGTGGAAAATTCTGCACAAGCGGCATGAAAACGAGCCCGGGCAATGGTTCAGCGAAAGGAAGTGAGATTGCGCTACAATGTGCTGATGAAAACACAACCTTTAATTCTGGTCACCGAAGGCTCCGACCCGACCCCCCTAGCCTGGCTGAAGGAGCGGGCCGTTGTGATCGAGGCCGCTCCCGATTCCCCCGAGTTCAATGCCGCCCTGCCAGAAGTGGAAGGCATGGTGGTGCGCACCTACACCAAGGTGAATGCTGCCCTGCTTTCGCGAGCCCCGAAGCTGAAGGTGGTTGGTCGGGGTGGGGTAGGCATTGAGAACATTGATGTGAAGGCCTGCCGGGCGCGGGGCGTGGAGGTTGTGTACACGCCGGATGCGAACACCTTGGCGGTGGGTGATTTTGTGATTGGTTATGCGCTGCAGTTGCTCAGGCCTTGGGCTTTTTTCAAGGATCGCGCCTACCAGCCCAAGGAGTTCAAGCGTATCCGCGACACCCAGCGTGGCGTGCAGTTGAAC
>Ga0255133_1000251_pt1 | contig 15553 bp, 16 predicted proteins | sample Law_Law_RepB_8d_FD_188553 | JGI IMG/M metagenome (GOLD analysis project Ga0255133, IMG submission 188553) | Freshwater microbial communities from St. Lawrence River, New York, United States - Law_Law_RepB_8d | ecosystem: Environmental > Aquatic > Freshwater > River | place: USA: New York... | reverse complement strand
TCCGCGATCAGTTTGCGCTCGCATTGGAAGGCCGAACTCTCGAATTCGATGCGAAAGGCCTCGCAAAGAATCTTCACTGTGTTGGTGTACGTGTGTAGCGTACGGGCGACCGTCGCTACCAGATGCTCCTTTTCCGAGAGTGTTTTCAGAGATTCTTTGATCACGGTCTTGCCCGTGCCAGGTCTGCCAACGACGAGGCACTCCGGCATGATCAACACGGGTTCGCACGGAAATCGTGCGGTGCCAGAGTCACTATCCTGTCATGGCACTCCGACGGTTCAGCGAGCAGGTGTTGATGCTTCGATCACTGATTTGCTACTTCGTTGATGCCCGATTCGTATACGATCAGACCGCGTACATGGCCATTTTGCGGCCTGTTCGCAGACATGGAGACAGTTGCAGTCAGTACGCGCCCAAGGAGCAACGCAAAATGTTTGACGGCGAGCCTGCATGCATGCTACATTCCTATCCGCGGCAACTCCATTTTCCGATTCGTCCCTAGGAAATCTGCTGTGTTCGACCCGACGATTGGCCGCTGGCAGTCCAAAGACCCGAAGAGCTTCGATGCTGGGGATACGAATCTGTATCGCTTCGTAGGTAACCATCCGAGTTACGCGACGGATCCGAGCGGGCTTTGGGAGGAGCCACCGCTAATCAATCCTATTAAGGATACACACGGCAAAACGCATCGATATCAGATCACTCCTCAAGGTGACAGAAGAGAAGACAACAGGATTCTTGACGAAAAAGCTGGAAAAAACACGAAGGGATTCTCTCGGGGAGCTAATCAGGTTTGGCATCATGAGTCTTTCGACAAAAAGACGGGAACTTTTACCATGACTTTAGTCGATGCTGCGGATCACGATTTACACCATAAGCTCTACCGGAATGGCGCTTGGGCTCAGTGGACCGACTGGGCAACGGAGGTAATCAGCAAGGGACAAAGCGCGACTTTGACGTCAGCGCAATTCGATGCTCTCAAGAACGGATTTGCGTATGCAGAGGGAACGAGAGATATCATGGGCAAGCTTGCAAAGACTGGACATTCATTCAGACTGGCGGCAGGAAATGTTTTAGAGATACTGCAAAACGGTCAGGTTATCGAGTCAATCGCTTCTCAAGTAAGGGCGGGATCGCTCCTTCAATACACAAAGAGATTTGCACCAAAAGTACCTGGAGCGATCGGCGTAATCTTCATCATTGGTGCTGGCGGGAACGCCTTTGCAAATGGAAAGAGTGGGGAAGAAGTCTTTGAGGTGATGGGACGAGAGGCCGTTGGAGCTGACCTTATTGAGTCAGGTTTTCAAATGGTGATAGTTGATGCTGGGACCCCGGTCTTCAACTATGTCGTTGATCCCGGCGGAGTGATTTCCAAACGATCTGGGCCTCTGACTGATCGCGAACGAGCCGAGCTTGTACGAAGTACAAACGAATGGATGAAGTCGCGTCAGTCGATTTTCGAGATTATGGACGAGTCACCGCCTTTGGACGACGCGTTTAGGCAGTTTTGGGATTTTTTGATGGGCCGTGAGAAGCCCCAGAAAGCAAAATTTTAGATCATGGAGTACATCTTCATCCTTGATAAAGACGCAAGCGTCGCCGAAATCGGCAGTCAACTTCGTCTTCTTGACGGAGTAGCATGGCGTATCGACAACGGGAATCTGCGTGTAGAAGTGCCAGACAATTTGTATACAACTTATGAAAGCAGGATTTTCGACGCCGTTGCGTCAGGGATTTGGGCAACTAATGGTCACCAGCATGACGATGAAAAAGCGAATGAGTCGAGTGTGCTCTGCGGTGCTCTACAAACGAGATTGCTCAACCGATACTTACCTAGTATGTTTGAGTCCATGACAAGCGGGATAGTCATTGAGGTCGAGTCAATAGACAGCAGTCTCTCGATGTTGCGCATGCGTGGTCCAAAGAGAGCGGCGAAAGAAATAGATGCAGTAAGTGCGTGGATCATGTCGAAGTGTGCGGTTGGTGTTCCTGCCGAAAGTTGATCTGAAGCCGCGACCGAAGGAGAAATGCCCTGCTCCGAGTCACAACATTCTGCACTTTTGCGTGCGAGAACTCGGCACTAGCAGCAAAACTTATCCTGCCATCGCACTCCGACGGTTCAGCGAGCAGGTGTTGACGCATCGATCACTGATTTGCTTCTCTGTTGATGCTTGAGTCGTATACGATCTGACCGCGCAAATGGCCATTTTGCGGCCAGTGCGCAGACGTGGAGACAGTTGCGGTCAGTACGCGCCTATCACAAACGTATTGGCAGCAGCGTCTTGATGACTTGATTAACTCTGGTCAAATCTCCGACGATCTGTTGCGACAACTTGGAAGGTAAATAATGAGCTCAGCAGAATTCAAAAACGTAATGAACAGAGCAACCGTTGCGGGACCTGCATCGGACGAAATGATTGACGACGCGGAGAGCAAGCTGTCTTTGCAGTTTCCGTCGGAGTATCGGGCGTTCCTTAAGGAGTATGGCGCGGCGATGAGAACGGGATTCGAGATCGCAGGAATCTTTGCGGACGACGATGATGGGGCACCGATGTGGCGACAAATCGTTCAAGCAACACAGAGATTGAGAAAATCGGTCAACGGGATGCTTCCCGAATCGTTGATTCCGATTTCAGATGATGGATGTGGTGTGGCGTACTACATCGACGCTTCAAAGTGCAACGAGGACGGTTGCGATGTCATCGCTTACGGTTCCGGCATTGACGGCAAAACCGTGGCTGGAAGTCTCGAAGAATTCGTCCTGAAAGTCGCAAGGGACGAACTCAATGTCTAACGGTTTCAAAGGCGACTGCATTTCACGGCGCAATTTCATATTCGGCGAGTGCTCCTGTCCTTCTTTCCGGAAAAACCAACGCGCGTCGAACGAGAAGGTCGCGTTGAGAAATTCGGCTACTGGGGGACTTGAGGTTGGTTGGTTGGTTGCATGTCGATGATGGAACTCAGAAATTACTTTGGACCAATGGGGAGCTTTCTCGATGGTGACCGCAGGACGCAATTTATCTGTATGGGGCCAATGGTTCAGCTGCTTTACTACGTCTACGAACGATGTCTGTAGTGCACACGACCTTGCAGCAGTGAACTTGCGCTGCTCCCTTGGTCTCAACGAAAGTATCGACCATCTCTATCTTGAATGCCTAGAATTGGTTGCAGAATGGTCTTGCCAGTTGATCGAATTCACGGAACGGAATCACCATCATTTTCGAGAGGACCCTGGCTATTTTGAGCATTCTGAAGAGGTCTTTCAGGCAATCGCGATGGTTCAGTTTGTCCAAGACGCGCTACGTGTTCGTTACAACACGATGTTCGCAGAGGGTGAGTACAACGCAATCGATTCTCGAAATCTCTTTTTGACTGGCGTACTCACTGGCTTTGGTGGAACATGCGTATCGTTACCGGTGCTTTACGCGGCGCTCGCTCAACGAATCGGCTATCCGGTTGAGCTCGCCCATACATGGGAACACTACTACTGTGTGTGGAACAGCCAGAGCGGCTTTTGCTTTGAGGCGGCCGGCAGGGGTTTTGACAAACGCACTCACGAATACTATCGCCATTTCCGTAGGATAGTGACTGCAGAGGATGAAAGTACTTTTGGCTTCCTTAGACCCCTCAGTCGCAAGGAACTTTTTGCTTGTTTTGCGAAAGAGCGATCCCATTGCCTACAAGAGCAATTTCGTTTCGACGAGGCACTCGAGGCGGATTATCTTGCCAAGACAATAGCCCCTCATGTTGCACAGTTTTCGATGGCGTACGCACTCACGAATTCCTCACGTGAGCTTTTTCGAGTGCTCGGTGCCACCCCTTCACGTTCGATGCTCGCTGAAGTTGAGCACCTTGAGAGAGAATTGTCCTCACAGTTGAACGGTCCTGATTCGAGTCCTTGCAGCAGTGCCGCAGTCATGAATCTACAGCGGATATTACGAAATAGGTATCAATCAACGATTCAGCAAGAACACGACGACGTGTTCAGCGCGTATACTGATTTTACGTAATGTCCTAAATGCAAGGAACGCTACCGTGTTCGACCCAACGATTGGCCGCTGGCAGACGAAAGACCCCAAAAGCTTCGATGCTGGGGATACGAACCTGTATCGCTACGTGGGGAATCATCCTACGATGGCGACAGACCCAAGTGGGTTGTTCGAGGAAGGAATTAAGAAGCCCGGTGAACAATGGCACATCTTCAATATCTTTGCTTCCAATCCAGATCAGGCAAAATATGTAGTTCGTAAGGTTGGTGGTGACGGACCACCATACGCCTCTGAAGTTGTTAAAAATGGGATCAAGTCAACAGGCCCTTCGATTGAACTACACCCGGTCGAACATGTTCTTAATCAACATCTGGGTGGACAAAGCCCATATTCCCGTGCGAGCACGTTGCGTAATGGTGCTCCAAAGATTCGAGGGACACCTGTGTGGGAGGACATTAGCAAGTTGGAGGACGGGCAGTTATTGACACATGAAGACATCGTTAAAGCGTCGAAGGAATTCTTGTCACGGAACGAACACTTGCGTGAACGATTTGAGATCTGGAAGAATAATCAAGGGAATGAGGGTGAAGTGCTTATTAAGGGAGATGTACCAAAAGAGGCGGTCTACTCGCAAAGCGCGATTCGACTGCATCGAGTTTTGAATGGTACAGGTAAAGTGCTGTTTGTCGGTGCGGTAGCGATGGATACCGCATCTTTCTTCATGGCGGAGGATAAAGCTGGCGACGCCGCGCGGATTGCGGGTGGTTGGACAGGTGCATGGGCTGGTGGAGTGATCGGTGCTGGGACGGGCGCCGCAGGTGCCGGGATCGCAGGGCAGCTTGGTCCTCAGGTAGCGATTCCTGAAGAACTGATCACTGTTCCTGTCTGTGGTTTTTTTGGGGGGCTGATTGGTAGTTTCGCTGGTTACTGGGCGGGCAGTGTGGCTGGTAGGAACTACTACGATTTCATCCAATCTGAGTTGGATAGGTACCGACAGTGATTCGAAACTATCGTAGACTTCTCGAAATATGGAACACGGACTACGGCAGGGCGGGTGGTTGGCTGATCGAAAAACAAGGAGAGCCTATCGGTGTCCTATTCGATCCTGTTTGTTCTGAGATGTTCTGGGAGCGTTACAGAATTCGGAGTTATGGAGAAAACGATAGGAACTCTGAAGTCACGTCTGAGGCATTCTGGCGAAACTTCGACTTCGCGAAGATAAAGTTTCGATCAATCGCTGTTGGAGAAATTGCAAAGAATGCAATTCCGGCAATCGATCCTTTTGATAATGAAGGACGTGTGTCGATCAGAGGACTTTACGTCAATGCGCGAGATCCGAGTTTTTGGGATCGGATGGTACTTTTTGTTTACCGATTGATGAAACAAAGGCCAGGATGTGAGTGAACCTTCCAACCTTGGATGCCTGAACCTTGATGAAGAGTTGCGTTGTCGGTGATGTTTGAACTGAAGACCGTTGGCACGATGCCAACGGAAGGTTTTAGCAGGATGCATTCCCCGGCTTGAAGCGGATTGGCGGTTGATGTCAACCAGTTGGGTTGGAAGCGTTTCCGGTTGGAATCGCTAGGGCACGTTGCGTTGGCCAGAGATGATAGAACTGAAGTAGCGAGTGCATGGACGCCGAGCTGAAGACGGGCGGGATGGCAAGGATGCCAGTCGGGCACGACGCGACCCAGCATCCTCAGTCGTATTACTTTGCGCGAGCTTCCAACGCCCCTGGTGCCGGACTTGCGCATTTCGTTATCGAGACACGTGGCTATCTGCACTGCTCCGAGCCACAACATTCGGCGCTTTTGTGTTCGAGAACTCGGTGTTATGAGCAGGTTTAATCCTGCACTCGCGATTGGAGTCAGCAAGTAACTGGCATCGATACTTCGATGGCTGATTTACTCGTTACTTCATGCTCCATTCTGGTCTGATCTGACCGCCTAAATGGCCATTTTGCGGCCGTACGCGGACGTGGAGACAGTTGTCATACTAAGCAAGTCATTACTCGGCTAAGGAGCAACGCAAAATGTTTGACGTCGAACCGTTATGCATGCTACATTCCTATCTGCGGCAACTCCATCCTCCAATCCGTCCCCAGGAACTCAGCTATGTTCGATCCAACGATTGGCCGCTGGCAGTCCAAAGACCCGAAGAGCTTCGATGCTGGGGATACGAATCTGTATCGCTTCGTAGGCAACCATCCTAGCTATGCGACGGATCCGAGCGGGTTAGATGAAGTGATCACGACACAGTCCGTTGCACATTGGTCATCTGGCGGTGTGACCTTTCGCATCGGTGTTGTAATCGCGGACAACGCTCTTCAATTGGATGAAGAATTCGGCGGACATCGAGTTACATTTGATTACCTACGTCATGCCCTCAAAAGCATTAGTCTCTCTGATTCATATGGGAAATTGGAGGATCCAGAGTATTTTGTCAAAGGAGTTTTGCGTGCGGCCGCGAGTTCCGATCCAACGATGATCGCACTTAGGAAGTCGGAGTCACGGGCGTGGGCCGCAGCCAATATCGAGGGCAAATCAGGAGGTGTAATCGTTGGTCGTGGGGACAGCTCCGTGTCGTACATGTCGCGAAACATCTCTCCGGAAGTCCTTGAGAACTTACGCATAGCAAACTACGGAAACGCCATTATTGAATCTACCATGCACCGCACGGAGGAAGGATACCGACGAGGGATTGATTCATTAACCCCAAGTGATTACGAACTAAGGGTCAGATACAACCGAGCACTTGAACATGAACTGCGTGATTCTCTAGGTAATGCTCAATTCGCGTTGAGCGTAGTTGGATTAATTCCTGTACTTGGAGCCCATGCTGACCTCGTAAGCGCTGGAATATCGGCCTACCAAGGTGACTACCAAGGTGCGAGCATATCGATTGGTTCAATCTTTTTCGACGCTGCAGTCGCGGCAAAGTTTGCCCGTTCGTTTTCGCCCATCGATGCATTCGCTGCCCAAGTTAATGGAGCGAGAGGGCTGAAGCTTCCCGCAACTGACGCGAGTCTCGCAGGTTCCAATACGCTCGGCTATACGTTGGCCAACGGCGACGTGTTTCTTCAGCCAGGAATGACAAGAGCCGTTCAAGCTCACACGCTTCGTCACGAGGGAGTTCATGCATTCTTGTCTGTCGCGGACGACGCACCGCTTGCTGCGATTCGTCAACGAGTTGGGATGGGTGCTTACAACAACAGTGCCTTCTTCAATGCGGCTGAAGAAATCCTAGCGGAAGGTATCGCGTCCAAGAGTCTTACTCAAGGAATACGCCATGCGTTCAATGGAGCATATACGGTTCGCGGCGGGCGAGTCGTAACACCACTTGCGGCACTTTCTGAATTCGGAGTTGGCGCAACGGGACTCGGTCTTTTCGGATACGGCGCGTATGAAGTAGGTAACTGGTTGTTTGGTTCAAGAGAATGAAACTATTGAGAAAATGGTTTGATCGATTGAGGCCAAAATCGCAAGGCGAGATTGCACTCCAGGAAATTATGCATTCCGCCCCTGGGACGATAGAGGCGATTCACTTGGAGGAAGTAGGATTGCCCAATGGAAGAGTGACCACGATTCAGTGGCTTTACTCGCAAACGTCGGCAAAGCTTCGAATAAGTCATCGTACTACTCGAAGCGCAATACCCCAATGGACTGTAAGCGAGCGAGATGAAGCGGAATTCGAAAGCCTCATTGCTGCAATTCGAGAACTTGACTCTCCAAAGATTGAAAACTTCACCGCTCCTGTTCGTGATGGGGTTGTTTACTTCATAGCGTGGGGAAACGCAATGAATGTTAGATCGGTATTACTACGAAATCCCATTGCTGGAAGCGATCAACAAAGCCTTGTTACGCTGATTCGATCAAGTGTTGGAAACGAACGAATTGAAATCGCCGGACAGTGAACGTGACCGAAGCAGAAATGCTTCAAGTCCGGCGGAATGTCAGTTGATGTTCCAATGTTGCACGCTCGAAGTGGATGACGGGATGCGTTGTCGATGATGTTGGAACTGAGGACCGTTGGCACGATGCCAACGGAAGGTTTTAGCAGGATGCGTCCCCGGCTTGAATCGCCAGGGCCGTATGCGTTGGCTAGGGATGATGGAAGTGGAATTGCGAGTGCATGGAGGCCGAGCCGAAGACAAAGGCGGACGCCATGGATGGCGGTATGGAAACGGGAGGCAGGAACGGACGTAGAAGCGCAACGCCACTCGGTCGAAGTATCATCGTACGAATCATCGATAACCGTTCCGATGCAAGGCGTGTAGTCCGTGGGCCGTACGTTTCCATACCGAGCGGGCCTGCCGCTAGGAAACGGCCTCTCTCCAATGCAAGGCGCGTTTGCACATCAAGGCCAGTCGATCGAAGCAAGTTCGGTTGGAAGTTCAAGGCCGTTTCAGGAGGCCCGCGAGTCCGCCGTCGTGAGGGCTGCGACGAGCGAGCGGATGATGAGCCGATGCGACTGAATCGCAAGGCCACGTTACCGAAGCGATCACGTCCAAACCGCTAGTAGATGTTCCCTGCTCCGAGCCATAACATTGTGCACTTTTGCGTTCGAGAACTCGGCGTTAGTAGCGATGTTTATCCTGTAGTCGCACTCCGACGGTTCAGCGAGCAGGTGTTGACTCGTCGATCACTGATTTGCTCCTCTGTTGATGCGCGAGTCGTATACGATCTGACCGCGTAAATGGCCATTTTGCGGCCAGTGCGCGGACGTGGAGACAGTTGTCGTTTGGACGTTAGTCAGCGTGCGTCTGAAGAGCCACGCGAAATGTTTGACTGCGAACCGGCATGCATGCTACATTCCTATCTGCGGCAACTCCATCTTCCAATCCGTCCCAAGGAAGGCTGCTGTGTTCGATCCAACGATTGGCCGCTGGCAGACCAAAGACCCGAAGAGCTTCGATGCTGGGGATACGAATCTGTATCGCTTCGTAGGTAACCATCCGAGTTACGCGACGGATCCGAGCGGGTTGGCAGAGGGGCACCATTGGATACCCCTAAGCGTTGCTAGGTATTTTGAAGAAAATAATCTGATTTCGCTTGAGGATTATCACTACTTTGGAGGACGAACCTCCGGGCCGCTTGTTGGAGGTCATTTTGGGGATAAAGACCATCTGGCATACAACGCACACGTTAAAGAGCAATTGCAAAAGTGGATCGATCACAACATCACCGACAACTCGAAGAAAATCGCAATTGAGAAGTTTGTCGCCAACATTCGAGATGGAAAGACCTTTGATGGGAAGCCGAGCTCGAACTCATACAATGCCAGGCTAGTCAATCCCAATATGTCGACCGACAGGAGTGTAATCGACGCTTTTGATGGCGGAACTCGGCAAGACATTGAAGCGAGGGGTGTTAGATCGATCGACAACAGAAATAAGTCTCGGATGCGTCGACTGGTTGAGTCTTCATTTAACACAAAACACATAACTTCAAAAGGAGCAATGCGGATTCTCGTTATCGTCGGCACCACGATGGGTGTTGTGAGCAATGCTGGCAATGCGAAAGCCGCGAGTGATGTTCTTACTGATTCCAAGGCGATCAGGAAAGCCAGAGAGTGGGCTGAAAAAGGGAGTATTGACCGAGTACAGCGATGGTTGGTTGGGGAGGCAGAGGGGCACAATGCCGAACCTTCCGTGTATGAAGAGCTGCGCACCATAAATCCGCTTCTAGCGATAGCATTTCGAGCAGCGGTTATTGCAAGTATTGAGGCCTATAATCGAGGTGAAAACGATGCGTTCGAGGATAATCCGTTTGGCTTTTAGTTGTCTATTAGGTTTGTCTGGAGCCGGTGAAATGACGCGAGCTGATGATCCCTGGGTTGACCCAGCATTCTTACTCGGCCTAATTGCACGAGAATACTGGGCTGCTATCGAACAGTCTCGGTCGACATTGCCTGAATTCGTGGCGAGCTTTCAGAATCGTTCGAAAGCACAATCGAGGTTCTTGGTATGCGGTCTTGAACGACAAGAAGACCGCTTAGTGCCTGTTGGCGTGCTGGTAGATCGCATCGAGCAGGACAAGATTTTTGGCACTAGGCTTGAAAATGATGTCAAGGCAAAACCAAGTCAACAACGAACTGAGATGGAGTTCAAGTACGTCGTTGATTGGAGCTATGTCGATCTATGGGAACTACAAGGCGGAAGACTTTGGAGAGAAGTTTATAGAAAGCTTAGCAAGGGGCATCGGCTTGGTGCGGCAGATTACCTACTTCGCTTTTGTCGACTCGATCCTCCACCGAAGCAGACGGCAATTGAGCGAAAGCTGTTGCGATCCATAATCGAAAGCGACTACGAACTCTTCGAAAGGCTTTTTCAAGAGGCTGGATCACCTCAAAGCATTCCAAAGACAAACTTCGACGAATCCCGTCGGTTCACCGTTCACGGAAGTAGCACTATCTGGGCAATTGCAATGAGGTATTCCTCTGTTCCATTCGTGAAACGGTACTTCGCAAGTTTTGATACGCCATCGACCGAACTACTCTATTTTGCCGTATCTATCAAACGGAGTGATGTCCTGGATTTAGTCTTAGCGAGTGGTGTTTCGGCAAATGTTTGCGACGACATGCTTGATACGCCTTTGCATATCGCATCGCAAAGTGGCGATGAATACGCCGTTGCGCGTTTGCTTGAAATGCAGGTGGACCAAAACGCACAGGACAACGGTGGACGAACGGCTCTTCACAATGCGACAGACGCGAAAATTTTTTCGATGCTGTTGGACGCAGGGGCTGATCCTTACATCAAGACAGACTCTCCCGTCGAACCGCAGAATGCAATAGAACGAGCCATTTCGGAAGGGTATATCGACATCGTTGAAGAGTGTGAACGTCGAGGTCTGATTGCTCCAAGAATTCGCGAAAAGACTCGCAGGGAGCCATCGATCTACGAAAAGGGGGAAAAGGCAATTCAGGAGTACGAGAGATCGATAGGATCTGATAGTTACGATGTCTCGAAGTCCTTTCGAGCTGGGCCAGTGTTGCCATTCGACTATCTTGATGCCAGATCCGGTCGGATTGGATTTGGCGACGTAGGAATATGACCGACACCCAGCGTTTAAGGGCAATCCACCGACGGACGCTCCCTTTGCGTCCTTCCTGACAACCTCGTTCGGGTACTGGGATTCACGAGGCAAAAAAACCAACCGCGTGCAATCGATGTCCCTCACCGCTTTCTACTTAGAGAAGTTAAGTGCCCTGCTCCGATCCAGAACATTGTGCACTTTTGAGAGCGAGAACTCGGCGCCATGAGCAAAATCAATCCTGAACGCGCGATTGGAGTCAGCAAGAGACAGGTATCGATACTTCGATGGCTAATTTACTCGTTACTTCATGCTCCATCCTTGCCTGATCAGATCGACTAAATGCCTATTTTGCGGCCAGTGCGCGGACGTGGGGACAGTTGCAGTCAGTACGCGCCAAGGAGCAACGCAAAACATTTGACTGCGAACCGGCATGCATGCTACATTCCTATCTGCGGCAACTCCATCTTCCAATCCGTCCCTAGGAAATCTGCTGTGTTCGACTCGACGCTTGGCCGCTGGCAGTCCAAAGACCCGAAGAGCTTCGATGCTGGGGATACGAATCTGTATCGCTTCGTAGGTAACCATCCGAGTTACGCGACGGATCCGAGTGGGTTGGAACATCCAGCGAATCCCCAGTCGATGAAAAGGTTTTATTTGCATACATGGGCGACTTTCCCAGGATATGATTCGAATGCGGGAAACTTCCGAAATTCTGAACAAGAACTCGGTTTGGATACAGTCAAAAACTGGATGGCTAATGACAAGCGACGTGCGAAGGAGTTCTTTTCAGCCTACGTTCGCGAATGGGGCGATTTGGTGAAACAAGCTGCAAAGGCAAACGACATTCCCGCAGGCGTTTTGATGGTCGCTATTCTTAGCGAGCTCGTTTCGTTCCGAACGACTACTATGACATCGGAGACTCACGTGGTCCTGGGCAAACATCGACTGCGACGAAGAGTTACTATCGGCTGAATGAGTTTGCGAAAGAGCGTCACCCAGGGACAACGATGACAAGAAGCCAACTATTTTCGGATCGAATGGAATCCTTAAATCATCTCGGACAACTCCATTTACCAAGATACAATCATCGTGCCGACAAACTCTTTTTAATTGAAGATATCTGGATCAAGGCGAGGTTGTTAAGTCTGCAAGCAAGGGAGATCCACATTGCCGCAAACGGAGGAGGGCAACTGGTTGTTGACGGAGATCATAATATCGACGTGCCCGCAATGTCCGAGGATTTTCTGGATGGGCGATTCGTCAAGGGATTTTTCTCAGAGAATCCTGGCGGCAAATCATTTGTTCAGAATCTTGAACGCTTGACAGTCATGCTAATCTCTATGGGTACACACAATCCTGCAGCAACCCGAAGCTACGATAAGAATTCAAGTGATCCGAACAGGCGGCTACTATACGAAAGTCGTTTCGACTCGTTTCGTCGCACGCAAGCGAATTTCGCGTATTTCATGTACGAGAACGGATACTTCAAGTTTGTAAATCAAGAACTGGTGCTGAATTGGTAAGGATTCCTCTCGTTCGGACCGTCGTGTATTCGACAGTTGTGTGTCTAGTTCTAAGCATAGTGTACATTTCGCTTGGCATTTGGAACACGGCTTCGTACCGTCGGCAATTAAACCATTTGGTACGTTCAAAAAGCTTTCCAATTAGCTATGAATCGAGTGACGATGTTTTTTCTGTTAGATTAGGGGAAGACGTGGATTCAAACCGAAGGATACTGCAAGAATTACGCCCTCCTAGTTTCCTCATGGAGAGTTTTTACTGCACGATTGTACTAGAGGTAAGCGATCAAACGGCAGTACCGATGGAATATTTAAACACCGTTGTAAAGGTTGATTATTTGAACGACCCGCTCTCCACCAACGAGCTCAAAAGAGCGTTGAGATATTTCCCAAAATGTAAGAGATTTCTCTTTCCAAGGGTTGAAATTACGGATGCTGTTGTCGCAGAACTTGAGTCTATCGATACTCCGCTGACAATCGATATTTGTGATCGTTCGCTCGATGACGTTTCGTACAGAAAATATGGGAAACACACGATTTTCTGGCTGTTTTCTGGATCGCCTGAAAAAAATTAGTAGTGCTCCGAGTCACAACATTGTGCACTTTTGTGTGCGAGAACTCGGCGCTAGCAGCGTCGCTTATCCTGTCATCGCACTCAGACGGTTCAGCGAGCAGGTGTTGACGCGTCGATCACTGATTTGCTCCTCTATTGATGCTGGAGTCGTATACGATCAGACCGCCTAAATGGCCATTTTACGGCCAGTGCGCGGAAGTGGAGACAGTTGCAATCAGTACGCGCCCAAGGTGCATCGCAAAACATTTGACTGCGAGCCTGCATGCATGCTACATTCCTGTCCGCGGCAACTCCATCTTCCGATCCGTCCCTAGGAAATCTGCTGTGTTCGACCCAACGATTGGCCGCTGGCAGACCAAAGACCCCAAAAGCTTCGATGCTGGAGATACGAATCTGTATCGCTACGTAGGCAACCATCCGAGTTACGCGACGGATCCTAGTGGGTTGGAGACGAAGGATGGACATACAATTACCCGGATCGGCCACCACGTCGTTCCAGCTTCACTTTGGCGAGAGTTTGGGTTTGATCCTGTTGCTACCAGTGTTTGGGATAGGGAGGACAATCGCGTTGGGAGACAATTTGCGGGCGTCGCTGACGAGAGTCATACGTACTTCGCTCATGGATCGAGCGGATACAACGGTCACGTAAGAGTTGAGCTTAGTAATGAACTTGCAAAGTACATGAAGAAGAACAAGATCACCGATGGTAAGCTGACCGTCGAGCAGCAACGTGTGTTTGCTGAAGACTTTGCAAACCACATTAAGTACAATACGAGTAACGAGTTCATCAAAGGTTTCAACAAGTCAATCGACAAGGGAGGAAGATCTGGCTTGTATGATTGGTATGAGAAAACCGGCAAAAATCTTGATGAGCCGATTGAACTTTCAGCTCTTACTATTGTAAAGGGCGTTGCGAAATCAAGCTTGTTGAAGTCTGCTGGGAAGGCAATCGTGAAAAAGGGAGTCAAGTATGCGCTTGCCCCATTGTTTGCAACGTGGGCCTACAACGAAGCAAGAGCAAATGGCGCGAGCCCAGAAGACGCTGCGGGGCTTGCTGCATATGAGGTCTGGGCACCACCAGGGATGTCTAAATCCGATCTCGATGCGATGGAAAAGCGTTATCGCGATACTGTTGAGAATGCTGCGAAACTTGGCAGAGGAATTGGAAACCCAGAGGACTTTGAAGGGACGATTCTAGGACCTGGTTTCGTGCGTGGAAGGCAAACTCGAGAGTATTGGTATCGTGAGCTTGGCATTGATAACTGCGACCTCAATATCTATGGAGATCTTCGTGGGAAATAGTCGTTCTGGGTGGATGATCCGGACTGGTTCGCGAGGTCGTATGGGATTGAACAGCCTCGCCGGAGAGCAGATAGTTCCACATGATTTCGATTGGACAATATCTGGTTACTGCTTGGCGTCTTGTTCACGTGGCGATCAATTGGTCATCGTAGATTCGAGGGGAGCAGTCCTACGAAGATTAGATGGCGTCGAGTGTTATTCTTCTGTCTCCGATGGAATGCTTAGTGTTTCAAACACTTCGACTGACGAGGACGGATACGTGTCGGTCGATTCCAGCACGCAAGATATCTGGAATAACTTTCGTACAGGTCGTAGTTTTCATCGAGGCGTCGCAGCGGTAGAACAGTACGTTGGGTATCGAAAGACCGCATGGGGATTGATCGACAAGTCAGGAGGGTTCTTGATTTTGCCAAGCTACTCTGGGATGGGAGACTTTACAGATCCATGCGATGTTGGCCCCTTCAGTCCAATGATTGAATCGATTCGGGAAGACAAGAATTGGGGGCTCGTGAACAGAAGTGGGGAGATTGTAGTTCCACCAAGTTGGTCCGCGATATCTGAGAGTTTCTACGAAGGTCTGTTGGTAGTGCAATTGCCCGGCCAAGCGCAAGGTGGAGGATGGGGGCTTGTTGATCCAACGGGGCATTGGTCGTTGATGCCCGTTTGGGATAGGTTAAGCGAACATGTGAGTGAGCGATCAATTGGGGCTAAAACGAACGGGAAATGGGGCGTCATTGACCTGAGCGGTAAATGGATGATTGAGCCTAAATTCGATTTCTGTGCAGCATTCCATGATGGAGTAGCAAGGGCGTCCGCCAAGGACACGAAGGGTTTATTGAAGACTGGCTATATGGATCCAAGTGGTAAGTGGGTCATCGAACCAAAGTACGATGATTGTGGGGACTTTCGCTTTGGGCTAGCTGAGGTACAAATCTACAACGAACAAACCGGCAGTTTTCGAAGCGGCTATGTTGATATAGAGGGAAACGAGTATTGGGAAGGCAGTTGAATTTCTGCCCTGCTCCGAGCCACAACATTCGGCACTTTTGTGTGCGAGAACTCGGCGCTAGCAGCGTCGTTTATCCTGTCATCGCACTCAGACGGTTCAGCGAGCAGGTGTTGACGCGTCGA
>Ga0255133_1000234_pt1 | contig 16031 bp, 17 predicted proteins | sample Law_Law_RepB_8d_FD_188553 | JGI IMG/M metagenome (GOLD analysis project Ga0255133, IMG submission 188553) | Freshwater microbial communities from St. Lawrence River, New York, United States - Law_Law_RepB_8d | ecosystem: Environmental > Aquatic > Freshwater > River | place: USA: New York... | reverse complement strand
TGACACGATGGATACATTTGTTGACTCATCCTGGTACTTCCTTCGTTACACATCAGTAAATAACCATGATGTTGCCTTTGATAAAAAAGAGGTTGAGACCTGGATGCCAGTTGATCAATATGTTGGTGGTGTAACACATGCGATCTTGCACCTTTTGTATTCACGCTTTTTCACTAAGGTATTACATGATCTTGGCATGTTAAATTTCACCGAACCATTTACTCGTCTTTTAAATCAAGGAATGGTTTTAATGGATGGCTCAGCCATGAGTAAGAGCCGTGGCAATCTTGTGAAATTATCAGATGAGCTTGATAAGCATGGTGTGGATGCGATTAGAGTATCAATGGTTTTTGCAGCCCCACCTGAGGATGATATTGATTGGTCAGATGTTTCACCTGCTGGATCATTAAAGTTTTTAAACCGTGCTTGGCGCATTAGCCAGGATGTAACTAGTAAGCCTGGGGTAGATGTAAAGAGTGGAAATATTGAACTTCGCAAAGTAACCCATAAAGCACTTTCTGATATTGAGTTAGCGGTTGAATCCTTTAGATTCAATGTTGTGATCGCAAGAATTATGGAGTTAGTAAATGCAACAAGAAAGGCAATTGATTCTGGTTGCGGACCACAAGATCCAGCAGTGCGAGAGGCTGCAGAGGCAATTGCAATCTGTCTATCACTAGTTGCCCCATACACCGCAGAAGATATGTGGGAAAATCTTGGCCATAAACCTGCAATTGCTAATGCTGGTTGGCCAGCAATCGATAAATCTCTGCTTGGAGTTGATAATGTGATTGCTATCTTGCAGGTCAATGGCAAGATCAAAGATCGCATTGAGGTATCGCCAAATATTTCAAAAGAAGAGTTAGAAAAATTAGCCATAGAAAATGCTGAGATCAAGGGTGCTTTAGCCGGAATGAAGGTAAATAAGGTAGTTACCGTTGCGCCTAAATTAGTAAATTTTGTTGTTTAAATAACAGCATTGTCCATACCAATAAACTCTAATTTAAGTTAGCCTTCACTTATGAGAGTTTTTGTTGTAGCCCTACTTTTGGTTGTTGGTGCACCCTCTGCATTTTCTGCAGATACTGGTGGTTCAGCTCCAGTTGCGCCTGCGCCAACCACAAAGAGCCCAACTCCTACGCCAGTTTCAACGCCAACTCCAGCCGAAACAGTTGCTACAAAAAGCTTAAGTTCAGAGCTGACTGCAATCCGGGCTTTGATTACCGGCAAGAATTATTCGGCAGCCTTAACCGCTTTAAAATCTGCAGATAAAAGCTATCCAAATAATGCTGATATAAATAATTTGTTGGGTTATAGTGCTAGGAATTTAAAGCAATACAAGGCCGCTGCTACCTACTACACAAAAGCATTGAAAATAAATCCAAGCCACCTGGGTGCACTTGAGTATCAAGGTGAATTATTCATGCTGACTAAGAAAACAAATGATGCAAAGAAGAATTTAGCTAAATTAAAGAGCTTGTGTGGTGTGAATTGCGAGGAGTATCTAGATTTGAAGAAAGCAATTGGTAACAAGTAATTTTACTATCCTTGCTTAAAGCATCTCATTTTGGTCCAACCATGGCAGTTACCCTGGTTTCTTTTTTGCTAGCAAGTAATCTTTGGTGGGAAGGCCCAGCATATGTAATTGCCTTTGGAGTATTTCTAGGCCAACTTTTAGTTGGATTTACCAATGACCTAAATGATTTTGAAGATGATTTAAAACATAATCGAACCGCAAAACCCTTAGTCAAAGGTGAGCTCACAACCTCACAGCTTCGAAAGGCAATAATAATAGTTGCACCAATTGCGGTTATTTTCAATATTTTTGGACCACTTGGAGTTAAAGGTGGCTTGATTTATCTATTTGGTGTTGGGATGGGTGTTTCCTACAACTTCTACTTTAAATCTACAAGCTTCTCGCCACTTCCGTACGCACTTGCATTTGCAGCTTTAGTTTCATCTATTGTGCTTGCAACAGATCGAGTGCCGCCACTATGGCTCATCGCAGCTGGCTCATTACTTGGAATCGCTGCGCACTTTGCTAATGTTCTTAAAGATTTAGACGAGGATCTTGAATCTGGAATTAAGGGCTTGCCACAAATGCTTGGTAAATTTTACTCAAGATTAATAGTAAGTGGTTTACTTGTTTTAACAACAGTGTTATTACACCTTGTTAATCCAAATCCTCCACTTCTGGTCGGTGGGCTGGCAGCAGCATTGATCACCTCATTTGCCCCAGATAAGGTAATTTTCAAGTTTTTGATGATCACTGTAGTAATTGATCTTATTCTTTTGCTAGGTGCTGCCGACTCAACAATTGGCTCATTAGTTATCTAATTACTTGCTTTTACTGATTATTACTTAGAGTATTGCTACATGAGACGGATAGTTTTACTTGCACTACTTCTAACTTCTATCCCTACGCAATCAGCATCAGCAAATGAACCAACAGCTCTTGCGGTTTTAAATCAATTGGAGGTAAAGGGAAGGGCTCCAAAGACTGGCTATAGCAGAGCAGCTTTTACCCATTGGTCTGATTTGAATCGAGATGGCTGTGATAGCCGAAATGAGATTTTAAAAAGAGATCTAACTCAAATAATTTTCAAAACTGGAACTCGAGATTGCAAGGTTATAAGTGGACAATTGCTTGATCCCTTATCTGGTAAAACGCTGATTTTTTCTAGCAGTAAATCAACTGTTGATATCGATCACTTAGTCTCCCTCTCAAATGCTTGGCAAACTGGCGCTGCTTACTTTGATAAAAAGACTAGAGAATCACTTGCTAATGATCCACTTAATCTATTAGCGGTAGATGCCAAATTAAATAGACAAAAAGGAGATGGGGATGCGGCAACATGGCTACCACCATTGAAATCATTTAGATGCAAATATGTTGCAATACAAGTTGCGGTAAAAGCAAAGTATCTACTTTGGGTTACATCTGCTGAAAGAGAGGCAATAATCAAAGTATTAGATAATTGCCCTGGGCAATTAATACTTGAATAAGTTAGGCTCATCAAATGTGTGGTCGATACGCCCTTAACATCTCAGGTGAGGATTTAGCAGTTGAGTTTGCAGCGGGTGTGCCAAATAGCGCACTTACTGCCAGTAATTGGAACATCTCACCAACGACACCCATCCCATTTATCGCAGCCGATAATCAAGCAGGTGATGCTCGCCAAATCCATATAGCAAGGTGGGGATTAATTCCAAGTTGGGCAAAGGATGCAACTCGGCAATCAAATGCAATTAATGCCAGAGTTGAATCAATTGCTGAAAAACCAACCTTTAAATCAGCATTTAGATCTAGAAGATGTTTAATCCCTGCAACTGGATATTATGAGTGGGCGACTGAGCTTGGCCAATACAAACCAAAGCAGCCCTTTTATATTTCAAATGCAGATAAAAGCAGTATTGCAATCGCAGGTATTTATGAGGAGTGGATCAATCCACAAACCTCCTTACCAATTACTACCGCTGCAATTATTACCAGGGAGGTAGCTGGGATATTAAAACCAGTTCATCACCGAATGCCGGTGATCTTGCCAAAGAGTTTGTGGAGCAGCTGGTTAAGTAATAAAACTTTAATTGGTGATGAAATAAGTGATTACTTAAAGATGATTGATCTAGAAAAACCAGATACCGGCTTAACCTTTTGGCCAGTATCAGATGAGGTTAACAATGCTAGAAACTCAGGCTCTCAATTGGCAGCACAAATTCCGCTGCCATCATCTGGCACCCTTTTTTAAACCACCAAGCTTTTAGTAGCCAACTTGCCACTGTCAGTGGGGTTTAGTATCTTATCGAACAAATGTTCGAACGCAAATCAAGCCATAATCAAGGCCAAAACCCGCTGGCCAAGATCTGCCTGACTACTCAAAGTGGTGAGCCAGTTGAGTTCATTTATCAAGGGGTGCGCTTTCATATCAATGAGGTTTTAACTACCTGGTTGCAAAGCTCTCCATGGTGGCAACAAATTAACTCTGAACAAATAAGTGATCAGATTAATGAACAGGTTAGTAAGTATTGGCAGGTTGAGGCTGCACCAATTGGCACACTAACCACCTTTGAAATTCAATTTAATCAAGTAGATAACTCTTGGCAGATCAGGCCAAGCTCAAGAGGAAAATCAAATGGTTAAACCATTTACTCATCTATCAGTTGCCTCTAATTACTCCTTTAAGTATGGAGTCAACCACCCAGAGCAGTTGGTGGAGAGAGCTGCGCAATTAAATATGGATAGCCTGGCATTAACAGATATAGATAATCTTGCTGCAGCGGTTAGATTTGCTCAAAGCTGTGAGGCTTATGGGATTGCGCCAATTCTTGGTATCAACATTGGTTTTATTCAAAAACAATCTCGAATTACCTTACTTGCCAAGGCTGGCAAGCTCTCATCCTTATATCGATTAATCACCGCCATCAATACCAACACCACCGATGGGGTATTAACTGTTGAGATATTAGAGAGGTTTAACCAGTACTCATCTGATCTAATCGCACTCTTTGGCACAAAATCCTCCATGATTACCAACCTAATTGCTAGAAAGGAGGGAGCAGCTTTAAGTATTTATCAATTAGCAAAGAGCCACTTTGATCAGGTGGTGATTGAGTGTGTTAGCCATTTAGAGCGGGTGGGAAACTTAGGCTCAACCTCAAATGCTGCTAAATCCCTCACCTTTGCAAATAAACACCAAATACCTGCAGTAATCACCAATGCAGTTAGGTTTTTAGATCGATCAGATGGACCAGTTGCAGATCTATTAGATGCCAGTCGAAAGTTATCCTTAATAAGTGATGCCAGTATTGAGCGAAGCAATGGTGAGGCTTACTTAAAAGATAGCCAGATGATGTACTCCTTAGCTGATCAGATATCAAGGCAGGCAGGGCTTGCAGATGGCCATCAATTAATAAAAACCACCTTAGATATTGCAGGCAGCTGCCAATTAAAACCAAGAGGTGAGATTGGGTTAGGGGGCGTGCACCTGCCAGAGCCAGCCTTATTTAATGCCTCAAACCAAGCACAATTACTAGATCAATTACATCAAAAGGCAGCTGCTGCAATTATTGATTACTATCCAAGTGATTTAAAGACAACCGCTGCAACCAGACTTTCGCAAGAGATAAACACAATTGGCCAATTAGGTTTTACCTCCTACTTCCTAACTGTGGCAGGCATTGTTGATGCTGCGCGATCTTTAGGGATAAGAGTTGCAGCCCGGGGAAGTGCGGCCGGATCTTTAACCTGCCACCTACTTGGCATCTCTGAGGTTGATCCAATTAGCAATGGCTTGTTAATGGAGCGGTTTTGCTCCCTGGAACGAAATGAATTACCAGATATTGATATTGATGTTGAATCAGATCGCAGGTATGAGATCTATGACTTAATCTTTAAAAGATATGGCGATAGTGATTGGGCAAAGGTTAATAATCAAACTCGGTGTGCCACAGTTTCGATGGTGGAGCGATACCGCGCTCGCCATGCAATTAGAGATGCTGGAAATGCATTAGGGGCAGATCGAACCCAGATTGATCTACTTGCAAAATCAATGCCCCATATAAGTGCTAGAAATATCGGCAATGCAATAAATCAATTACCAGAGTTAAAAAGATTAGATCTATCCTCCCCATTGATTAAGGCAACAATTAACCTAGCGATGCGGCTAGATAAGCTGCCCCGGCATCTATCTATGCATCCATGCGCAGTAGTTATCTCAGATAAGAGATTATTAGATTTTGCACCAGTTTCAATTAATCAAAGTAATTACCCAATGCTCTCCTTTGATAAGGATGATGTGGAGGCACTTGGCTTTTTAAAGTTGGATGTATTGGGCGTAAGGATGCAATCTGCCATCGCCTACACAATCAAAGAGATTAAAGAGTGTGATGATGAGGATTTAGATATAAAGAAGATCCCATTAGATGATGGATTAACCTTTGATTTAATTAAATCAACTAGAACCTTAGGTTTATTTCAGGTGGAAAGCCCAGGACAGCGGGAGTTAGTTGGCAAGTTAGTTCCTGATCAATTTAATGATTTGGTAATTGGTATCTCACTCTTTCGTCCAGGGCCAATTAAATCTGAGATGATCACACCCTTTTTAAATGCTAGATCAGGAGTGATAAATGCGAATTTAATTCATAATGATTTGGCACCAATCTTGGAACAAACCAAAGGGGTAGTGGTATTTCATGAGCAGGTAATTCAAATAATCGCCAAGATGACCGGTTCAACCTTTGGGACAGCAGATCAGATGCGCAGAAATTTAGGCAGTAAAGAGGGGGCGCAAGAGGTTTGTGATTGGTTTTACCAAAGAGCTGCCAAACGTGGTTACTCAAAATCAGTTGTTGATTACACCTGGCAGATCTTGCGAGATTTTGCCTCCTTTGGATTTTGTAAAGCCCATGCATCTGCCTTTGCTATGACTACATATCAATCAGCTTATTTAAAAACTCATCACACCGCTGCATTCTTAGCTGCAGTCCTAACTCATGAACCTGGGATGTATCCAAAGAGATTGCTAATTGATGAGGCAAGACAGTGGGGGATTCAAATCTTGCCAGTTGATATTAATAAATCAGAGGCTGGCTATCGGGTTGAAAAGGTTGAGGTTGGTGAAAAAGGTAAGTATCTATATACCGCGCCAAATACCAAGAGCAGTGGATCTAAATTAACTTTGCCAGATGCCTCAGGTTATGGAATTAGAGTATCTCTTTCAGATATTGCAGGTATTTCAAGTGGTGAGATTAAATCAATTATTGAAAACCGGCCCTATCTAGATTTAGCAGATTTTACCTATCGATCAGGTGCTCATTGGCCGACCACTCAAATTTTAGTTGAGATTGGCGCCTTTGATTTACTTCATGGCATAAACAAAGAGAGCAAATTAAATCGACGAGATCTTTATGTTCATCTGCAGGAGTTAAAACAATTAAATGCTGGCAAAGCAGATAGTGGTCAATTATCCCTTGCCTTATCCCCAGGAGAGATAGATAGTTTAGGTCTTCCAGATATTACAAAAGGTGAACAGATTGGCAGTGAATTACAAAACCTTGGCATTGATATTACCGAGCATCTACTTAAACAATACGCACCATTTTTAGATGCACTTAAGGTTTGTAAATCAAGTGATCTAATAAAAGTGCGATCAAATCAAGAGGTGTTGATAGTTGGCGTGAAGGTGGCGCTGCAATCACCGCCAATTAGAAGTGGCAAACGGGTTTTATTTTTAACCCTAGATGATGGCTTTGGTTGTAGTGATCTAACCTTTTTTGAAGATGCCCAACAAAGTTATGCCCACATAATCAAAGGAAATAATTTGATTGTGGCAAGGGGGGTGGTTAGAAGAACTGGGGCAAGGGGAGTATCAATTAGAGCATCTGCTGCCTGGAGCCTTGATGAGCTATATGAAAAATGGCTTAAGGAGCAGGCTGTGATGGCAGGAGTTACTAATTAAGTTTTGCGTAGGAAAAGCTTAAGTAGGTCGCAGTACTTACCCAGAGTTGATAGGGAATTACGGCTAAAAATAATGGAATTGATGCTTGGTAGATAAAAAAGAGCATTGGCAGAGTTAATACCGCAACAAGGCAAAGGGCGATGGAGGCGGCAAATAAATTATGTGGCCGGTAGAACTGATAAGCCCAGGTGAGTGCGCAAGTGACAGAGAGTGCAAAGATAGATAGATAAATAATCGCATTTGTTGTACTTAATTTATTTGCTACATAGACGCTGGCATAACCTAAAACAATAAAGTTATATGGCCAGATAATGCCAAAGATAAAATCAGGTGGCTGCCAACTAGGTTGATTTAATGAGCGATACCAATTATCACCAGTATTTACCCAAGCTCCTGAACCAATGACATAGACAAAAACTAGGCCAACACCAATTACGGCAAGTAATGTTTTCATGGTGATTAGATTAACCCCTTACTTAGGCCAGCTAATACCTCTTGTGCTCGCTTTCTAACCTCAGGCATATCTTTTAACCGCTTGATTCCAAATAATTGCTGCGCCATTCGATGATTTCCGGCAAACTCTTCCTGGTTGCGATCTAGAAAATCCCAATACAAGGTTGTGAAGGGACAGGCATTATCACCAGTTCTAAGCTTTGGATCATAAACACAACCCTTGCAGTAATTACTCATCTTTGAAATATAAGAACCACCTGCTGCATATGGCTTGGTCATCATCACACCATTATCGGCATGCACACCCATACCAATTACATTTGGCACCATCACCCAATCAGTTGCATCAATAAAAACCCTTCTCATCCAAGATAAAAACTCCTGTGGATTTGTGCCAGTAATTAATGCCAGATTACTTAATAACATCAGGCGAGGGATATGGTGAACCCAGCCACGGTCTTGGATATCGGTTAAATTGGTTTTGATGCAATTCATTTTGGTCTTGCTTGGATCTTCAAATAATGGAAGTAGCTTCTCCTTGGCATTTAAATGGTTTAGCTCTTTGTAATCTTGTCCTAAATACCAATACATCCCATTTACATACTCGCGCCAACCAATAATCTGCCGGATAAACCCTTCAGCTGATTGAATTGGAATATCTCCTTTTTCAAAACTTTTTACCGCAGCATCGATTACCTCAGATGGATGAAGTAAACCGTTATTTAGATATGGACTAAGTAGTGAGTGGTGCAGCGCCCAGTTATCTACCGTCATTGCATCCTCATATGGGCCAAATTGGCCAAAGTGATTATCCAAAAAGTTCTTTAAAACCCGCTTTGCACCATCTCTGGTTGTGGCCCAATCTGTAACAGGTGTAATGCCTAAATCAGATGCAATCTTGGTATCAATCTCATCTGCCTTATGAACAAGGTATGGTGGAAATTTATATCCTTTAGGAAGTGGTGAGCGGTTTTCTTTATCAAAGTTCCAAGCACCACCAACTGGTTTGCCATCTTCAACCAAGATATTTAACCGAAGCCGTTGGCTTCTGTAAAAGGATTCCATCAGATAACTTTTTTGCCCACCAGCCCATTGATCAAATAAAGCACGGGGCGTAAGGAAGAAGTCATTCTCAAGTAATCTGACACCAAAATCAGTTAGTGATTGTTTTAATCTAAATGAGCTTGGGGTGGCAGCGGTAATTGGCAGATCTGGATGCTTCTTTAAAACCTCTTTTAAACCATCAACGGTGGTGGCGCCCTTTTGATAGATAACGGTAAAGCCATCTGCTTCTAAAGATTTAACAAAGTGAGCAGCGCTAGAGAGTAAAAAATAAAGCCGAACCTTGCTGCCAAACTCAGATGAAACCATCCGGGCACTCTCCACCAAAACTATTAAATCCTCTTTTGGGTTAGCACCCTTTAGCGCGCCATACTTTGCATTTAATTGATCATGGCTGACATAGATTATCCGCTTCACTTACCACCACATTTTTTGGAGCAGTACTTAACATTCTCCCAATTTTTTGCCCACTTTTTTCGCCACTCAAACTCTAATTTGCAGGTGACGCAAACCTTTGGTTTAAAACCATTTTTTGTCTTAGCCCGCATAGGCCAATGGTAGGGGCTGGCTGCTTAGTTAGGACGCTTAAGCAGATTAACTAGGTAGGAAATTGCAAAGCCAAAGCCAATAATGGCGTATCCAATTGCAAAGGGTGTAAGAGTTGATGGAATAAAGATTGTTAAAAAGCCAAGGGATGCGGCCGCTAAAAACATCACTCTTGCTACAAACTTTAACGCAGCGGCATTGTTATTTAACTTAGAGTTTTGCCACATATTCCCAGCTAGTGCAAATAAGGTGATACCAATCATTCGCATTGACCAAACCATCTGATCATTACTTTCTAAATCAAGTAGATCTAGAAATAACTCTGGTGCGATAAGCAAGAAGAGCGCGGAGGCACCAAAAACAGCACTTCCTGCCTTTAAGGTTTGTTTAATTCCATGTTGGTACATGTGGGAAATCTACGCCTGCATAATCGGCTTGGCAATGGTTTTAAGTAATTTCACTTCACCCTTTCTCATAAAGCTTTAACCTTTATATGGTTTAATCCCCAAATGCGATTGGGAAGAAGAACACTTACCACCTTACTTGCCCTTGCTTTTGTTGGCTCAAATTTAAACTTAGCTTCAGCCCACCAACCAGTTAACCTCACTGCTGCTAACTCAAGCCCCGATAAGGCACCAATCCTGGTAGATGGCACAGTATCTTTTGCAATCAGAGCAAACTTCACAAAGCCAAATCAAACACAAGCTTTTCGTGCTGCATTAAAAGAGGGTGACACGGTAAATTTTGAGTATCTAATCATTAATCGGGCACCTGAGAATAAATTAACAAAGAGTCAATTACCAGTTGCAACTATTACCGATCCTGCTGGCAAAAAGGTTGTTATCAAATTTACTGAACGGACTAGATTTTATGAACCATATGGCAGGACCAACTACTTATATTTGGCAAGATATAGCCAAGCTGCAGTAGATGGGATTTATAAATTTACCTTGCAATCAAAGGCAAAGGCAGCAATCACAGTTGCAGTTGGAAGCCAGGAGATTTATGGTGAAGTTTTAGCTCCTGCAACATGCCCCGCATGGGTTAAACCATTAGGTGAGGTAGCGATTCTGCCAGCGTATGCCGAAGGATTAGTTGGCATGAAAAAAGATGCGGCTGCAGCTTGTGCTGAAAAATTAGGTTGGCAGTATCGAATTGGCCAAGAGGATGATCAGATGTTTGCTTTAACAAGAGATTATCGTTTAGACCGCATAACAGTTTCAATAAAAAATGGCTTGATTACTCAAAGCCTAGTTGGTTAGGTAGCGATCTCAGGTTCTGCAGGTGCCGCAGTTGCCGCCTCAACACCTAATCTGCCACTTTCAAAGGTTAGGCGATAGGCCAATTTAAACTCTTGCCCACGTGAGTTCATAAGGACTACTTGATTAAATTTATTTTCAGCGATGTTGCAGGCGGTAAATTTAAAACCATCATTATTAATGATCATCTCATACTCATTTTGAATGATCTCTTCAAATCTTTGAATTGGAACTACCTCCTGAAATGAGGGAGCTGCAAAACCATATGCTTTTTTCCAGTTTTGATCAGAGATCGCATTGATCTGACCTGCAATATGTTTTTCAATTAATTGCTCCTGTTTTTGACTACATAATCCATCTTTTATCTCTTCAAAGGCTAAATCATTTCCAGCACAGCCAGTTAGAAAAAATATGAGGGCGGTTAAAATCACTGGCAAACCCTTAGCGCTCTTCATATAACCAACAGTATTAAAGATCTGCATTAATACAATAGGATCTACCCCACATAGGCAAAGCTTTTAAGGAGAAAAATGAAATTTTTAGTAGTTGGCTCAACCGGCTTAATCGGCTCCTATGTTGCAAAAACATTAAGCAAACATGGCACGGTAATTGGTGTTTCAAGAACTACTCAAATTTCAGTAGATGTGAAAGATCCTGCTTCCATCAAATCGATGTATGAAAAGGTAGGAAAGGTTGACGCAGTTGCATCCTGTGTTGGCAAGGTGGCATTTAAGCCAGTTGCAGAGTTAACCTATGAAGATTACTTAATGGGATTAAAAGATAAAGCACTTGGCCAGGTTGAGTTGGTAAGAGCAGGTATTGATTTTCTAAATGATGCCGGCTCATTCACACTTATGACCGGAGTCTTAGCTAGAGATCCAATTCCTTCAGGCTCAGTGGCTGCCCTTGCAAATGGGGCAATTGAATCATTCACGCTAGCTGCTGCCATTGATCTACCAAGGGGAATACGAATTAACACAGTTAGTCCAAATGTTTTAGTTGAAGCAACTAGCTACCACGCATCATTTCCTGGTTTTCACCAAGTAACTGCTCAATCTGTGGCTGATGCTTATGTGAAATCTATATTAGGAAAGCAGACAGGTCAGATCTATAAATTAGATTGATTTTTCTTTAACTCCAGCACTGACCATATCGCATAATAATTTTGCATCAACCTTCCAATCATTGGGGAGTGCGATAGTTTTTTTAGTTACTCGATACTCTTTAAAGGACGGGGCAAACTGTTTTAGTACCTTCTCACTCCAAGGTGCGATCGAGATGTGATTTTTAGAGGTAGATAGACCAAATACATACTTATCTCCACTTTTTAGCATCGGTTGATTCCACGCGATTACCAAGGTTAACTTTGGGTGTTTTTTCTTAATAGCAGCAAAGATTGCTTTAACTAACTTTGCTTGCTTTGGGTCTAAGGATTTGTAGTAATCAGAGAGTGATGAAAATCTGGCGGCAGATTTTGATCCCCTTGAATACATAACCAATGCATTTGCATGGGCTTGGGAGAAGCCGTAATTCTCCTTTAGGTGAGCAATCTGCTCTGGATATTTTTTGCCCTCAAGCTTTTTCATTACTGCATGCCAGTAACTCATCTTCTCGCCATATCGCTTTTCAATTAGCGGAAAGTAGGAGGTGCGATCGGTATTTGTAATTGCCATTTAGATTACTTTTTAGCTAGATACTCTTCTAAGCCAGAGATTAAGCGATCAACATCATCCTTAGTTGAGTAGGGAGCAAGTCCTGCTCTAATCGCTCCAGTATCACCCAAACCTAATGCGCGTGATACCTCAAGGGCGTAGAAGTTATGAGCGGGCAGATTAACCTTCTTGGCGGCCATATATTTATAAAGATCACTACCTTCAACACCTTTGAAATTAAAGTAGGCAGTCGGGGTGTGATTTTTTGCCTTTGAGTAAATAGTAATTCCAGGAAGAGTTTGTAAGGATTTCAATAGGTAATCAAATAACTCCTGCTCATACTCCTCAAGTGAGCTTAGAGATTTAACTAGCTTTTCTCGTCTTGTGCCAGTTGCCTGGTCATCTAAAGTTGTTAGGTAATCAATTGATGCGCTAACTCCTGCCATAATTTCATAAGGCAAGGTGCCAAACTCAAACCGCTCAGGAACTAACATGGTGGATGGTAGTAATTTGTCATTACTTAAAGTTTCAAGGTGAGCAGGGTCTGCTACAAAGGATGCACAGTGCGGTCCTAGGATTTTATAAGAAGAAAATCCATAAAAGTCAGCTGGCATATTTTTAAAATCAATTACTGCATGTGGTGTTAGGTGAACGCCATCTACTAAAAAGAGTGATCCATTTGCCTTTACCGCTTTACCAATGGCTGCAATATCAGGCTTTGTTCCCAAGGTATTTGATGCACCAGTTACAGCAACAAACTTTGTTTTTGGGGTTAGTAGATCAGTAACACTTGATGTATCAAGCTCAGAGGTCTGGGTATTTACCTTTGCCCACTTAACAGTTGCACCCTTGGCCTCAGCTGCCTGTACCCAAGGCCTGATATTTGAATCATGATCTAATTGAGAGACAATAATTTCATCCCCCGCCCCCCAGCTTTTCGCTAAGGTTCTAGAAAAGTCATAGGTTAATTGGGTCCAGCTTCTGCCATAGACCACACCATTTGGATCACAATTTAATAAATCTGCAACAGCGTTTCGATATCCAATTACACAATCCTCAGCATTTTGCTCAGACTCAGTTGTTGTTCCTCGGTTAGATGATGGTTGGGTGATTGCTTTAGCAATCGCATCTCCAACAACCTTAGGAACTTGAGATCCACCAGGACCATCAAAGTAGGCAAGGCCAGTATTTAAAGATGGGAAATCTTTTCTAATTCGATCTACTTGGTAGCTCATGCCCATACCTTAGCGAAGTATTAAAAGGTTAGTAAGTTATAACTTATTTGGCCAGGTATCACTTAATTTATAACCAAGTGGCCAAGGATCAGTTGGATCTAATGTGTGGATATGGCTGCCAGTAATCCAAGCCTGGCCTGCGATGGATGGGGTTATTGCTTTCTTACCACCAAGTAAAAGCTCATCCTCAATCTGGCAGAAAAATTGGGAGTCAATAATTGATCTACCAATCATCTGATCTTTAACCTTTAACTCACCCTTGTGGTGAAGAAGTGCAAGCCGGGCAGAGCAGCCTGTTCCGGTTGGGCAGCGATCAATCTTGCCAGGTTGAATCGCCACCGCATTTTTACTTATCGCAATGCCATTTTCATAAAATATTGGCTTTGCAATCTGGGTAAATGAAAAATGTTTCCAATCAGGATTTGTTGGGTGAACAAACTGTAATTGTTGATTGGCGGCTGCGGTTATCTTCATGCCAATCTTTGCTAAATCTGCCGCCTCTTCCGGTTTGATCTCAAAGCCAAGTTGAGAGGAATCAACAATCACAAAGCTATCTCCGCCAAAGGCGGTGTCAACAGTTAATGTGCCAAGACCATCAACCTCTAATTTTTGATCTAGTAGACCAGCAAAGGATGCAACATTTTTTACCTTTACTTGAGTTACTTTGCCATCTTTACATTTTGCACTTACATAAACCAATCCACCAGGGGCCTGCATTACCAACTCTGTTACCGGCTCAACCATCTTCACAATCCCAGTTTCAAGAACAACTGTTGCAACACAGATTGAGTTAGAGCCAGACATAGGAGGGGTGTCCTCAGGCTCCATAATTATGAAGGCCACATCAGCTGCTGGATCAGTTGGTTTAACCAATAGGTTTACATGTCTGAAGACACCGCCACGTGGTTCATTTAAAATAAATTTACGTAAAGATTGATCATTTGCAATAAATCTAGATTGCTCCCAAATAGTTTCACCAGGTATTTGACCAACCCCGCCGATAATTACATCCCCAACCTCACCTTCGGCATGGGCGCTAACTACCTCAATTCTCATGGCTAGATCATAAGTGCAAGTGATCTTTACCGCATTAGATGAGGAAATCTATTTGGCTTCACTTTTATTGATAAGGGGTGTGATTTATTATTTACCCGCAGTAATTTAAAGCATGGTGCTTTAAATTCTCTTGGAGGATAGATATTTATGGCAAAGGTAGTTGAGGTTTCTGTTTTTAAGCCAGCACCAGGCAAGCTGGATGAGTACCTTTCAGTTGCAAAGGATTTTAAGTCTTATGTATTAGGCGCAGGAGTTGAAGAGGTTTGGTTTAACACCGGCTCTGTTGGCCGCCACTTTGGTTGCGTAGTTGGTTATCAAGTATTTGCCTCAGGGGAAGCAAGTGGCAAGATCTCTGACAAGCTTGAGGCGGATAAGGAGTTTGCTAAGTTAAAAAACAGGATGAACACACTTGGTGAGTTCATCTCTCGCGATTCCTACTACCAAACTCAGATTTAATAGCTAAATAGCCCCAAATCTCCCAGATGATCTATCCCAATTGATCATCTGGGAATAGGGTTAGAGGATGAAGAAAACTACAAGTAAAGCCGCAAGTACTAGTGAAGCTAGTAAAGTGGAAACATCTGTTCTGCCACTTAAGTATGTTGATTTTATTGAGGATATCTTTCACGCAGTTCTAGCTATTGCCTTACTTGGCATAGGTATCGGTGCTTTTTTCTTTAGCATAAAAAGATTATTTGAGACTGCGCCATTTTTTCCAAATGGCATGATTCAAGGTGTTAATGACATTTTATTTATTGTAATTATTCTAGAAATTCTACGAACAGTTATCTCTAGATTCACAGATGGTGTTTATCAATTAGATAAGTTTTTAATTATTGGGGTAATCGCTGCGGTTCGACATATTCTCACCGTGGGCGCATCCCTAACCTTAGAATCTGGTAAGAGTGACCAAGCATTTGATCGAGCAATCTATGAGATGGGCTTAAATGCTGGAATTGTGGTTGCTTTAGTCTTTGCCTTTTTCTTATCTAAATCAGCCTTAAGAGGCAGTAAGTAATTTAACCTTCAAAGTCACCGCCCCGGCCTGTTAGCCGAGGGCGGTTTCTTTTTGAATTTGATTCATATCTGAAAATAAAGAAAAGCAAAATCGCAGCAAAGATTGCGATTAATACAATTCCGATTTTCATGGATTTAGCCTAGAACTGCCCAAACCACCAAAGCAAATGTGGCGATACCAAAGCCGGTGATCGCAGTTGCTGAGATTGATAGTAGACCACGAGACTCTGAGATTTTCTTGCCTAATGCTGATTTGCCTGCCGCTTTTGCCAGATCTTCAACTAATGCTTCACC
>Ga0255133_1000230_pt1 | contig 16118 bp, 12 predicted proteins | sample Law_Law_RepB_8d_FD_188553 | JGI IMG/M metagenome (GOLD analysis project Ga0255133, IMG submission 188553) | Freshwater microbial communities from St. Lawrence River, New York, United States - Law_Law_RepB_8d | ecosystem: Environmental > Aquatic > Freshwater > River | place: USA: New York... | reverse complement strand
GGGTGCTGGCCACAAGAAGATGCCCCGTCAGCCGGCACCAAGCCGCCAGATCGACAGGCGCGGCTGGATCGGTTGCGCGCAAATGGAGTCGGGTGCCGGGGAGCATCCCGCGCAACTTTCCACGCAAAGGCAGTACGAGATCGCCACAGCCTAGGTCCGCGGCATCCCATTTTTCAGTGGCGGTATCCCACTCGGCAGCGGAAGCCGTTGTGGGTAAATCGATGGGGGGAGAGGCTTTGGGCGAGTTTGAATGTGTGCAGCCGGAGGAATCGATGGAGGCCCATGCGGCGGCATAACACGCTCTTCGGCAAATATAGGCATTAAGGCGGGAATCGAGTTCGGCAGGTTCGCAATGAGTCCGGCGCGCCATACAGGCGATGCAGCGTGTTGAATGAATGCCAATCAGCGCGCGTGATAGAAGTCGGTCGTGCCCACAGAGGGATGCCCCGCAGTCGGCACAGTTCCACGCGATGGTTTTAGACAACCATTCGAGCAAAATGGCGGCGTCTTCGGTGCCATCTTCGCTATCAGAGGTTTCAGGTGGTTGGATCATTGACTGGATTTTACAATCCGTTGCCGCACAAGATAACCCAATGACCTTGGTTCTTCAGAGATCTTCCCAGGGAAACCCGTCATGACTGCACCCAGACGAGCCGACAAACGTCTCAGCCTTCAGGTGATTAATGCCGAAACGGCCCGGTATGAGTGTACCTACGGGCGTGGGTGTGAAGGTGTTTGCTGCCAGCAGGGCAGGCCGCCAGTGGATCAGGAGCAGAGGGCACGTATCGAAAAACTCAAGCGCCGGTGGATGCCACTACTCAGACCTGAAGCACGCGCGCTGATTGAGCGTGAGGGGTGGGTTAGTCGCCGGATCAAAGCTGGTGACCCGATGGTTCGTGTGACCAAAGGTTGGTGCGTTTTCTTCAACTCTGGCTGTGTGCTGCACACGCTGGGAGCGGAAGATGGAAAAACCATGGAATATAAGCCGGAGGCGTGCGCACTTTTTCCGTTGGAAAAAGACAAGGATGGATCGTGGTACGTGAGGCAGCACGGCTACAAGGGAGAGCAGTGGGATCTGTTCTGTTTGGCTGGAAAACCAGAGGCTCCGCCAGCAACAGAAGGCTTGGCGGCAGAGCTGGCATTGGCTGCAAAACTCGATCGGCGCGAGGCCAAGGGGAAGGTTTGAGAATATTTCGGTGGAGGTCCATTCATAAAAATGCTTGACAATGTATGCCTCCTACCTAGCATCTAAGCAAGAGACCGATCACGATTTGTTGTTAGTAACACGTTTCTGTCTGCTACGGGAGATTTCACATGTCCGGCCAGCCTCGCAAGCGCTTGGAAGTGGAAGAGCTGGGCGACATCGCAGTCGTCAACTTCCTCGACAAGAAAATCCTGGATGAACAAAACATTCAGTTGATTGGTGAGCAGCTGTTTGCTCTCGTAGATAATGACAAGAAAAAGAAGATTGTGCTCGACTTCAGTAATGTCGATTACCTCTCTTCTGCTGCTCTGGGCAAAATCATTGCTTTGAACAACAAGGTTAAAAAAGAGGGCGGCAAGCTCGTTCTCTGCAAAATCAAGGAAGACATCAAGGAAGTCTTCACGATTACCCGTCTTGACAAACTGATCAAGATTGTTGATGACCAGCAGGCCGCTCTTCAGGCTGCAAGCTGACCATTCTTTGTATGATTGCGGGACATCCTACCGCTTCTTATAGTTTGATGTGGCGATTTATTCCCGGAGTTCTACGGCGGCTTAAGCGTCATGACCGATCCCGCCTCCGATACCACAGCCTTCGAAGCAGTGGAAGTCGTTATCCCCAGTGATCCGGCTGAAGCCCGGTCGGTTCAAGACCGTATCGAGCTTTCTCTGGCTGCCTCGGATGCTTCCGAGCGCGACATTTTTTGTATTAAACTTGCCTTAGAAGAAGCACTTGTGAATGCCATTAAGCATGGCAATCAGCTTGATCTCTCTAAATCAGTCAGCATCTCTTATCAGGTTCTCCGCCTTTCTTTTGAAATTCGTATCACCGATCAAGGCCCAGGGTTCGACCCAGATGACCTGCCAGATCCAACGGCAATCGAAAACCTTGAACGACCATGTGGGCGAGGCGTTATGCTCATGCGCCACTACATGAGCGACGTCGAGTATTATCCTCCGGGCAATTCCTTGCGTATGCGCCGCGATTTCAAGCCCAAGCAAGCCTGAGCCTTGCAACAATCACCATGACTACGCCGATGATGCGGCAGTATCGGGAAGCCAAAGAGCGCCATCCCGGTATGGTTGTTCTTTTTCGCATGGGCGATTTTTACGAGCTGTTTGAAGACGACGCCCAAGCAATTGCTCCCATCCTTAACCTAACTCTTACCAGCCGCGATGGTGCCATGCCCATGGCGGGTTTTCCGCATGGCGCGCTGGAAGGGCATCTGCGCAAATTGCTGGTCGCCGGTAAACGTGTTGCAGTATGTGAGCAAGTCGAAGACGCTGCTCAGGCCAAAGGATTGGTGCGTCGGGAAGTTACCCGGGTAGTAACTCCAGGCACTCTGACAGAAGAAGATTTGCTGGATCCACGTCGTCCAAGCCTACTTGTGGCTTTGGTTCGGGGTTCCAAAGACGTCATGGGCATCGCCTGGGGCGATCTGGGCAGAGGTTTGATACTGGCCACCGATTTGAGCCGAGAGGCTGCCCGCGACCTTATTTCACGCCTTGAACCTGCAGAACTTATTCATTCCGATGCGCGAACTGACCGTGTCGAAGTGCTGGCACTTCTCGGCGACCAACCTTGGCTGATGGCGCGGCCCGACTGGCATTTTGAGGAAAGTGAAGCCGCCCGTGTACTGTGTACCCAGTTTGCGGCGGGTACCATGGCCGGGTTTGGTTTCGACGACCGTCAGCCTTGTTTACGCGCCGCCGGAGCTCTGGTTACCTACCTGCGTGAAACGGTTCGCACTGGTTTACCCCATTTGGAACTGCGACCGCATTCAGAAGAAAGCTTGCTGCGCATCGATGGAACCACGCGGCGCAGCCTTGAAATTGCTGGAAATCAGCGCGATGGTGGCCGCGAAGGGTCACTTTTGGCAGCCGTTGACCGAACGCGTACCGGAATGGGAGCACGTTTACTGCGCGAGTGGTTGCTTGAACCGCAAGCCCGTGCCAGTGTTATCACCTCCAGACATGATGCTGTTGAGGCATTGCTTGCTGAAGATGCGACGCGCGGTGGAATTCGCGATCTTTTGGCCGATATTGGCGACTTGCAACGTGTTGTGGCGCGCGCGGCAACACTCCGTGCTTCACCCCGTGACTTGGCCCAGCTCAGCAAGGCTTTGATTCAGGTTCCGCTGATCCGTGCGGCAACAGCAGACCTAGGCAGGCACAGGGCCGCGCATTTGGCGGGGCTGGCGGATCGGGCCGATGCATGTCCGGAACTTTCCGATCTGTTAAGGCGAGCACTGGCAGAAAACCCTTCGGCGGCAGTGGGTGAGGGGCATGTCATTCGGCCGGGGTTCGACCCGACTTTTGATGAGTGGCGAAAAGTCCGGTTGGAAGGCACGTCGTGGTTGGCTGGTTATCAGGCGCAACAGATTGCGCAATCGGGAATCAACAGCCTGAAAGTCGGCTTCAATCAGGTCTTCGGGTACTACATCGAAATCACCCAGTCCAACCTGTCGCGGGTTCCCGCCGAATACCAACGCAAACAGACTTTGAAAAACGCTGAACGATTTATCACTCCCGAATTGCTGGCATTCCAAGAAAAAGCTCTGGGTGCTGATGAGGGTATTGCCCGTCGTGAACAGGAACTCTTTGGCCAACTGAAAGAGGCCGTAGCGCGTGAATCGGTGCGCTTGAGTGCTCTTGGTGAAGCATTGGGCGAACTGGATGTGCTGGCGGCTTTTGCCGAGCTGGCTAGGGATCGGAGTCACTGTCGGCCGGAAATTGTCGCCCGTCATGCTGTACTGGACATTCTCGAGGGGAGGCATCCAGTCCTCGATGTGACGCTTCCTACAGGGACAGTCGTTCCCAATGATCTGATGCTGGGTGAGTCCAACGGTACCCTTCATCTGGTTGCTGGTCCCAATATGGGTGGCAAAAGCGTATTTATCCGGCAGGCAGCACTACTAACGGTGCTGGCTCAGGCTGGGGCCTTTGTTCCGGCACGGGCATTCCGGTGGGGGCTTGTTGATCGGCTTTTCGCACGTGTGGGTGCGGGCGACAATCTGGCGCGTGCCCAAAGTACCTTCATGGTGGAAATGGTAGAAACCGCCACCATTCTGAATAATGCGACTGCCAACAGCTTGGTGATTCTCGACGAAATAGGTCGTGGCACGAGCACCTACGACGGTGTCAGTCTGGCCTGGGCTATTGCTGAGGACTTGCACGACCGCATTCGCTGCCGCGCCCTGTTTGCCACACACTACCACGAGTTGGCGCAGCTGGCGGATCGTCTTTCCGGAGTACGCGCTTGCCGTGCTGAAGTTTTGGAAACGGATCGCGACATTACCCTTCTGCATCGTGTGGTGCCGGGAAGCAGTGACCGAAGCTACGGCATTCATGTGGCAGCCCGCGCTGGAGTACCAGCCACTGTGTTAGAACGGGCCCGTTTCCTTTTGGCAGAATTGGAGTCGCGTCATGCTCAGGCTCCTCCAGCAGAAGCCGGTGCCATCATCAAGCGGCCGAAGCTGATTCAACCAAGCCTATTTGCTGGTTCACAGGATCCGGTATTGGAAGAAATCAATTCCATCGACCTCTCATCGCTGGATGCGGAGTCTGCCCTGGCGTTAATCAGGCGTTGGCGCCGCGAGCTTGGTGCCACCAAGTAAAAACACCGAATCCGGAGAAGGACGATTTATCCGTGAAAAACAATCTGGATTTTACGATGATTCATCTGGCTGTGGTCATCGCCGTGCCCGGCAACCAAGGCCCTAACAGATAGTACTCCGGACTCGGTGCAATCAGGTCAGGATGACGCGCCCCGACCATGGGGAGTATTCGCGTCATGATGTTTGAAATTCATGGTGGCGCGTTGTTGTTCCATGGCTTGAAGTGGGTAGGATGTGCGCAGGTCACGGATCGAGTCCGTGCTAGCCCTTGGTCCCTTTCCCTCTGGGTGGAGTTTTTCCCGTGTCACATTTTTCCTTTTCTCGACGTGGTTTCCTGCAACAGGCAACCCTTGGTCTTGCAGCAACGGGCCTGCCTTTATGGAACGCCCGGGAAATTGCGGCAAGTCTTGTGGCTGATGACGCGAAACCCCTCGACCTAACCATGGGTGCGATTGGCCTTGGCTCTCCCCAGAGTCGTGGCCGGGCCATTTATAATGATGCCCGTCGGCAAAAAGGCGTGCGCTACGTGGCGGCGTGCGATGTGGATGCCAATCACCTGAAGGTGGCCATTGAAAAAGACCTGCCCAAAATGGGTGACATGAATGCGACCGGGTTCAAGGATTTTCGTGAACTGCTTGACCGCAAAGATATTCAGGCAGTCACCATCGCCACACCAGACCAGTGGCACGCCTTGGTGGCGATCGATGCTCTGAAGAAGGGCAAGGACGTTTATCTGGAAAAGCCCCTCACCTTGACCATTGGCGAGGCGATTGCGCTTGAAAAGGTGGTTGCCAAAACAGGCCGTGTTTTGGCAACGGGCAGCCAGCAGCGCTCTGACTCCCGCTTCCGGTTGGCCTGCGAACTGGTGCGCAATGGCCGCATTGGCAAAGTGACCCGCGTGGAATGCCGAATTGGCGCCAATCCCGTGGGCACGTTCAAACCATCGCCTGCTCCCAAGGGGCTGGATTGGGATTTCTGGCAGGGGCCGTGCCAGAATGTTGATTATGTTACCGAGCGTTGCCACTACCAGTACCGCTGGTGGTACGAATATTCGGGTGGCAAGCTGACCGACTGGGGCGCGCACCACCTCGATATCGCTCAATGGGCGTTGGGTCGCGACGGAGACGGCCCTATTTCGGTGGAAGCTGAAGGCGCCAAACCAGCCTCGGCACCCAATTCCTACAACTGCCATCCTACTTTCAAGGTCACCTATACCTATGCCGATGGCGTGAAGGTGATCGCGTCGGACACAACGCTGCCCGACACCAAGGGCGAAAAGGACACGAATGGCATTTTGTTTGTAGGTGAAGAAGGCAAGTGGCTGTTTGTTAACCGCGGTAAGATCACCGCAAGCGATCCGAAGCTGCTTTCAGAGCCGTTGCGTGATGGCGCGACACGTCTGGAAGTCTCCACCAACCATATGGCCAACTTCTTGGGCTGCACCCAGTCGCGCAAAAAGCCGATCTGCCATGTGGGTGTTGGTGCCAGTTCCGTGATTATTTGCCATCTGGGTGTGATTGCCCTCCAGTTGGGCCGCAAGCTTAACTGGTCTCCCAAGGACCGGAAGTTCGACGACGCGGAGGCCAACGGCCTTATTTCCCGTGCGATGCGCGCACCATGGAAGCTCGAAGTCTGATCGGCCGTGCGGTATGGACTGTTCTGGACGACGACGCACTCATGGCGCAGTGCGCCGTCGACCTTTACCGTGCCAGTGGGCCAGGTGGACAGAAGCGTAATAAAACCAGCTCGGCAGTAAGGCTTAGGCACCTGCCGAGTGGCTCCATGGTGATTGCTGAAGAAAGTCGCTCGCAGCACGAGAACCGTGCGCGTGCGCTGCGGCGGTTGAAGCGCGCGCTCTACTTGACGTTGCGCGAGCCACCACCAGAAAAACTTTTGGAAGCTCTTGCGGAGCTTGGTTTATTGCTGGGAAAGCCATGGCCTGGCCCCAAGGCCGCTGGATTCCTTCCGGGCGTTGCCCTTGTGCTTGATATGCTTGAAGCAATGGAAGGTCGGGTTGCAGACTGTGCCCTCCGCCTTGGTGTTGGATCGGCACTGATCGCTGAATTCTTGCGTCAGGATGAAGACGCATGGAAGGAAGCAGCGCAACTGCGGCAGCGGCATGGTTTGCCTGTGCTGAGATAGTTCCCGTAAGGAATGAGTCATGCCTCCCCAGAACTTTTCATGGATAGATCCCGATCGTGTTGCAGGATTGGCCCGGCCATCGCATGTGGACGACCTTCACTGGCTTCGGTCCCAAGGGATCGACCTTGTGATCACATTGACCGAAGATCCCCTGCCTCGTGGTTGGATCAACCAATCGGGCCTTCTGGCTATTCATGAGCCCATCAACGACTTTGAAGCACCTACGCCGGAACTTTTGAACAGATGCATCGATGCCATCTGCAAGGCGCTGGATTCCAACCTGAAAGTCGCCGTTCATTGCCGGGCAGGAATTGGTCGCACCGGCACCATTTTGGCGGCCTACATGGTGGCCAAAGGCAGCACGGCACGCGATGCCATCACCCGGTTGCGTACCTTGCGCCGGGGATCGGTGGAAACACCCGAACAGGCGCGTTGTGTTGAGCAATATGAGCTGAGGCTGAGGCCACCGGATTCTCTTCAGGGGCCTTGATCAGGCTTTTGTAATCATGAGACCCCAGCGGGCGTTGTGCGAACAAAGTCGAGTGCTAGCGTCCTAGCTCAGCTACAACCATGACGTGAGCGTCTAGGCGTGGTACGGTCACAGCCAGACCATTTGGCGTTTGGGTTGTTTCCAAAACAGTGCCTTCAGGTTGTAGTTTCACGGATTTGATGGCGGTCCCGGTTCTGAAAACAACCTTGATGGTGTGAATAGGAATGGTTTCTTCGCGCAGTGGCACATCGTCGTTGGGGAAGGCGTGGCCGCCTGTTGTGTTGACATTATTGAAAAGGTGAACAATAAGCCTTTCGCCACTCGCTGTTGTTTGCCGCATGGTGTTTGAATGAACGCACATGGGCGCTGTTACCCGAACCGGTTGGACAATGCTGCCTGCCGCCCACTCGATAGCTTCCTTGAGAATAAGGCGCTGATATGGATAGGAATACTGATAATAGCCAGCGTCGAGGCCTGCGGCCATATATACAACCCGGCCTTTGCCATGGGTCCGAGTCATGATGGCAGGTAGTGTGCCTTGATCGGTGCCATGCGTGTGAAACGTGCCAATGACATTGGTTCCATCGCGTGGTTTGACTCGAACCGCCGGCCCCTTGAATGTGACAAGATCGGTACCGACAAGCTGCGCAAGTTTTTGGTTAGTCAACGGAAACGTATTGGGCGCCAGCTTGATCGAAAAGATATTGCGGCGCTTTTCCCAATAGTCTGGTCCTATCGACTTGGCAAAATTGACATCGAGAGTCTCGTTGCCGGTAGGTTGCACTGGTAGCCCACGATAATCGATACCTAAAATATCGGCACAGCCGAAGTTGTTCTGTGGGTCGCCGAACTCATTGAAAAGTGATGTGTCCAGAGAAGCGACAAGGCCGCCTCCATTACGCACGTAGGTGTCGAGCGCCTTGATTTGGCTACTGCTGAGGCACGCCGTATTGGGAAGGATGACAACGGCATGCTTTTTTAGTTCTTCCGGCGTCAAGTTCCAATCTTCAATAACAGTGGTTGGCAAGTGTTCCTCGACACAGGCGCGGAAAGTGCCGAGCACATGCGCCAGATAGCGGTCTTCCACCATCCCAGCCGAACGGCCATAAAAGTTTTTTGTTGTGTCGCTCATCACAACAGCGGCCCACGGTTCAGGGGCCTTGTGAGTCAACCATGGTTTCCGTTTTTGAACTTCATCAAGGCAGGTATAAACATCGCGCTGCATGCGCGGGGGTTGGGAGACCGCGATGCTAGGCGAACAGCCGTAAGTAATACAAAGCATCATGCGACGAAGGATTTCGTGTGCGGGAAAACTGTCTTTTCCATATGGATTGCCATGACTCATTAGGTATGGCTCGCTGAAAGCCACCCGGTGGTTGGTAACCGCCCAAGCATAGGCCACACCAAAGGCTGGCACGATACTGTTACCACGGTTTGATTCGTCGAGCCAAAGCTCTTGGTCGGGAGCATCGAACAGCAAGTTCATTCGAGCCGGCATATTGCGCGGAACACTGAGAAAATGACCGAATCGCCCGGCATTGGTGCTCCACGTTACCAGTGCCACAGTTGGTTTGATCGACTTGAGTTTGATCTGCGCGCGGCGAATCAGATCTTCCAGCCTTTTATCAGCCCAATATTGATACCTGCGGAATTCAGGATTGTTCAGATCGGATTCGGGAATGGATTTACCTGTCTCTGCCAGATAATTTTTACGGCAATGCTGGCAATAGCAACCGCCCCCGTGATGTAATCCATCGAAACTAAAGGCATCGACATCCCTGTGTTTTTCCAAAATCTCCGCGAGCATGTCGATGAAAAAATCGCCATAGGGCCCAAGCGGGCAGAGCATACCACCATGCCCATATTTGACCATATCTATTTGTGGTATGGTTGTTGTGTTAGTGGGAATACGCCGCCAATCGGGGTGGTTTTGGTAGACTTCGCCCTGGAGCGTTGGGGGGTAAACGGCGAGAATTCGAACACCCAGTTTCTTGTATTCGGCAATTTCACGGGGTAAATGATCGAGCGGGACGTGTGGACTGCGTTTTTTTAATAGTGAGCTGTTATAGTACGGATAGTACGGGTCAACGAAGTTCATTTCACTGATGCTGACGCCATGCCTCGCTGCCTCCGCGCGTTGACCGCCACTCATGGTGGAAAGCGTATACCCAACCCCTGCGGTATCCTGAACCCATTCTGGAATGGCCATGGGTGTGAATGGTAGTTGCTGCGCTGCTGACGCGGTTGCGAAAAACAATAGGAGGGCCGTTGCGGCGGAGTGTGGCATGGAATGATGGGACCTGCGAGAGTGGGAGATCAATAATAAGGGAGAGAACGTCATGGCGTTCACTCCCTGAAATTCAATAAATGATTTGACTATTTTTTAGCTTCATGATGATGCTCATCATGCGCTTCTTCCTTGAAATCGCCAAGATATGGTTTTCCATCGAATTCACCACTCACGGTGCCTTCGAATTCTTGTACCTTACCCAGATTTTCGTGAATGGCGACAAAACGCGAGGATTTGCCTTCCGGGTCGCCCTGCTGTGGGGCGGCAACCAAGTCCGCTTGGAAAGGTGGAGTTTTGATAGTGAGGAGCAACTGCTTGGCTGAGATGGGTACATTCTTTTTCAAGCTACCGTTAAGAATGTAAACAGTCGCTTCTTTTTTGGCATGATCGACGCAAAATTCAGCATGATGCTTACCAAATTCAATAATGGTACCGCCATGGGGCGACTTGCCATGTTCATGCGCCGCGTCAGTGTCTGTTTTTTTGGTGGATTTCGCTTTGGCTGATTCGCCAACTTTGGCGCATCCCACGAGCATTGCTGCTGCCAGCAATAATACGACTCCGGTCAATCGTGTAATGGTCATGTTCAACGATCCTTTCAGTAATGGGTTCCATCCATGTTGTATGGATTGGGCTGCCTAGGAAAAATCATCAGGCGCTGACTCGACACGAGCCAGCCGATCGGCATCATTGCCGCTGAATCGCCAGAAAAGCCCGGGGTGAATCAGGAACTCACACAGGGTGGAGGTCACGAGTCCGCCCAGAATCACCGTGGAAACCGGATACAGTATTTCGAGCCCAGGTTTATTGCCACCCGCGACAAGAGGAACCAGACCAATCCCGGCAGTGAGCGCGGTCATAAGAACTGGTGCCAGTCGTTCCAGGCTGCCAAGCATCACGGTTTCCTTGCTGAACGGTCTGCCATCTGTGCGCATCAAGTAAAAATAATGAGTCACCAGTAAAATGCCGTTCCGCACGGCGATGCCCCCCAGTGATACAAATCCAACGAGGCTTGCCACAGTGAGCGTTTGGTTGGTTATCAGCAATGCAAATACCCCGCCAATAAAAGCCGTCGGCACAGCGTTGAGGATTTGCAGGCAGATCCTTACGGATGGGTAAAGCATATATAGCACAGCAAACACACCGCAAACGGAGATGGTGGCCAGTAGCATAATAAGCATTGTCGCCGATTTTTGTGCCTCAAACTGGCCGCCATATTCAACGAAATAACCTTCGGGCATGGGGACAAGTAGTTTCGTTCGGGTTTGTATATCAGAAACAACACTGGCAAGATCTCGGCCTTGTGTATTGCAGCGAATGACGGCTCGGCGGCGTACATTGTCTCGATTGATCTGGTTTTGCCCGCCAGCGCCTTGTGGTATATCTGCAATGTCCTTGAGGCGGACGTGGCCTTTTCCGTTTGGAAGTTCGATACGGAGTTCGCCTAATAGGTGGTAATCGGTGCGATGTGTGGCATTCAGTTTCACTATCAAATCAAATCGGCGTTGCCCTTCGAGCACTTGGGAAACCACTTCTCCTTTCATGGCTGTTTCGATAAACCGCGCCACGGTGCGGCGACTGAGACCGTACCTGGCAAGATCATCGGCTCGTGGAATTATGTGAAGTTCATCCACAGTTTCCTGCGGATCAATCACCGGGGTTGTTAGTCCGGGCACATCGCTGATGGCATTTCGGATCCGGGTGGCCAACTTTTTCAGTTCGTCGAGATCGTCACCAAATACTTTAATGGCAATCTGTGCTGTCACGCCTGACAGCATGTGGGATATCAGGTGTGCCATCGGTTGTTCTGCTTCAAAATCAACCCACGGCACTTCTTCACGCAGGGTGGCCAGAAGTGTCGCAAGCATCGCTTCCCGGCTATGGGACGCATGCGGATTCATGGAAAGGATATACTCAGACCTGCCCACAGGTTCCGCGTGTTCATCCAGTTCAGCACGGCCTGTACGTCTGACAAAATGAATAATGGGCCCGGATGGGTTTTCCGGGCTGAACTTCATGGAGCGCAACCGCGAATCAATCAGCAGGGCAGTGCTATTGGATGCCTGAAGCGAGGAACCAGCAGGTAGGGTGACATTGATTTGAATGGAGCCCTCATCAAATTTAGGCAGAAAATCAGCTCCCATGTGTGACAACTTCCAGCCGCAATAAACAACGATGGCCCATGTTGCTAGTAATAACCAGCCAGTTCTTCGCATGCTCAAACCAATCAGAAAACGCGCGAACCATTTCAGGATGCGCAGCAACATCCCGTCAATATGACCATGGGCCGCGTGTGTTCGCGCCAGCAAATAGTACGACAATACCGGTGTCACGGTCATCGACACCAGCAATGATGATAAAATAGATATGATGTATGCCAAACCAAGTGGCGCGAAGAGTCGCCCTTCCACGCCGGACAGCGCGAACAGCGGCAGAAACGCGAGAACCACCACGGCAGTTCCGTAGACGATGGCTGATCTGATTTCCACGCTGGCCGAATAAATCACGGAAAGGGAAGATTGAGGTTGCAATAGCTGGCTGTTTTCGCGGAGTCGTCGGAAGATATTTTCCACATCTACAATGGCATCGTCAACCAGTTCGCCCATCGCGACAGCGATGCCGCCCAAGGTCATCACATTGATCGATGGTTCGGTTCCCGTCAGTAATCCGATCAGCCGGAAGGTAAGGGTGGTCATGACCAGTGACAATGGAATGGCTGTGAGTGTGATGAATGTCGTGCGCACATTCAGAAGAAAAGCAAAAAGAATGAAAACAACAAGAACGGCTCCAATCACAAGCGATTCGCCAACAAAATAGATGCCACGGTCGATGAAATCCTTGAGCTGAAACAGTTGTGTGTTGATCACATAATCGGCAGTTAAAACCGATTCTGAATCATTCAGCACTGATTTGATTTTTGATGTGATGGCGCGAGTATCGGCATGCGGTTGCTTGACCACCGTGATGACAACGGCATCTATGCCATCGATAGCGCCATCTCCGCGCTTGGGTGCAGGCCCCTCGGTTACCGTGGCAACCTGACTGAGGACAATATTGCGTTGGGGGTTGCTCTTGACCGGAATTTTGCGAAGGTCATCCAGCACTTTCTCGGATTGAGGGCCGAGGCGCGCGATCACACGAACTGGGCGCTCAACCAAGCCTTCTTCGGTGTACCCGCCGCTGGCATTGAGGTTGTTATCTAAAATAGCTTGATCAATATCCTGAATGGTGACTCCGTATTCCTGCATGGTTGTCGGATCCACCAGCACCTGATACTGCTTTCTGTCACCGCCCAAAATGATGACTTCGGCAACCCCCTGTTCCTTCAGAAGCCGTGGCCGAATAACCCAGTCTGCCAAGGTCCGCACATCCATCCGCATCTGTTCGGGAGAGCGGAAGGTGACGGTGTGTGATAGCTTGCCGATTTTGAATTGAACTGTGTTTCCGTTGGTTGTGGTGTCCCATTGCGGGTTTGAGTAAACCACGGGTTTCCACGATTGCGGATTGTGGCGATCGACAATTTCCCAAACATAGAGGGTGAGGGCCCCGTTATTTTGCACCCGTTCGGCCATTAATCCTGTGCGATCGATGGCAGCCAGTACCCCGAGGCGTGGCCCTGTTTGGCGATACAGGCCGATGTGCATGATTTGGCCCATGATCGAACTGGGCGGAGTCATCATCGGGCGGATATTGGGTGGAATGACCGATGAGATTGAGTTTAGGCGTTCCTGGACAATCTGGCGGGCATAGCGCGTCTCCATCTGCCAGTTGAATTCCACATAAGTCACAACCAATCCCTGACTTGATTGGCTGCGAACAGCTTGAACTCCCGGAGCTCCCAAAATGGCTGTTTCTATGGGTTGTGCCACCAAGGCTTCGATGTCTTCGGGTGAGTAGCCTGGGCATTCTGTCAGTAAGACAACGCGCGGCCTGTCTAGGTCTGGAAAAACATCCACTGGCAAGGTTGTGGCAAGGTAGCTGCCATATACCATGACAATCAAAGCCGCAACCATCACCATGGTGCGGTAGCGAAGCGACAGTCGGATCACGAGATCGAGCATTCCAACTCCAGATTAGTGATTCCCCATGTGGACGCTTCCGTCCGCATGAATGTGGAATCCCTTGGGCATGCTGCTGTCCTGCGATTTGATCATGCGGTTTAATTGTGACGCGCCCAATTGCACAACAAAAATTCCCGGCGGCACGCTACCGTCGTTGGCAATCACGATGTTCCGTCTGTCCTGAAAGACTACACGAACGGGTTTTCGATCAAACACATCACCGTTTTGACGAAAAACATAAGCTTCTGCCCCATCGCGCGCCACAGCGTCTGTTGGCAGTATGAACACGTTATTGATGGCATCGGTGCGCACCATCAAACGCACGCGCTGACCCGGCCGAAACCGCCAGAGTGTTTGCGATTTATCACCATTGGCAACAACGCGTGATTGGTTGTCCAGTGGCAATAAAAACCGGAATGTCCGGCTGTCAGGGTCGATATTATTGGCTATGTATGAGACTTGGAAGTTTTGTTGGATGACTGGCCAATCGGGTATGTTTTCTTCTGAAAAATCAACTTCGACGGGCCATCTTTCCTTAACTGTTCGTTCCAGGCAGGCTGATTCGTCGCGAAAGGCGCGGCCTTCGATGGAAAGCATCTGGTGGTTGGATAGCAAACACATGGTTTGGCCAGCCTGCACCTGCTGCCCCAATTCAACTTTCAGTTCCTGAATTTCAAAATCGGTGCCGGTTGGCCCATTGGCTGGTGCCGATTGTGTTGTCCGTTCTGGCACAACAATAGTGATTTCACTGATGAAGTTGCCCTCTGTCACGCCCTGAATCTGCGCCGGAGGCAATCCACGGTTCAATAGTTCCTGACGGTAAGCCTTGGCGCCCACTTCCAGACGAGTGATCTGGTTATCGACTTCAATGACCCTGGCTTCTGCCACGGCACCTGCCGCAGCCACAAGCCGTTGGCGCTGGGATTGTGCCAGTTTGATGTCCTGTGTTGCCTTGAACAGTTCGCTTTGCGTGAGGTGAATCGATTCGCTCAGTAATTTGAGAGTGAACAAGGCGGTTGCCGGCTTGACATTTTCTCCGGCAACCCGATGAATTCGGCTCACGATGCCTGTCACGGGCGCCACAATTCCCCTGTCGCTGAAGCCAGGTCGGTCGATCACCATGCCAGGCACTGTGATGGTTTTCCAGAAGGTGTCTGCCTTGAGTGGTTTGGATGTCAGGCCTAAATTCTTCTGCGCCTGTGCTGTCAATGTCACCTGCTCCGAGGGGGTTGCCGGATTTTGTGATCCAGCCGCGATGTCGATTTCAACCTCTGATGCTGGAGAAATAGAGGCGATCCAATAGTCGCGGGCCAAAAAGCAGGTTCCTGCCACGATTAGAATCAATCCCAGCAAAAACCAAATCCATAATTTGCTGGATGTTTGTGTGCTGGTGGATTTCGGCTCCTTTTGAGGAACAGCGACTTCACCATGGTGTTCGCGCATGCGATTCTCCACATGTTTCCGCGCAATGATACGCGTTCTTGACTTATATTGTTATTGAATTATCGGGGGATAGCCGAGTAGTCGGCTCATGAGAATAATGTTCCGGGATTATCGGCCTAAATAGTCAGTTTGCAGTACGACTGGATTACGTTGCGGTGGTCGTGCCAAGGCAAGGTTCTGGTTGAATGTAATGGTTTGCAGATTGAATTGGATGCGGCAAGGAACCCATGCCTGCACAACATAGAACAGGTATTGTTAAACGGTGGCGCGGGGTCGTCGGGTTGAATGATCGTTGGAGTAGGATTTTTTGTCGGGCAGCCCGGTGCATGATTATCGTGAGTTGGGCAAGACTGATCGCATTGCTTTGCTGGTAAGACAATTGATGCTTGGCGTGTATGCCCATGGCATGGGCAGCAATCGTCGCCTTCAAGGCTGTCTGATCCGGGTGGGCAGTCTGTATACGTGGATTTTTGGTTTGATTGGTGCGCGATGCATGGGCAACACAGGCAGATCCTATGCGGAATCAGCATGGCTAGGCAGACAAGTACCATGAGGAACTGGCACACAGGTTTCAAAGCTGGTCTCCTCTTCTGGCACATAAAATTAGTATCCGTGAATTGGGTTCTCCGGGTCAATCACACCAATGTATAACAGGTTAGCATGCTAACTTGGGTGACGATTGCGCTTAGTGCGATTCAGAGGTTTTAAACTTCGTTCAGACTGTTGATGGCTGTGTTTGAGGAGTCTTTTATGATGATGCGGCGGTTCGTAATGGTTGTGCTCCTGGCCAGTTGTATGTGGGCAAATAGGGGGGTGGGGCAGTCAACGGACGACCGAGCCAAAGTGGAACGCATTCTATTTTTAGGTAATAG